>OMJG01000720.1_pt1 | contig 23046 bp, 17 predicted proteins | sample 1646431 | NCBI WGS metagenome assembly OMJG01 (sample SAMN03771674, study PRJEB25209) | food metagenome | isolation source: Cotija cheese | place: Mexico:Jalisco,Michoacan | collected 2011-12-12
AAATAATGGCCAATGGTACAAATACATACTATAACTAATATCTGCAATAAAGGTTGCCCACTTAGGTTCACTAATGCTTGATGTCAACTGATGTAATGTACGTGCTTTGACAATAGTAAAAGCTGCAACAATACTTGCAAATAAAATTCCCCCTAGATAAGTCAGTTGGCTATCAAATTTTAGTAAATAGCCAAGAATACCTAGAACAATAAATGCACCGAATAATGTACTTATCGTTGGTAGCAATTTTGCCTGTTGTAGCTTCTTATTAAATCGTCTAGGAACTGACTGAATACCAGTAAATGTCGCTGTTAATGATCCGACGAAAAACGGAAAACAGTGTGTCAAACTTGAAAAATAAATGGCAGAATAATCAGTTAAATTAAAACTACGTATGCCCATCATCACAACACTGATAATAATCACTAGCAATGATAATACTGAAAGTCTAAATCGAAAGGATTTCAAAGCTTCGCCTTGACTTAAGGAAGAACGTTGTAGTTTTCTCGCAATTAGCGCAACTACTAACCCCCATAAAATATAAAAATGCATTTCAACTGCTAACGACCAGGTATGAACAAATAAATGAGGAATAAATTTACTTTCGTAACTACCACCAGTCGCAATTTCAAAATAATTTGTCGTAAACCCAATCGCTGCCGCAACCTGTTTCCCCAATCCCGTAATGTAATCCGAACTTACAAAATATGTAAATGGTATTACTACCAAAACCGAAAGTATTAATGGTGGCACAATGCGGTTAAAGCGACGTTGATAAAACTTTATCAATTTAAATTGACGTGACTTTGAAAATTCATCGATCATCAACGCCGTAATCAAAAATCCTGAGAAAGTAAAAAATATATCGACACCAATGAAGCCACCCGTGTAGGCATTGGAAAAGAAATGATAGGACAATACCGCTAATAAACCAGCGATTCTTATGAAGCTAAACCACTTAATGCGCATTGATCAATTCCCCCTTTTTAAAGGTTGCTTGATAACTTTGTTTGTTCACTTTTAAAATACCGTGCCCATCAGGTAAATTTTTGTTAAACTTGCCATCAAATTCCCAATGATCGTGTGAAATGAATTTCCCATTGCCACTAAATTCCCCATTAACAAAATGCCCAACATAACGATCATGATTTTTAAATTTTACTGTTCCTGACCCATTAAATTTATGTTTGAACAAGCCGCCCTGATAAACAATCCCCCCGTTGTCTAATGTCAATTGCTGATGACTCTGTTGCTTGTCAGGGGTCAAACTATATACTGCTGCAATTAACAAAATAACAACAACTATGACTTGTATGATGTTTCTTGTTTTCATAAATACTCCTTAAGCGCACCGTCACTTTATGTTAATAATAAGACACATCATGTAGCTTGCATAGTCATTTTGAATTTTACCTAAGAATTATTTAAAAAATATTCATTCAATAACACATTTTATTGCTACTAAATTAATTAAAGAATGCCTAAAAAAAGCAATAATTATTATCTCTGAAAAGACAACAATTATTGCTTTCTATTTATTAAGATGTTTAACTAATCAAACAGTCTATTAGTAGATTTCCCACCACTTCTTCTTAGAAGACTTTCCAATTCCAGGGTTGAAACTGTTTGTTGGGTCGTTCTTCTTGTAGTGTTCAATCAATGCAGGAGCTGCTTCATACAAGTGACCAACGTTGTGCTCAGCTGGATAAATGGCACCACGCTTGTCAAGCAACTTCAACATTTCCTTCTTTAATTCGTGACCATCTACACCTGGCTTCAAAATGTAGTCTTGGTGCATAACGTGATCAAGGAAGTGACCGTAGTACAACTTGTACTCAATCTTATCTTCAATTTCCTTTGGTAGGTGCTCGAACCAGTCATCATCATTACGACGTAGCGCAATATCAAGTGGCAAGATATCAATTGAATCTTGCTTCAATTCTTGGTAACGAATTGCAACAGAAGCCGTTACGTAACGGTGCAATGATGCCTTATTCGTTTCATCAGCGTTAGCCTCGAAGAAGTCACCCTCTTCTTCTTTGAAGAATTCAGTCAAGTATGCACGTGCTTCATCAATACCTGCACCTGACATCTTCAATTGCACATAGTGCTCAAAGCGGTTAGCATAATCTTCGATACGCTTTGGCAATTGGTTAGGGAACAAGTGCCCTGCCTTTTGCAAGAAACGATCTGGGAAGTATGGCTTAAAGAATGGCACATGCCCTAGAATACGTTCTGCAGATGCTTTCATACCGAACATTGTTGGCAACATGCTTGTTCCCAACTTATCGATGACCATCAATGAATCCTTACCGTACAATTTTGCCAAATCATAAGCTTCCTTATGCATGTACTCACCTGATACAGGCAAGTTCTTAAATTCAGACAAAATGTGACGACGCATCTTTTCCAAGACGGCTGGTGAATTTGTTCCAATGTAGAATACTTGTGATTCACCTTCTGATGGATAAGTATCCAAACGAACAGCAAATGTGGCAACCTTTCCAGCAGCACCTGATGCTTCATATAATCCCTTAGGATCAGCATTGTAACGTGTTGGTAAATCTGAATCCACATCACGAACACGCTTCTCGTAATCACGGTTGTGTCCAACACGCTCATCAGAATTTGGTACATTATTCAAATCGAAACGACGATTTGCAAGGTTATCCAAAATTTCTTCTGGTGTTTCACCAAGGTCAATACCTAAGTGATTTACCAAATGTAGTTCATCATTTTCATCAATACGTGCATACAATGCCAATTCAGTATAAGCTGGTCCACGTTGAATCAACGCACCACCTGAATTGTTGTTAATCCCACCAATAACTGATGCACCCAATGTTGATGAACCGATAACTGAATGTGGCTCACGATTTAATGGTTGTAATGACTTTTCCAAATTAAACAAGGTTGTTCCTGGGAAGGCAATGACTTGCTTTCCTTGGTTAATTAGTTGTAGATCTTTAATACGGCTACCCTTCACAATAACTGCATCACGATCATAACCTTCTGTTGGCGTTGATCCCTCAGTCAAACTAGTATTTGAAGCTTGCATGATGATAATAATATTATCTCTATGCAAAACCTTCAAAACTTTCCACATTTCAACAAGGGTTCCAGGCATAACAACCGCTAGTGCCTCTCCGTAGCCTGAACGATATCCTTTACGATAACGTAATGACTTAGCCGCGTTAGTCACAACATGGTGACTACCAACAATGGCCTTTAAATCCTCCACTGTAGACATAAAACTAACCTACCTCCTAAAGTTGTACAATCTATACTCTAATATACCACTTTTCTGCGCTTTTAAAACGATAAAATTATGAAATTCAGCAAACCATAATTGTACTATTTTTCACAATCAAAGGTCAATACCTTCTGACGTTTATTTTTGAGATCGTCATTTAAAATAACAAAGTCCACTTTAACATATATTGTAAACGCTTCCAATGGTTTTTTGTATAAAAAAGTGTGACATGCTTTGACATGCCACACAATCTATTTTTTAACTATTCACAACATTTTGTGGATCATTCTTTAAATAACCCTGAATATTTGCCACGACAATGTCCAATAGTCGTTGTCTAGTTTCTAACGGTGCCCACGCAATATGTGGTGTTAAGTAACAGTGCTTTGCTGTTAACAAAGGACTATTATCACCAATTGGCTCTTGTGTTGCAACATCCAAAGCTGCATAAGCAATCTGACCACTATTTAAAGCAGCAGCTAAATCGGCATCATTAATCAACTTACCACGCGCAGTATTGATTAAAATCGCAGTGTCTTTCATCTGTCCAAGTGTGTCAGCATTAATAAACTCCGACATCTCTGGTGTAAATGGCACATGCAAACTGATAATGTCTGACTCTGCGTATAAAGTTTTCAAATCAACTTGCTTGATTGCTTCATCAAAGACTTCTTTTGGTTGATGATTGTAAAAAATAACCCGCATATTAAAGGCCAACGCAATCTTAGCGACTGCTTGTGCAATCTTGCCAAAGCCAACTAACCCTAACGTTTTACCTTTTAATTCCATCAATGGCGCGTCCCAAAATGAGAACCGGCCAGCTTTTGCCCATTCGCCTTCATGCACCAGATCATCATGTTGCTTAACACGACTAGTAACAGCTAACAACAACGCAAACGTAAATTGTGCAACGGCATCCGTACCATAAGTTGGCACATTCATCACAGCAATATGCTTAGTTTTCGCATAATCAACATCAATATTGTCATAACCTGTAGCCGTTTCAGCGATTGCTTTTAAATCAGGAGAAGCATCAATAATATCTGATGTAATTGGTACCTTGTTAACCAAGGCAACATCTGCACCTGCTAAACGCTTGATAATTTCGTCTTTATCATCATATGGTGTCGCATCATAGACAACAACCTCACCAAATTGATCTAAAATATGCCAATCCAAATCCCCGGGGTTCAAGCCTAACCCATCTAAAACTACAATTTTCATAATTACCCCCAATAGTAATATTTTTGTATGAATATTATATCATACAAGATGCGTTAATTTGCTGGCAACGTGCCGATGTTCGTCAAAGTTGGAATTAAACTTGTAAAAACAAAAACACCCAAAGTCATTTATACTTTGAGTGTTCAGTATGTTATTTATGCCACAATGAATAATCACTACTCATCTAAAAGAAAATACCATTACCAACTATAAAACTAATAATTGAAACGAATAAAATCAATGACAAGCAGATGGCATGAAATACCCTGTGGTTTGCTAGTAGCGCAATATATTCTCTAATGAAGGCATTAGGAATAAAGAATCGACTAGTTTTTGCTCCTAGTCCATCAATTTGTAAACCAACTAATCGTGCATACCCTGCTGCTCTGAAAGTATGATAATCACTGGTTGCAAATAGTCCATTTGCCAGGTTCAAATCTCGTGCTTGCAAAATTTTCTTTGAAAATAGCATATTTTCATAGGTCGTTTTTGATTGATCTTCAATTAATACATGAGATGATTGTGCACCATGCTGTTTTGCATATTCAGCCATCGCTACTCCTTCAGGCAATTTTTCGTCGCCTCCTTGCCCACCTGAAAAAATTAGCCATGGATAATAGCCAGTTTTTTCAAACTGTTTATTGGCAAAGTCCAATGCAATTTGAATACGGGAAGCCAGTAATGGTGAAACATCCTTACCATTTAGTAACCCTGCACCCAAGACAATAATATAATCTTGGTTGTACTTTGGTCGATATAATCTCGTCAAAATAAATGACGTAATAAATGCTAAGAACCAAAAAACTAAATATAGGATAACTGGTTCAACTAACGTAATATACAAGCCAACCGCTTGATTACTCAGTAGCTTACTATCAATTGCACGCATGATTGGCAAAACAATAATGATCAAAATACCCAAAAGTAACGTTAGCATATTACCCAGCGTATGGCTTTCTCGACGCCATACGGTTAGTGCATTCCACAATAACAAAATACCCAACAATGAATACAAAACTGCTAGTGGAATAAAAATAATCACAAAAATTGCATAGAAAATGACCCTTAACCACTGAATGTTTAGCAATTCAATCAGAAACATTAACGTCATACCAGTTAAAACCACTGAAAAGTTTGCTAAGACACCGTTTAGTAACCGAAATTTATTTTGGCGCATACTGAGTATCAACAATGTGATACAGGTTACAGTTAATAGCAACAAAAATAGTAAAGGAAAACTAGCTGTATCTTTTACAATAGAAATTCCTGAAACACCTCATATAATTTTATGCTTGATGCATACCAAGATTATACAAAAAGAGTTTGATGTTGACTACTAAATTATGTGACAAATAACTTGTATGCGTTACATGGTAACGTTTTTATGATATTCTTAATTAAGATTATTTCGAATAAAGAAAGATATAGACTTATGAAAAAGAAAATTATTACCGTCATTGCAGGCATTATTGCAATTATCCTAATCGTGGTCGTTTCAGATCATTATCAAGGTACAACTGGCAGCAGTGATAACACCGCTAGTTCTCATAAATGGACCAAAAAATCATTTGACCAATTAAAAGTTGGTGACTTTAATGAAACTGGTAAAGGCGGTTCAAGCTACGAATCTATTGTGGCAAAATATGGCCGCCCAGATAAAAAATCTAAGACAAAAGCTGACAACCATATCTTGACGGTTGTTTCTTGGAAAAATATCGCTGGTGACTATACTGGTGTCACACTAACATTTATGAGTCAAAAAGATAGCTCGAAAACGGCCAAGTTGACTTCTAAAACTCTGTTAGACTCAAAAACAATCAACCTAGCGAAAAAATGGACGATGACTACTTATAATGCAGTTGAACTTGAAGACAAGAATGACCAAGAACATGCTGGTGATTCATTATCTAGTTTAACTAGTAAATATGGTAAACCTGCTGTCCTCACCATCGCCCGAATTAATGGTAAAGTACAGACTAACGCCGTCTGGCATAACACTAATGGTGGTGCCAACGGTACTGTGTCTATCGATTTTTCATCTCATAATACTGCTGTTGATAAATCACAAGAAAAGTTACGCTAGTCAATAAAAAATAGGTTTGAAACTCATTTTAAGTGAATTTCAAACCTATTTTTATTTAATCAAAGAAATTACCATCCGCAATGTCAGCAAGTGTATCTCTTGATGGAATAAAGAATAATTGACCGCTTAGCAGTGTTGAAAACGTTAGTAGAAAATCCGACTTCTCTAACATTTGGACCAACATCTGCTTTGTAACCTGCCAATGTCTAGCATAACCGATGAAATAAGTTCCCGTATAATCTAAGGCTGGATCAGAAAATGGTACATTCATGCGAATAATTTTCTGCTCTTCACCATCAATTTCTAGTTTAGAAGCTACATTATGCGCATTCTCAAGTTTGTCCTCATCATCTAATTCCATATCATCAAATTTATGACGGCCAACTGCCTTTTCTTGGTGTTCCACAGACAGTTTTTCCCAGAATGCCATGTCATGTTGCCATTTTTGAGCAAATGCATAAGAACCATTTTCAAAATCTGGGTCTTCATCCCCAATAATTGCATAATCGGCAGCATCCTCAATTGCTGGCGCTTCTGTCCCATCAATAAAGCCAATGATGGCACGCCCCTCTAAGTATCGGAACCCTTTTGTTTCATCAAGCACCGTTGTCACTGGTGATAACAGTTTCATAAATTGACGAACAATTTCGTAGACAACAGCCTCTTCACTCGCCCGAATATGCAAGAAAATGTCGCCATCACTGGCTGGCATACTATATTCGGCACCAGTTAATGTTTGATAAGTCTCTAATTCTTTCGGTTTTTTAGCATTAGGAAATAGGTAATCCCACGCCTTATTACTAAATCCAATGGCAACTTGTAATCCAGACTCAGGGTTACGAATACGCATTGATCGAATAATCGACTGAGACATATCAGCAAAGGTCGCAATATGTTCCTGCTCATCAGCTAAATCTTGATGGTTTAATGCCAAAACAATAAATGAAACATTTTTGCCTGGATCTTTCCAAACATCTTGTGCTAAATTTGCATTAAACATTTTATTCCTCCAAAAAATATTATTTGATACACCTTAATCATACACCAACTGTATCCCTTTTAAAATAAATTTACGAACTTAATCCTCTAAGAAATAAGTCCGAACTTGAGAAGTAAAATCACCTGCTTGGGTTGGGTCGTCATAACGTCCAATATTCATTAACTCATCACCAGTGAACTTTTCACCAGTTTCCTGATCAACGTAAATTCCCTCGGGGATTAAACCAACTAGTTTGGTAATCGTAAAATTCTGTTGTGATGAGGCTAGTAGTCTAAAATGATAAACCAAAACATCATTACCATTTGGACTAACAAATTCCCACGCAGCCTCATTACTCAAGAATGGATCCTTTAGACGATAAAAATCACCATATTGGATTAGATGACGGTGCTCTTTATAGAAAGCAACCTGTTGTTTGACCAGCTCCTTCTCTTCTGTTGACATTTGTTGGACATCTAGTTCATAACCAAAGACGCCTGAGCTAGCAACATCACCTCTTGTCTGTAATGATGTTATTCGTTGTGTTTGTGGGTTTGGGACTGCCGCCACATGAGCAGTCATGCTAGATACCGGATAACCAAATGTCGTCCCATACTGAATCCTAATTCGCTCAGCAGCATCAGTACTATCTGAGGTCCATGTTTGTGGGAAATAATAAAGCATCCCCGCATCAAAACGGCCTCCACCACTCGAACAACCTTCAAACAAAATATCAGGATAACGCTTGGTCAACCGGTCCACCAAATCATAGACGCCAAGAATATAACGATGAGCTACCTCACCTTGTTGTTCACTATTTAGAACAGTAGAGTAAACTTCTGTCATATGACGATTCATGTCCCACTTAATATAATCAATTGGCACCCGATCAAGAATGGCAGTCATTTGTTCATAAATATTTTCGACGACTTCTGGTCGAGAAAAGTCCAAAACATATTGATCTCTTGAAAGTGACATTGGTCGATTCGGAATATGGATTGCATAGTCTGGATGTTGACGATACAAATCAGAATTTTCTGAAATCATCTCAGGCTCAAACCATAAACCAAAGGCCATATTCTTAGCATGTACTTTTTCAGCTAAACCACGTAAGCCACCACCACTAGCTAGCTTACTTGTGTATTCATACCAATCTCCTAATGACCGACGATCATCATCACGTTGACCAAACCAACCATCGTCTAACACAAACATTTCGATTCCCAATGAGGCGGCTTCATCTAAAATTGCCTCAATTTTCTTTGCACTGAAATCAAAATAAGTTGCTTCCCAATTATTAATGACAATGGGGCGATCTTGATATTGATGATTACCACGAGCAACACGCTCACGTAACAAGTGATGATATGTTTGTGACATCCCATTTAGCCCTTTATCTGAATAAACCAATATGGCTTCAGGAGATTGGAAACTCTTTTCTGGTGCTAATTGCCAACTAAAACCATCTTCATTGATTCCTATGACCAAACGAACTTGGTCGATATAATCCTTTTCAAAAGTAAATTGATGATTACCTGAATAGACGAGCTGCACACCAATAGCTTCCCGGGTTTGCTCAGTTGTATTTGGATCAACCGCTACTACAAATGGGTTCATATGATGTGAACTGGCACCACGGCGACTACTGAATTCTGTAATGCCCTGACGCAATGGTGCACGCTCTACTTGACGTTCATGAAATTGTGAACCAGGAAATGAAATGACCTCCATTGCTTGCTTGGGCATATCAAGTTGTAATGATGCAACCTTCTCAATAGAGAATGAACATTCACTTTCATTGAAGACACGAGTTGATCGTGTGACTACTGATCGATCTGCATAAATTGTGTAGTAGAGCACGACCGATGCCTTTAATGTTTTGTCTTTTAGCTTAATTGCTAATGTTTGTGCTTCATCATCTTGTTTTACGTATGTTTGTGGCAAACCTTCTAATTCTGGTTTACCGGAAAAAATCTCATATGAATCATAACGGAAATCAGTTGCCAAAGCCCCATCTGCTGATTTAATAATGATTGCAGGACTCCGAAAATCACCGGTCTGATTACCTGCAAATTCTTGTGGTAAAACATCCTTTGAATAAAAGCGATCTACTTCCCCTGGCCGACCAGCTAAATTAGGCGATAGCCCACGTTCATACCTCGGATAATGACGAGACCCATGATATCCTGTCATCCTTTTCCCAAAATATAGGTGACTTAAAATTTCTCCTTCTTCGATTGACATTAAATATGAAATTGTTTCATTTCTCAGATGGAATGTGCGTTGTGTGTTATCAAATGTGATGACTGCCTTTTCCATATACCCCTCCATAGATGCGATTAATCATCCTTAATCTAGCAAAATAAAAATAGTTTCTCTATCGATATTGTAACCGCTTGCCGATTAAGTGACAAACATTAAAAAATACTTGCTTTGTTCTACGAAAGCGCTTACAATTGAACAGTTGACAATTTAATAAATTTTAAGGAGAATTTGCGTCATGAAGACTGAAAATAGCAAACAGTCAGCTTTATCACGTTGGTCATATTCCTTTGGAGCATTTGGTAATGATGTGTTTTTCGCAACATTATCAACCTACTTCATCATGTTCATCACCACTCACTTATTTAGTGGTGGCAATTCAGCAACTAATAATAAAATGATTAGTGCCATTACATTAATCATCTTCTTATTACGTTTCGTAGAGTTAGCAATTGATCCATTTATTGGTAATGCAATTGATAATACCAGAACTCGTTGGGGTAAATTTAGTTGGTGTCGTAGTTATGCCTCTGGTTCTATTTTTCTCAGTTAAAAGTAATGGTGGTACCGGAGATACTCGTGGCTGGTTATGGTTCGCCATTATTATTTCTGTTGTTGCCTGGATCAGCGCGATTGCAGTTGGTGTTGGTACAAAAGAAGTTGATTCAGAGCTACGCCAAAACAAAGAAAAAACCACAGTTAAGCAAGTTATTAAGATTTTGGTCAAAAATGACCAATTGATGTGGACGGCTGTTGCTTATGGTCTTTATACAACAGGTATGACATTGGTCAACTCACTTGAGCTTTACTATTTCACTTTCATTTTAGGTGATGCAAAGTCATTCTCAATCCTAGCAAGCTTGAACGTGGTAACTGGTTTGATTTCTGTTTCATTATTCCCTAAGTTAGCTGATAAGCTAAATCGCCGTAAGCTATTCTTCTGGAGTGTTGGTATCATGCTGTTGGGCTTAGTTGTATTTATCTTTGCTGGTAAATCACTACCCGTTATTCTAGTTGCTGCTGAATTATTCGCCATTCCACAACCACTTGTGTTCTTAGTTGTTCTAATGACTATTTCTGACTCAGTTGAATATGGTCAACTAAAGTTGGGACACCGTGACGAATCATTAACTTTGTCAATCCGTCCCCTACTTGATAAATTAGCTGGTGCCATTTCAAATGGGGTCGTTGGACTAACTGCCGTTGTTGCTGGTATGACTAGTGGTGCAACTGCTGCATCGATTACCCATGCAAATTCATTGACTTTTAAGGCAATTATGTTTGGTATTCCAATTGTCATTATTGTTGCGGGTGTCTTTGTTTTCTTCAAGAAGGTTACCTTAACGGAAGCAAAGCATGCTGAAATTGTTGATGAACTTGAGCGTACTTGGGGTAAGCAGTTTAACGATACTAACGAAACAGTGACTGAGGTACTACCAGAACTTTCTGCAGGCGAGTCAATCTACTACACGCCGGTCACAGGTACCCTACTACCATTAAGTCGTGTTAACGATAAAGCGTTTGCTTCTGGTGATTTAGGTAAGGGATTTGCAATAAAGCCAGCAGACGGTCGTGTTTATGCACCATTCGATGGTACCATACGCATTGCCTTCTCAACTCGTCATGCTGTCGGTATCGTATCTGACACTGGTATCGTTACATTGATCCACATTGGTTTAGATACTGTTAAGCTACAAGGAACGGGCTTCGTATCCTACTTTGAACGTGGTCAACACGTTAATAAAGGTGATTTATTAATTGAATTCTGGGACAAATCAATCACAGATGCTGGTTTAGATGACACAGTCATTGTAACCATTACCAATTCTGATGATTTGACAACTTTCGAATTACTTGAAGAACCAAATACTTTGATAGAACAGTCAACACCTATCTTGAAGCTTGGTCGCTATTAATTTAACTAACAAAAAAGACCCACAACTTTTATTTAATTCGAAAAGTTGTGGGTCTTAAAATGTCATCAAAAATAAAATTTTTAATAGACAATCTTAATCATCCATATTCGTTTAACGAGCCCTTGCAGAGCGCAACCGACTATTTGTCATGATCTCAATTTGTCGTAGTGTTGCAGCATCTACATGCAAACCACTTGCTATTTGACCAAACGTCCATGTTGGGTGGCGTTCACAAAGATCATGAAAATGTGCAATTAACTTATCATTTACTTCGGGCTGTGTAATTGTTTGTGGACCCCCAGTCATAAAGTTAGCAACATCTGTCTTCTCGAAACTATAATGTAAACTACTTGGACCCATTGCACCAGTTGCGTAATCCATTGTACTTTTCCTCCCAATTATCAGGCTAAAAATATCAACAACAACTCCTATGCAAACTATACTAACACTTTTATCAAATAAAATAAAGCTAACTTTACTAGATATAACCTTAAATTTAATTCGTCTTTTATTGTCTTTGGGTTAATAACGACCATTAAATTAAAATAATGTTCGTATATACGTGATATTACGAAATGCAAAACCGTAATTTTTGATGAAAATGGTATAATATGAGCACTATATATTTTTTAAGGAGCTAAAATGTCTACACGTCAAGAATTTATTCGTAATTTTGCCATCATTGCCCATATTGATCATGGTAAGTCGACACTTGCTGATCGAATCATGGAAATGACAAATACCATCTCAGAACGAGAAGCTGAAGATCAACTACTTGATGATTTAAGTGTTGAAAAAGCACATGGTGTCACGGTTAAATCACGAACTGTCCGAAACTACTTCATCGATGAACGCGGTGATGAATACCAATACAACCTTATTGACACTCCGGGACATGTTGATTTCAACTATGAGGTATCCCGCAGTTTATCAGCTACTGACGGTGTGTTGCTACTTGTCGATGCAACTAAAGGTGTTCAAGCACAAACTGTTGCTAACTATCGTCTTGCAAAAGAAGCTAACTTAGTTATTATTCCAATTGTTAATAAAATTGATACAGCTGCTGCTGAAGTTGATGCAACTATCGCGCAACTTGAAGACTTAGATGATGCATTTACACCAGATAACATCATTAAAATCTCTGCTAAAAGTGGTTTACACGTAGATACTGTCCTAACTGCTATTCGTGACCGTATTCCTGCTCCAAAAGGTGATGAACACGCTGATTTACAAGCTCTCGTGTTCGATTCAAAATTTGATCTATATAAAGGTATTATTGTACAGGCGCGAATCGTACAAGGTACTTTAAATAGTAATGATCAGGTATTATTTATGGCTAATCAAATTAAATCAGGCATTAAAGAAATGGGTGTCTTCGCCCCTTTAATGACGCCAATCAAGCAATTAAAAGCTGGTGATGTTGGTTTTATTGTGACAGGTATTAAAGACCCTGAAGCAGTTAAAGTTGGTGATACGATTACACTTGCAAAACAACCTGTCGCATCAGCCCTACCTGGTTATCAAGATGTTGAGCCAATGGTTTACGCCGGACTTTATCCTCGTGGTAGTGAATTTAAAGATCTAAAAATTGGTATTGAAAAATTAGCCCTGAATGATGCTGCCTTTCAATACGAACCTGAACAGTCAGAAGCATTGGGAATGGGGTTCCGTGGTGGCTTTTTAGGTATCTTCCATTTACAAATTATTCGTGAACGATTAAAAGAGGAGTTCGGCCTGGATGTCTTGACCACAATGCCAAATTCAACCTATCGTGTGACCGTTAAAAATGAAGACGAACCGATCTATGTTGAAAACCCAACCCAATTTCCAGATTATGGTCAAATTATGTTGGTTGAAGAACCATATATGTTAGCCAAAATGACGATGCCAAATGAAATGTTGAATGATGTCATGCGCTTAGCCGAAGGTCGTCGGGGTGAATTAGTAGATTTAGAAACTATTGGTGCCATGCTATTAGTTACTTATCGAATGCCAATTTCTGAAATTGCATATGATTTCTTTAATGAATTAAAGTCGGTTTCACATGGCTTTGCGACCCTTTCAACAACGTTTGATCAATATCAACCCTCAGATTTAGTCAGAATTGACATTGCAATCGACTATGCAAAGATTGATGCCTTAACATTCGTTGTACATCGCCTGAAAGCTAACCGAATGGGCATTGAGATTGTTGATAAACTTAAAAACCTAATTCCACGTAAATTGCAAGCGATGCCTGTACAAGCAATTGTTGAAGGACGCGCTATTGCTCGTGCAGATGTTCCACCTTTGCGAAAAGCTCAAGCTTCAGGTACTAAGGTATCAAAAAAGCAGCAGCAAATGCGACGTCAAGGTGTTAAAAAAAGTGATATCGAACTACCACAAGCTGTTTTTGATGCGATTTTGGAAATGAATAGTAATTAAATAAGTAAAACCCGCTCATTTTCGTGAGCGGGTTTTACTTATTTAAGATTATTTTTCTAAATCAATTGTCCGACTAATGATGTACACAATGATTGCGCCGATAACTAAAGCAACAAATTCACCTAATGCCGTCCAAGCATAAGTTGCCCAGAATGGTGTTTTTGCAACATAGTATAACTCAGCAGCAATAACCCACATCATTAATGTATCGACGATGGTACTGATTGCCAAGCGGGTCACAATATTCTTAACATGCTTTGCTAAGTAATAAGAGATTGATAACATCAATAATGTCTGCAAAGTCCCCACAATCATGTCAATAATGCCATATGGTGACCAAATATTAGCAATAAATACGCCCAGTGTTATGGCAACAATATAACGTTTATTAAATACTGCTAAATGATTAAAGGCCTCAGAAAATCGTAATTGTACTGGTCCATATGATGCAAACGGGATGGCAACGGTTGCCACCACATAAAGTGCGGCAATGACCGCTGTCACTGCAATATTTCTTGCTGAACTAACTTGATGTGTTTTTTGTTCCATAGTTTCTACTACTCCTAGTTTTTTTGAGTGGGATGGTTACGAACCACTGATATCACTGCTATTAAAAATAGCACTATCAAATAAGAATTGCAACTAAGCAACAAAATTAAAAGGATACTGCAACAGGCTGATCCCGAAATGATTCAATTAAAACAGACTGGCAAGTTAATTGAATAATTACATGATTAGAAAAATCTTCACCTAATGCTTTAATCTCAGGGTGTTCTTGTAACATTGTTGCTACTTGATCATCCGCAACAACAGCTGCTGAGACATTCTTTGAACTCAATCTAGCCCCAGTTTGCTTATCATACCATGTTGTTAGAGCAGCCACCCCATTTTGAGCAATGTTTGCTGTCCGCTCTGAATTCGAGCTAGTGACAATATAGAAAACATTCTCATTAACGGTTGATTGTTTGAAAGTTACAATGCTAGCTGTCAATTTCCCATCTGATGCTTTTGTTGCCAGAACAAAAACATTTTCTAGTTTTGATAACGTCTTATTAAAAATATCATCTCGATCATTATCGGTTTGTCCGCTAAACTTTTTTCGTTGTTTTAAAATAGTCAACGTTGTTAACGGAATAATTAAAATAATATAGCCAACAATAGTTACCAGTATGCCTTGTAACCAAAATTCTCTCACATGAAATAAGTCAACAATTGCTAGTGATATAAAAATAGTGACAAAAAATATAATGAATAATTGTATAAATCTCTTTGGATACATAATTGTTCTCTCCTTCACAAATTAATCTTATCACAAAATGCCCGTTCTACTAAACACACATTATTGTTACACTATACATAGTCAGGTAATTAAAAATACCCATTAGTATAAATGTGAGGTCAAAATGATTAAAAAACATGCCAAAAACATTCTGGTAATTGCTGTATTTGCCTTAATTGTTATTTCTCCGCAAATATACTCCCATAGTTTGATTTTAGGTTCTGATTCACTGTTCCACTTCAATCGTTTCTACGACATGGCTTCACAAATCAATGATCATAATTGGCAGTATTTCGTTTCCATGTATGGTTTTACCCAATCTGGTCGCATTGTCAATGCAATATACGGCCCACTGCTTGCTTACCTGCATGGTTTTATTTTGTGGATCACCCGGTCATGGTTTCTTTACCAAATTATTTCTGATTTTATGGTGATGTTTATTGCCGGTTGCATGATGTACTATTTACTTATCCAAAATAAAGTATCTCAACGCTACCTGATGCCATTATCCACACTATATATGCTTAGTTATGTCATTTTTACTTGGACAATATCACAACAATTTTTAAGTTGGGGAGCCGCAATCCTACCACTTGGTGTGTCTGTTGCCACACGCTTAATTCGCGAGAAAGATAATCCCGTAAATATCCTGGAAATGATATTGGCTGTTACTTTGATGTTGCAAACACATGTCTTATCGTCATTGTTATTGATTGTACTTTTAACTATTTTCTTTAGTATCGCTATTTTACAATCGACAAATAAAAAAAGGCTTCTTTTACGTACACTCATCGCTGCACTATGTACAATATTTTTAACGGCAAATATTTGGGGGAGTTTTCTTGAAGTATATATGGGAAACCAGCTAATCCCGCCATTTAAAAACAAGACACCGCAGTCACGTGGCAGTGTTGCCTTTCCGATTGATAATCTAAAATTATTTTTCCCATATGTCTTATTATTTGGTTATCAAATTTTTATGACATTAATGCATTGGCGCCATACTAATCTAGTCATCCGGACTGTCACAATAATTGGTACCATTTGCTTAGTGCTATCCTCGTCAATTATCCCTTGGAATACACTCTTTAAAATTCACTTTATTAGTCTGTTCCAGTTTCCGTATCGCTTACTGCCAACAGCCATTGTTTTACTTTTATTAGGTTTAGGTCTTACCTTAACCACAAGTGATTATTTGCCATTTAATAAAAAGCAGTTATCTTTAATTTTAATAACTGCAATGATTTGCATTTTGGCAAATAATATTGGGATTGTCCATAAAAAAGCTGCTATCTGGCACACACCAAAAGTTCTTGCAGATAAAAATAAAATCCATCAAGATGCCACAAAAACAACCATCCGACAAAGTTTCTACGCCAACAAAAGATTGCATGTCCTACTAGATAGTGTTTGGAAACCAACGCCTGATTATCTACCGGTTAATGGTGCGAAAAGGGTGAAAGAGCCCTACAAAAAATACAATGAACAAATTGCCCGACAACAATATACATTTGTAAAGTACGTTGAAAATAAAAAATTGTATATCCTTTGGTATGCAACGAAGCCCAACTATAAAACAATTAATGTCATTAAATACGCCCATACACGATTGAAATTGAACGGCAAACCTTTATCTGCATACGACTATCAATTAACCAAAATTGGTGCCGTAAAAGTGCGCAGTAAAGTTGGTGAAAATGTTATGCAATTATCTTATCAACCAGCAAAATGGTTTATGAATTTAATGACTGTTAATAAACTAGCTTGGTTTATCTTAGCTTGCTACACAATTTATGTTACTTACCAACGAATAAAAAAAGTAGTGCGAGACAAAAGTCATTTTGGAACCCGTGTGTAACGTGATTTGCGCTATCAAAATTATAGACTAATAATTAATACATTTTTAGCATAAAAAAAGAAGTTGGAACAAAAGGAGATGTTCCAACTTCTTTTTACTTTGGCTATTTGTTCAAATAATTTTGATACGAAACGTAAACCAATTACTTCTTATATGCCCACTTCCAATCGAATGGTGCACCAACTGTGTTTGATACAACACCCTTAACCTTAGTATTCAATAGTGATGGCTTTGATTGGTAATACAATGGTGCGATTCCCGCATCATCTTGAATAATCTTTTCAGCCTTAGCGTAATCTTGGAAACGCTTTGCCTTATCACTGACATCAGTTGTCTCAGCAGCATTAACTGCATTGTCATAATCTGTATTCTTCCAGCTACCATTGTTAAAGTCTGAATCAGACTTATACAAGTCTAAGAAAGTTGATGGATCAGCATAATCAGCCCCCCAAAGTGAATTAACAATATCAAACTTTTTAGTCTCTGATAGTGACAGACGTTGCTTAAATGGCACTGTCTTAATCGTCACCTTCAATCCAGGTAGCTTTTCCATTTGCGCTTGGACAAATTCAGCTGAACGCTTTGCTCCATCAGTATCATCAGTCAAATATTGCAAGGTAACTTTCTTCTTACCAATTTCTTTTAGACCTTGCTTCCACAACTTTTTAGCTTCCTTTAGATCATAACCCGTTGCACTCTTATCAGATGCCACCTTTGCAAAGTCCTTACCTGTTGTTGGATCCTTTGCTAAGTTAGCAGCTGTAAATGAATAGGCTGGTTCACCACTACCAACTAAAATCTTTGATGACATCGTCTCACGGTCAATTGACTTTGACAATGCCTTACGGATGTTCACGTTATTCAAAGGCTTACGCTTCTCATTAAATTCGAGATAATCAGTTGTTGCCTGTGAAATAACTGTGTAAGCCTTATTTTTCTTTGAAGTCTTAACTTGATCACTTGAAAGTGTTGTGTAATCAACCTTCTTCGACTTGAACAAATTATAACCTGTATTTTGATCCTTAATCGTTTGTACGGTAATCTTTGGGGTCTTTACAGCACTGGCATCCCAGTAACCGGGATTTCTAACCAAAGAAATCTTGTTATTTGATCCATTCCAGTTCTTCAAGATATATGGTCCAGTTGACAACGTGTACTTAGCTGCTGTTCCATACTTCTTACCCACCTTTTGGACAAACTTTTCATTTTGTGGATAGAAACCAGCCATTGTCAAAACTGACTCCAATTGTGGCATTTGACGCTCAAGCGTTACTTGCAGGGTCTTATCATCGATGGCCTTAACTCCCAAATCGCTTACAGGCATCTTTCCCTTTTGAATAGCGTCAGCGTTCTTAATACCTGAGAATAAGTAAGCATATTGAGAAGCTGTTTTTGGATCATTAGTACGTTGCCAACCGTAAACAAAGTCTTTAGCAGTCACTGGATCACCATTAGACCACTTCATGTCACGTAAGTGGTAAGTTAAGGTCAATCCGTCAGATGACTTATCTACAGAGGTTGCCGCTGCTAGTTCTGGTGTACCAGTTTTACTAGGGCGGTATAAACCTTCACCAGTGGCTTGTAAGTAATTAAAGTCAATGGCAGCTGTTGTCTTAGAAGGATCCATCGTTCCAATATCAGCACTTTCAGTCCAGTTAATAGTCTTATACTTTGCTGCACTGGCTGTTACTGGTACAAAAGTAGATCCTAAAATTACCGCACCAGATAATAAGGCACTCACCTTTAATGCTTTGTTCATAATCATTCCCCGATTCCTAATCAAATTAATTATGTGTAATATTTTTTCATAATCATATAATAAACTTAAATCATAGTCAACAGAATTTTTAAATTTATTTTAATGTAAAAATATTATCAAACGATAAATCATAATATAAACGTTGATATATCAACATTTATCTATAAAAATAGCGTTCATTTTTATTTTGTACTTTTATTTCATAAACTCATTATTTTATCATTTTTTCATTTACTAACAAACCCAATGAATCATTGATAAATAACTTTTTACGCAAAAAAGCAACCAAACCCACAAGGAATTCAGCTGCTTAATATTTAAACTATTTAATTGATATTATTGATTGAACTTATTTTTACAATTGACCCCATGCTTGTGAAGCAATTGATGGGAACAAGTAAACCATGCGCTCTAGTTCAGCAGGACCAAACTTAAACTCAATAGCTGGTAGCAATGCATTGATGACATCTTCTGCTTTATTCGATACCTCAGTTGCCCCCACTAATTTGTGGTCAGCATCAAAAATAAGCGTATTGTGACCAATTTGCTCTTTTTCAACTTGACGATACCAATCGCCAGCCAAGTCATTTTCAACAATTGTGTATTTATCTGGATTTGCTTGTGCCTCAGCAACAGTCACTCCAGCCTTGGCAATACGAGGTGAAGTAAAGACAACTGATGGAATTACAGTATATTGAATGGCTTCAGTGGTCTCACCGGCAAAAGTGTGCATCAAGTAAGTTGACTCAAAGATTGCTGTCGGCGTTAACTTGGGTTGTACCTTATCAATGACATCACCAGAAGCATAGATATTTGAAACTGAAGTACGAAGATGATCATCCACTTCAATACCCTTTTCGTTAAACTTAACGCCAACTTCTTCAAGACCTAGATCTTCAACATTTGGAATTCGTCCAGTTGCATCTAGCACCCAATCAGTATCAATGTTTAACTCACTACCACGAACAACCAAACCATTCGCACCGCCGACAATTGCTTCCACTTCGACTTCACGAATGAATTTTACACCCTTTGATGTCAAGTCTTTGATAATTAATTCTACATAAGGTTGGTTGTAAGCACGAAGCGCCTTATCACCATGTAAAATAACGGTTACTTCTGACCCAGCTGCTTGTGCCATTGTTGCAAATTCCATTGCAATATAACCAGCACCAATAATTGTGATACGCTTAGGCATTTCACTTAGGTTCATAAATTCTTCTGAGTCGTGAGCTAAATCATCACCTGGGATATTCAAACGATTTGGACGAAGCCCCGTTGACAAAACAATGTTTTCGGCCGTTTTTTCTTCGCCATTTACTTTTACTGTATGGTTATCAACTAAGGTGCCTCGACCAAATAGGATATCAACGTTTGAAGAATCCAATAATCCTTGAATAAAATCTGGCAACCCAGCAATCACTTCATGCTTATGTGTCTGATTTTCTGACCAATTAATTGCAACGTCACCAGTTACAATACCATGAACTTCTTCTAAATGACGCTTTAAAGCAACTGGAGAATCCAAAACGATTTTGGCGTTACATCCACGATTTGGGCATGTTCCCCCAATTAAGTCTTGTTCAACTACAGCTACCTTCTTACCTTTAGCCGCTAGTGGAATTGCCCCGTCAAACGTTCCATGACCACTACCGATATACAATACATCATAATCATATGCTGTCATTCTGTTTCTTCCTCCCGTGGAATTTTACTAAAAATCCTCAATCAGCTGATATCTCTTAAATCAACCGTTACATCTAGTATATAAGAAAAGTATCAGACGTGCATTTATTTTAGCTTAATTTTTTAGGACTTACTTAAAAATTGCCCTTGTTGCCATTGTAATAAACTCTTCAATTTCTGCATCCGAAACTGTTAAACCATTTTGTATGCGTGATTGTAATAGCCATTGCATTGGCTGAATGGTCTGTGCCACAATCAGGTCGACACTACCCGTCACCAATAGCTTTTGACGGTATGCCTGTGTAATAACTGTTAATAGTTCATTATTTAATAATGAACCACTGTTCTGTAAATCTGATGGTAAAAATTGTGGATTTGCTAACATTGCTGCTAGAAATTCAACCTCCTTCACATTATTCCTAAAGCGTGCGGCATATTGTCTTAAAATTAGCGCAAATTGCTCTTTTATGGGCAAATCAACTGCAGGCATTGTCATATTATTAATTAGCAGATTTTGAACCTGTTGAAATAACTTTCCTAATAAATCTGCTTTGTTGTCATAATAAACATATGCCGTAGCAACCGATACTCCCGCCCGCTTGGCCATTTTATTAATACTTAAATTGATGATTCCTTGTTCCGCAACTAAATCAATAGCTGCCTTTGATAAAGCTGATATTTTGTTCTCATCTCGTTGTCTCATATCTCTATTTTAGCCTGTTTAATCTAAAAAAATAAGAGTGAACATGTAAATTTCTGTTCACTCTTATCATTTTGTTTTAAAATCAGCTGATTTATTCAGCACTTGCGAGATATTTAATGAAACGGTCTAATCCAGCTTGACCGTTAGCATCATCCTTATAGACACCCGCATCCTCAAGCACACGAACAAACACTTTACCAACTTCTTCTTGTACAATTTCTGTAACTGTCGTTGGACTTGCTTGGCGATCTTGCTTAATTTGTTGTGCCCAAGCACGGTGACCTTCAGCAACTTCATCAAGTGATGCGCGGTCAATTAAGAAATCTTCAACTTTCTGAAGTTCCTTTAAGAGACGTGCAGGCAAAATAGCCAATCCCATCACTTCAATCAAACCAATATTTTCTTGCTTAATGTGTTGTACATCTGCATGGGGATGGAAAATTCCCATAGGATAATCTTCAGATGTCCCATTATCACGAAGAACCAAGTACAACTCGTACTTGCCATCCTTAAACTGAGCAATTGGCGTAACCGTATGTTGACGATCACCCTCAGCACTAGTTGCATGAATCATTAGCTTTTCATCAGAGTACTTTTCCCAAGCACGACGAATAAACTCACTCGCAGCTACAACATCTGCCGCATCAGTCGAAGAAACTCGGAACGCAGTCATCGGCCAGTTCAATACAGCAACTTCAACATTTTCATATTCTGATAAGGCAACCTTTTGCTTCACATCTGCCTTCATCATTGGAAATGCATGACGTCCCGCTTGATAGTGTTCTTGTGACAAAATTGATCCACCAACGATTGGTAAGTCAGCATTTGAACCAACCATATACATTGGATAACGTGTCACAATTTGCATCAAACGCGTAAATGTTCGCAGACCCATTTGCATTGGCTGACGTTTGAAGTTCACGAAAATAGCATGTTCTTCAAAATATGCATATGGTGAATAATGCCATCCCCAGGTTTCATTACTGAAATTTTCACGAATAAAACGATGTGTTAAACGTGGAGCCGCAGTTACTGTACCAAGATACCCTTCGTTAGTATAATCTAACGCAGTTGGTGGATAAGTTGATTTTGGTGCACTAGCGGCTGCTTTAATCTCAGCAGTTGTCTTTTCAGGCTTTGAAAGATTGATCGTAATTTCAATATCACCATACTTTGAATTATGGGTAAAAGCAATATTACGAGCAATATCCTTCACTTTAACGTTTTCGACTGATTCACTAATAAAGTAGTAATACTTCACTGCTTGTTCAGGATTAACCTTATACAAACGCTCAAACTCAGCTGCCAATACATCTGGTGTTGGTGTCACAATATTTAGCAATTCCGTACGATCAATGGCTGCTTGCCATCCCATCTCAAAATCAGTATCTTGGACGGCAATCAATTGATCAGCTAAATCACTTAAATTAGTGTCTGTATGCCCTGTCAAACCTTGAACCAGGCTAGTAGCACCCAGCTTGGCTAACACAAGATTCGTCCGATAAACCGTTTCAGCTTCTGAATAAGCATGCATGGCTACTCCCCACGCAACGAAATCCATTACAGCTTGACTTTGTTCTTCATTCAATGACTTCATTTTAAAACTTCGGCCTCCTACAA
>OMJG01000722.1_pt1 | contig 23017 bp, 28 predicted proteins | sample 1646431 | NCBI WGS metagenome assembly OMJG01 (sample SAMN03771674, study PRJEB25209) | food metagenome | isolation source: Cotija cheese | place: Mexico:Jalisco,Michoacan | collected 2011-12-12
GCAACATGGAGTTTGCGTTTATGGAGTACCTACAAGCTAAATATCCACAGGTAGTCGTTCATAACAATATCAAGTTCCGTGACGCCTATTTATTGGATAATGTTGGTATCATGTTGGCTCATGGTGACTTAGCACCTAAGAACTTGCCTATGCTATTTGCAAATGAGTTTGGCGGTGTCTGGTCGTTATCCCACAGTCGTGAAATCCATAAAGGTCACTTCCACAGGGAAAAGATAGTTGATGAGGGTGGTGTGATTAGCCGACAACTTGGAACAGTTAAACCGAATGACAAGTACGAGATTATGAACGGTTGGACGTTATCCAAAAAAGAGCTATATGCACTTGAATATGATAGCGACAAGTTAGTTGCCGAGTGGCACGTTTAGGAGAATGATATGGATAAATTGGAAGAATATAGGTAAAACATTGAGCTGTATTTTTATTACTGATGTTATTTTCATTATTTTAATATCTGTCATTTCTGTTAATTGGATTGATACAGTTTTTACATTTATGATGTGTGCAGCAACCGGATTCTGGTTTGATTGTTTTATGAACGATTAATTTCTAATCCAACCCATGTCTCTCTAGTAGTATAATTACTGCTATTGGAGGTTGGAGATGAATAGATTTATGGATGGCTTTAGCTTAAGGGCAGAAATTATTATTCCAATTTTGTTAATGATACTTTCTGTGATCGTCAAAATTATTTGGTCTCGTTTTTCAAAATTATCAGTGAAAAGAGCATTAGACAAAAAGGAAAGTTTTGAAGAGTTTATACAAGAAGTTATTATAAGTAACAACTCAAAACGTTTTAATAATGACTTAGACCGTTATTTGGGAGAAAGCCATTACAAGACAATGTGCCTTTTAAAAGCGCTGAATAATTCTAAGCTGACGATTGCTTTTAAATTAAAAGATGATAATTTACCACCTGAATTTAGATGGAATGCAAATTACAAAACAAAAATAAACCAGTTTGTTTATTTTTTAAGTTTGAGCGAAAGTGAACGGAACGATTACAAAGGCGCATAAGCGCTTTTTATTTTGCAGTGAATGGGGAGAAAAGATGGACGAGTTATCATCAAAGTATTTAACTCAAATGATTGAGAAAGACAAAATAAATTCGATAGCGGTATTGGCATTGCATTTACCATACAACGTGATTGAGGTTATTGAGGAAACAATTAAGCTTGGATATTCGGTCAGAAACATCACACCCGATGCAAACAAAGCTGTAATCGTTAAGTAATCAAAAAATGCCTTTCTGAAAGGAGGTGACACAATGACATGAAATTAACGCCAAAGCAGAAGAAGTTTGCTGATGAGTATATCAAGACCGGAAATGCTACGCAGTCAGCGATTGAAGCTGGTTATAGTAAGAAAACAGCCGCAGTGATTGCGACAGAAAACCTAATAAAACCTAATATAAAAGCGTACATAGAAAAGTGCATGGCTGAAATAGCGTCAAACCGTGTTATGAGCTACACAGAAGCCGTTGAATTGCTTACTAGTATAGCTAGAGGTGAAGAGAAAGAAACAGTCGTTGTGTCAACTCCTATAGGTGTGGAAGAAGTCGAAAAAGAGCCAGATACAAAGACACGTATTATTGCTGTCAGAGAAATACTTAAACGCTATCCAAATAATGATAAGTTAGTCGAACAGCAAATACGTAAGCTTAGTGCTGAAGCTGATATTGCTGAAGCTAATGCAAGAGAAGTTACTGATAATGGCACCGCTAATGAGATACGTGTGATAGGTTTCGATAGGAGGGCAGAAGAAGATGAACGTAGCTAAATTAGTTAATCCAGCTTTTGACCATTTGTGGGAAACAAACGCATCTAATATTATCGAAGAAGGCGGACGTGCTAGTACAAAATCTAGTGCAATTAGTATGTATTTAGCAATGGGCATGATGGCCGATGAAAATGCTAATGTGGTTTGTTATCGTAAGGTAGCTGGTAATCTCAAACGTAGCGTTTATGAGCAAATCAAGTGGGCTTTAGATGAATTACATGTATCGTGGTTATTTCGTTTTAAAACGTCACCCATGGAGATTATAGATAGACGTAATGGCAGTGGCTTTTACTTCTCTGGTGTTGATGACCCTAGTAAGCAAAAGTCGTTCAAGATAGCTAAGGGATATGTGCGTTGGTTGTGGTTTGAAGAAGCTACTGAGTTTAGCAATTTTACTGAAATACACACAGTGCAGTTATCATATACACGTCAAAAGCTACCTAAAGGCATGCAAGTTGTTACGATATTCTCGTATAACCCACCACGTAATCCTTATGACTGGATTAACGAATGGGTGGAAACAATTCGTGATGACCCTGATTTCTTAGTAGTACATACGACGTACTTAGATGATAAACTGCATTTCTTGTCTGAACAGTATCTACACGACATTGAAAAGTACAAAGTTAACGATCATGACTATTACAGATGGCAATTCTTGGGTGAGCCAGTTGGCCTTGGCACAAACGTCTATAAGATGGACTTATTCCAACGACTGGAACACTTAGAAGAGTTAGATGATGCTGTTGTTGATTTATACTTCTCTGCCGATGTCGGACACTCTGTATCAGCGACTGCGGTTGGTTGTTATGGTGTGACGTATCATCGCAAGGTAGTGCTATTAGACATGTGGTATTACAGTCCGGAAGGCAAAGTAGATAAAATGGCACCTGACGACTTATCTAAGAACATCCACGAGTTTATAGAGCAAATGTATGCAAAGTATGGTAAACCTATCAGCAACATGACTATGGATAGTGCAGAACGTGCGTTGCGTAACCAATATCATAAAGATTATGGTGTTGATTGGCATGCAGTAGCTAAATTGAAGAAACCAGATATGATTGACCGTATGCAGAATTTACTTGCACAGGGTCGTTTTTATTATCTGCCTACTGAAAATAATCTTAAGTATTTTATTCCGCAACATCAAAAATATCAATGGGAAGAAAAGTCATTACAGACAGATGAACCCAAGGTTATTAAGGTTGATGATCATGCTGTGGATAGTGCACAATATTTTGTTCTCGATAATGAAGACGTACTAGACCTTGCATGGTAGGAGCAATTATGACAATCAGAGATAAACTACATGAGTTTTTTACGAAAGGAAAAATAAGCATGGGCTTTGGAAAATCACTTGCAAATATTACTGATGACCCACGCGTTAACTTGCCTGTCAGTGAAATTACAAGAATTAGAGAAGACTTGGACTATTACAGTGATGTATTTGCTGATGTTCATTTCTACAATACGAATAATGAACGTCGTCAACGAAAGTTGTCAACGCTATCTGTCACTCATCAGGCAGCGCGTAAATTAGCGTCAGTTATATTCAACGAACAGGTGACCGTATCTGTAACTGGCGAAACTATTGATACCTTTATTAACAATGTGTTGACCGACAACTTGTTTAATTTGAAGTATGAAGAGTATTTAGAAACTGGTATTGCTACTGGTGGATTTGCTATTCGTCCATACGTTGATAACAACAAGATTAAACTAGCTTGGGTGCGTGCAGACCAATTTGTTCCGTTACAATCTAACACAAACGATATTCAATCAGCAGTTATCGTCAATCGAACAACTAAATCAGAGAACAGCAAGACCGTTTGGTATTCGTTACTAGAGTTCCACGAGTTCGATGGGATTAGTGAAGAAACGATTACTAATGAACTGTATCGCTCCGAAAACGTTGGTGAGATAGGACAACAAGTTAATTTAACCGTTCTTGATGAGTTTGCTGACTTACCAGAACAAGTTATTATTAGCGACATTGTAAGACCTACATTCGCCTACTTCAAAACGCCTGGCAAGAACAACAAGTCAATCGAAAGCCCGCTAGGTATCGGGATTGTAGAGAATAACAAACACGTTATTAATGCGATCAATACAGCACAAGACCAATTCCATCGCGAAGTAAAATTAGGCAAGAGGCGGATTGCTATTGACGGTTCATTGATGAAGCCATCAACATCACATGCTGGAGATGAAAGCAATCAAGGATATCCTGTATTCGATACCGATGATGATGTATTCATGCAGGTTGGCAAGACTAAAGATGGTAAGCCGATTATTGAAGACTTGACCAATGATATTCGTGTGCAACAATACAGCGATTCCATTCAAGTGTTCATGCGTGAGTTTGAAAACAATATCGGGCTATCACAAGGTACACTATCTACTGATGCCACAAAGAGTGATAAGACAGCCACAGAGGTTGTTTCTGATAACAGTGAAACATACCGCACTCGTTCAAGCTACATTACACAGGTTGAGAAGCAAATTAAAGAATTGATTATATCAATCGTACAATTAGCTACAAAGCCAGAGCTGTTTGACAATCAAAAAGCGCCATTATCAGTAGATTTAGTTAATAATCCGTTAGAGATTAACCTACATTTTGATGATGGTGTGTTTGTTGATAAAGACAAACAACTTGAAGAAGATTTAAAGGTTGCAATGGCCGGTTTTATGCCTAAGAAACAATTCTTAATGCGTAATTACGGTTTGAGTGAAGACGATGCCGACAAATGGCTTGCAGAGTTACAAAGTGAAGCACCTGAAACAGACAATATGCCTAATGAACAAGCTGGTATGTTGGGTGGTAATGATGGTGAAGGTAGTGGAGGCGATGATGAATGATTACGCCAAACACAATGCAACAGCAAGCAAACAATATATCTGATATCTATGCAAAATTAGAACAAGATATATTTAAGTTGCTGATTGATGCAGTCAAAGACAGTGATTGGGACAAAATCAATGGCGATAACGCTATGATGTGGCAAGTTGAACAGCTTAGTAAAATGCATGCATTAACTCGTGATGTGATCAAGATAGTAGCTAAGGCTAATAAGGTATCAGAACATGAATTAACAAGCATGATTAAGCGCAATGGCTTGCAAATAGTATTAGAGATTGACAAACAGTTACAAGGGATAATGAAAAAGCAAGTCAGTGTCGGTGATGATGTTTCTAACATGTTAGATTCAATCATGCGACAGACATTCCTTGATATTAACAACAACGTCAATCAAACGCTATTGACTACTAATTACGAAAATAATGCAGCAATGAAGACGTTTCAAAGTATCGTCAAGCAATCAACGCTAGAAGTTACAAGCGGGCTTAAAACGCCTGAAAAAGCCGTTAAAGACAACATCTACAAATGGGTTGATAAGGGCATTCAAACTACTTTAGTTGATAAAGGTAATCACGGTTGGTCATTGGAAAGTTATTCCAGACTGGTTGTTAATGCCACGGCACATAGGACATTTAATGATTTGAGATTAAAACGTATGCATGATTACGGTATGGGGCAAGCAATGATGAGTTCACACCCTGCCGCTCGTGAAGCATGTGCGCCTATTCAAGGTAAGGTAGTCAATGTTGTGACAGAGGATAATGAAGCATACGATTCGCGGTATGATTCAATTTACAATCACGGGTATGGAAGCCCTAGCGGAACACAGGGTTGACAGTTAAGCCCTGTATAAACGTTGTGAACCTTATTACTCAAGGGTGTTTTATTGGTATAATTTGTTAACATGTATGGTATAAAGTGTTATCATATAAATATACAATAAAGCTAACGGGGAAAGCCCATGTGGTCAATCCCGTGCCAAGTTTAGGAGATTCTCAACGATGATTGAAAGAAAAACAGGAATTTACAAAGTAACCAATTTGCTAAGCAACAAAGTTTATATAGGTCAAACTACAAATTTTCATCAAAGAAAAATAGATCATTTTAAAAAAAACTGCATTAAATCAGCACCCTTTGAGCTTATATTCTGAAATGGCTCTTATCGGAAAAGAAAATTTTTCAATGGTTATGATTGAAGAATGCGGTCGCGATGAGTTAGACGAAAAAGAACGCTATTTGACAGATTTGTATAAAGCTGACCATGATATGTATAACATCGTAAGCGGTAATCCAGCTTATTCAGAGCACAACAGTGAAATACAAAGCAAAAAATTCACTGAAATGAATAAAGCTAATTGGAAAGACCCTGAATATCGATTGCGTACATCTAAAAGATCAAGCGAATTACAGAAAAAACGGTTGCAGAATCCTGAATATCTAGCAGAAAAAAGTGAGCAATTAAAAAAGTATACTGACAAAATAAAAAAGAAAGTTGCCCAATATGATATGGATGGCAACCTCGTAAAAATATATGACGGTGTAAGAATTGCTGAACGTGATACGGGAATTGGAGGCAGTCTAATATCTGCTGTTGCCAATCATAAAAAGTATCGAAAATCTGCTGGCGGTTATCGTTGGGAATACATCTAAAAAGGTGTAGAGACTATCGAAAGAGTTTTAATCGAGTAGAGTAAGCTGGATAATGAGTTACCAGTTGAAGCGCAACGCCAACCAACGGGTTGAGAAGATATAGTCCGACACTCACAGCGATGTGAGATAACATTAAAGATTAATTGCTCACATACACTAACGCCATTTGACCCAGACGTGAACACTGATGTTACGCCTAAGCAGTATGATCCTGACGAAGCTATGAAACGCAGTCAGGAGCAACAAAAGCAACGCAACATGGAACGAGCCATACGTGGTAGCAAGAAACGTTTAGCAGCGGCACAAGAATTAAACGACCAAGAAATGGCATCAAGAATGAAGTCTCGTATATCTAATCAGCAGAAGAACCTACGAGAATTTATTAGCGATAAAGACTATTTAGGTCGTGATTATAATCGTGAACAAATCTACAGCAAATAGGAGAAATATTATGGATAAAGCGTTTAATAAGCTTGTGAGTGAGGTTATTGCAGGTAATTTGGGTTGTGAACCAGAAGAAGTTTATATGGTATGGCAGTGTAAAACGTTACAGAACATCAAAGGCCTGTTTGCTAGTGATGTTGACCAAGCCGAGGGGCTCTATTACGAGGCAACATATAACGGTGACAAGAAAGAAATGTACCTAGACACTTACAAAAAACAAAATAATCAAGTAATACCAGTTAATTTTTAACATTGTGGACCCGAGCACGTCCCTTATAAAAGGCTTTTTTAAGTTCAAAAAATTCGGTGACGTTACACCGTAAAAACACGAAGGAGATTTTTATGAACAGGGATACATTGCAAAAGTTTGGTCTATCGGATGAACAGGTAAACCAAGTCATGGCTGAACATGGTAAGGATTTGGAGAAGTCAAAAGGTGTAGAGAGTGAGTTAGAACAGTTGAAACAACAAAATACTGATCTAACATCACAAATCACTGCACGTGACAAGCAACTCAAAGAATTATCAAGTAAAGCTGATGGTAATGAAGAACTTCAAACTCAAATCAAGGCATTGCAAGATCAAAACAAGCAAGCTAAGACTGATTATGAAGCCAACATTGCCACATTGAAGCGTGATGGCGCTATTGAACTAGCTTTGCGTGAAGCTAAGGCTAAAAACCCCAAGGCTGTTAAAGCATTGTTGAATGGCGACAATATCACTATTGATGATGATGGTGTGCATGGTCTGAAAGAACAACTTGAGCAATTACAAGAAAGCGATGGTTATCTATTTACTGCCGAACAAGAAGGTGCAAAGCCAGGTGTTAAGATTACTGGTTCTGGCAATCCTTCTGGTGTTTCAAGTGAGGTACCAAAGCTTAGCGAATTGTCATACAAACAAGCGCTTGAACTTAAGAGCTCTAATCCAGAGGTCTACGAACAGGCGATTGCACAAAATAAAGGAGAATAATTCATGGCAAATGATTTAACTACATTGGAACAAATGATTGACCCAGAAGTAATGGGCGAGATGATTCTTGCACAACTACCAAAGGCAATCAAGTTTGGGGCTATTGCACCTATTGACGACACTCTATCAGGTCGCCCAGGTGATACAATTACAGTTCCTCGTTGGAAGTATATTGGTGATGCGAAAGACGTTGCCGAAGGTGCAGCGATTGATTATGAAAAATTGACCAACTCAACTGACACATTTACTGTCAAGAAAGCTGGTAAAGGTGTTCAATTAACAGATGAAGCTGTATTGTCTGGCTACGGTGATCCGGTTGGGGAAGCAACTCGTCAAATCACAATGGCTATTGCCGCTAAGCTAGATAATGATACTGTTGCTACTGCAGCAAAGTCACGGCTAAAATTAGTTAGTGCTGATTTTACAAAGTTAGATTTTATTGATGATATTGAAGCTGCATTCATCGATGATGCATCTGGCAACAACTTTGAAGGTGATGATGGTAGTGCGCAAGGTGTTATCTACATGAATCCAAAAGACGTTAACAAAGTTCGTAAGGCAGCGGCACAAGATTGGGAACGTGCATCACAATTAGGAGATTCAATCCTATCTACTGGTGTATTCGGTGGTGTGTTGGGTTGGCAGTTTATTCGTTCACGTAAGATTCCTGTTGGTTCAGCTGCTGTTGCTAAAGCAGGTGCTATGAAAACTTACTTGAAACGCGCCGTGCAAGCTGAAAAAGATCGTGATATTGACCATAAGTTGACTAAATTTAACGCAGATATGCACTATGGTGTTGCAATCTATGACGACACAAAGTTGCTTGTAATCAAGCCATTTACTTATGCTGATGGTACTGTAATTGATCAAAACGTTACTAGCGTAGAAAATAAGTCAGTGCGTAAGTCAAACAAGACGACGACAACAACGGAAGTTAGTCGAGGAGTTTAGTAATATTTACAGAAAGGAGTAAGTTATGTATTTAACTTATCCTGAATTTACAAATATATTACCTAATTCAGTATCTGAAGATACGTTTAAAAAGTTGATTTCAAAGGCTGAAATACAGATTGATACCGTGACTAACTACTTTTATGGTATGCCTAATTCGCCTGTATTATCAGATGACGGTGCTTCTGAATATCCATGGATAAATGCTAGGGCTAAGGCTTTCAAACGAGCCATAGCGCTAACTATTGATTATATGGATAGAAATAGTGTCACGGACAGTTCTGATTTGAACGATGGTTCATATTCAAGCGTGGAAATAGGCCGTACAACACTACAATCTGCCAATAATGATGGTTCATCATCAACTAGCAGCGGCTTTGCTGTTCCTGATGAAGCTTTAATGCTGTTAGGGCGCTTTGGTTTGCGATATGGAGGTGTTGCTAGTGTCTAAAATACCTGCAGTACCTAAGAAATACGCTAATCAACAAGTCATTTATCGTATGCCTAGTGGTGTGAAAGATAAATATGGTAAGCAAACTCAAATAGATACAATCATTAATAATTGTGTAGTTCAAAAAGAGACAATTTATTCAGGAACGAATAATGGTCGTCAAGTTGTTGCCAATGCAGTTATTTTTTTGTATGCAGATGTGACAAACCCATTACCAAAGCTAGATAAAACTAGCCAAGGCAACAAAATTATTTTTGAGGGTGTTGAGTACACTATTCAACGGATAGTAGACAACCGCAACCCATTAGATAACGAGGTTTGGAGCTATGAAGTGGAGGTGTTGTGATGGCTATTAAATTAGACTTTGATAGGGCTAACCATATTATGGCTAACGCCAACAAGAAATCGTCACAGTTTAAGGCTGCTAACCAAGCAATGATGGCTATGGAACGTTTCGTCCCTAAGTCAGATATGCAAAAGCAGAATAGATTGAGGACAGCATCCAATGTCTCGAATAATGGCGAGCATATCATCTATATAATGCCTTATGCACGAGCTCAATTCTTTGGTGTGATTAACGGAAGTCAAATTCGCAATTATACAACACCTGGTACTAGTAGCCGATGGGACAAACGTTTGATAGGTGACAAGTCATTGATGAAAACTGTAACTGATGTCTATGTAAAGGAGTTGATGAAGTAATGGATTTACTAGAAAGACTTGCTGATAAAATTAATCAGTTAGACAATTTACCAACTCAATTAATCATAGGACACCTGAGTAATGACAATGATTTTGGTATCTATTCACAGCCTGGTTCACAAGTGATTAGTCAGGACTGGTCGGGAATTCAAGAACGCACACTGCCCTTTGAAATAGCTTTACGCACTGATGATTTTGAATTAGGTAACAACACGTTGTGGAAGATAAGCGATTTGCTGGATAACACGGACAGTTTGGAAACAGATGGTACGTATGATTTCAACAAGATAGATATTGAACCACAACCATTCGCAACCATGATAGACGTCTCTGAAAAAGGCGTTTTTTTATTGGACTTTAATGTTGAAATAACACAACAAATTAATTTAGGAGATTAAAATGGCTAAAACATTTAATGAAAACTACCAAAATAAGTTAGAAATTGATACAGCTGGCAACACAACGCTAGCTGATGTCGCTAAGGCAAAGTGGGCGACACTTGCTGCTGGTATTCACCAGATCACGCCTTCTGCATCTGAAACAGCTGATACTACGCCTTACTACGATGGTGAAGGGTTCTCTAGTGTCGATGTAACTGGTAAGACGATTTCATTTGCTGTATCCGGTCACCGCTTAAACGGTGATGAAGCACAAGATTATATTGCATCAAAGTACATCAGTGTTGGTGACACACTACACACATTGGCTCGTTGGACTGATCCATCAGGAAAGCAAGTTCAGTTCCCAGCTACTTTGCAGGCCATCGTACCATTTGGTGGTGCTGCTAATACAAAGCAAACATTTAGTTTCACGCTTGCAGCTAATGGTAAGCCACAAGTTGTCAGCGCTGGAGTGTAACAGGAACTACAACCGGCGGCGGACAATAATATTGATCTAGCGACAACGGCTTAAACGTTCGAATGGGGTGAAAAGCCCAATTACATAACAATTCTAAGCGTTCATAAGGAGAACACACATGGCAATTAACATTACAAGTTTGGTAATCAAGTCTGAGGACTTCGTTATTGGCAAGAAGACGTATACAGTGCGCTATACACCTGAAATTGATGAAAAGTACTCTGATTTGATGTTAAAGACAGGTGATTTGTATCGTCGAGTTGAAAAGTATGATGAAGATGCAACGCTTGATGAACAACGCAAGTTAGTCAAAGATTCATATCAAGAAATGTTCGATAACTCAAAGGACTATTTAGCTGCTGCATTGGGAAAAAAGTCTGCAGATGAAATTGTTAACTATGCGGATAATCGTGCGGTAACTGTGGTTAAGATTGCTCAGGCCGTGTTTGAAGCTGGACAAAGCGATGAATTGAAGCAAAAGTATGGTAGCAATCGTTCACAACGTCGTTCAAAAGGCAATGACTAATGTTTTCATTTACCAAGCGACCGGAGACGACATTTAAATTACTTGATAAAGAATATCGAATTAATTTAGCTTTTAATGTTGTGATTGAAGCGTTTGGTGTTTTGGATAGTGATTTAGATGATGCTGAAAAAATTAATAAATGTTTTGATTTGTTGGTTGTTGATAGCATTCAAAGTAATGATATAGCCATTAAGGCAGATGTCATAAAGAGCTTGTTTGAGTATATCAATGAAAAGCCATACGGAAATGATGAAAGTGACTATAACAATGAAACACAAGTTGATGAGCCGTTAAGTAGTCAAGCTGATTATGATTATGAACAAGATGCTGGAGCAATCTATGCATCTTTCTTGAATTTCTATCACATTGATCTAAATCAAATGATTGACCGTATGGATTGGCATCAGTTCAAAGCTTTGTTTGATAACTTGGGTCCGGACACTCCTATTCAAAAGATAAGACAATATCGAAGTGATGACTTGACTGGATATAAGGACAATCCAGAGCAAGCGCAATTCGTAAGTGAAATGAAATCCTATTATCAACTTGACAATCAGGTAGAAGGAGACGGATTTACAGGAAATGCATCTGCAATCTTCGACATGATGATGGGAGATGCTGAATAAACACAGAAAGGAGGAAACTGAATGGCTGATGGTTCAATTAACATTGACTTATTGTTAAATGATCAGACAGATAAGACTTGGAGTGAATTCAAATCAAAGGCTGAAACCGCTGGTAAGAGTGGCTATGATAAATTTAAAGACGCTTTCAAGGGTGACCCACTTGTGGCGAAACTTGAAACAAAAGCTAATAAAGCTGGCATCAAAAACTTTCGAGAATTATTGAATCAACTACCGAAAGAAAAACAAACCGAACTACTAACTAAGGCAGAAAAAGGCGAAGTCATTAACTATGAAAAATTACTTCGTGAAATACCTTCTAAAATAACTTCTCAAGTAGAACTCAATGACAATGCCTCTACTGGTTTGCGTTCATTAAAAAACCAAGCAGAAGAAGTCGGTGATAAGTTTCATCGATTAAAAGATATTGCAATAGGAACATTCGTTGGTTCAACAATATCTGCCGGTGTGCGTACCGTGGCTGGGTTTATATCTGGATTAGGGCAAGAGGCGTTGAATTCATCGGACGCACTACAAAAGTTCAAATCAACTATGCAGTTGGGTGGATTTGGCGAAGATGAAATTGATAAAGCCACAAAGCAAGTTAAAAAGTATGCAGATGACACTGTTTATGATTTGAATACCGTATCAAACACGACTGCTCAACTTGCTGCTAACGGTGTCAAAGATTACCTTGGACTTACTGAAGCCGCAGGAAACTTAAACGCACAAGCGGGTGGAAATGCCGACACGTTTAAGTCAGTTGCTATGGTATTGACTCAGACAGCTGGAGCCGGAAAGCTAACCACGGAAAACTGGAATCAAATGGCTGATGCCATTCCTGGTGCATCTGGAGTCTTACAAAAGGCACTTAAAGAAAATGGTGCTTTTACCGGTAATTTCCGTGACGCTATGGCTGACGGACAAATCACCGCTGACGAGTTTAATGATGCCCTAACAAAGCTTGGTAGTAATGATGCAGCTAAAAAGGCGGCGACTTCAACTAATACTTTTGAAGGTGCTTGGGGTTCACTAGAGGCAAACGTTGTTTCTGGACTGGATAACATGATTAATAAAATAGGTAAGAAGAATCTTACTGGGATTATTAATCAATTAGCAGATGTATCAACGAGTGCATTTGGTGCCATGGGGAAAGCTATTGCCAATGTCTTTGGATATATTAACAATCATAAAAAAGATATAACTGGTATATTAAACAGCTTGAAAGAAATATCTGGGGCTCTTATAGGCGGAGCTTGGGATGTCGCAAAAGATACAATCACAGGTATAGCTAGTGCCTTCGGGTTAATTAGTAAAGATAGTAAAAAAGCTGCGGACCCATTAAAAAATGTTAACAATTTGCTAGAAGAAATAGCAAACCACAAAAGTGCTTTAAAGGCTCTAGGTTCTGTAATGGTTGCATTATTTGCAACTAAAAAAATATATGGATTTATTGCTGGGATTGACGCTACAGTCAAGTCAATGAAAGATTTAATCATAGTCCAAAAGATAGCTGGATTTATGGATAGTTATAAATTAGCACAAGAAGCTGTCGCTGCAGGAACGGGTAAATTAACCGTCGCACAAACAGCTCTATCTATGGCATTCAAAGGAATCCCGTTAGTGGCTATAATTGGCGGAATTGTTGCGGTTGGTGCTGCCTTTTATGAATTGTACAAGCACAACGAAAAGTTTAAGTCTTTTGTTGACGGAATTATCAAGAGTGTTGGCAATGCTTTTGGAAAAGTAGCGAAAGTAGCTGGTGACCTGTTTAATTCATTTAAAGAGGCTATGAAGCCAGTTACCGATTCGCTGGTAGTTCTAGGTATGTCAATAGGAGAGGTATTCGGTGATAGTTGGAAAGCTCTAACAAAAGCGTTTAAACCGTTTGTAACATTATTTAAAAGTATGTTTGATGGTGTTGGAGAACGAATTAGTAAATTAGCTAAGCCGTTTGAGGATTTAGGTGGAAAAGTAGGCAAAGTATTTAGTTCGTTGAAAGACTCGCTGAAAGATTTGATCGCACCATTTACCCACGCTGGAGATAAAGGTGGACCAATACAAGCCGTTGTCGAAAAATTAGATGGTATCAGCCAATGGTTTATCGCTAACAAAAAAGTATTCACAGACATTGCCGGTGTAATTGGTAAAGTTTTGGGTGCTGCGTTTGTTACCCTCGGTGCTATTATCCGTGGAACATTTGAGTTGATTGTACCCCTAGTTAAACCAACATTTAATATACTGGTAGCTACCGTTAAAGGAACTTTGGGTGTCATATCTGGCTTGTTTAAGGCTCTCGGTAGTACGATTGCTCTTATTTTAGACGTGATCACAGGAAACTGGAAACATGTCGGAAAAGACATCAAAGGTATTGTCAGTGGTATAGGTAAAATAGTCACTAGCATTTTAAAAGCCATGGTTAGCGCTGTTGGTAATATTTTCCACGGGTTGGTTAAGGTAATCGATAAGGCTCTATGGGGTCTAGGCGCCGGAACTAAGCCATTGGAAAGTTTTTCAAAAACGGTTAAAAAGATATTTAGTGGCATTGTAAGTTGGTTTAAAAAAGACTGGAGGGAAATACTTTTACTTATTATTAATCCTTTTGCTGGAGCGTTTGCGCTGGTATATAAGCATAACGATAAGTTTAGAAAAGCTGTTAACCAATTAGTGAAAGATGTTATCAATTTCTTTAAGCACATGGGTAAATCCATCGATGATGTATTTAATGGTATTTTTAAATTCGTAACCAAATCCTATAATGCAATTAAAGATTTTATTTATGACACATCTAATGGCATTTATAAGTCGTGGAAAAGAACATGGAACAGTATTTTTGATTTCTTTGGTGATACCTGGAATGACATGAAAAAGTTCGGTTCTAAAGCTATTAATAGCTTGAAAGATACTTTTGATGATGTGCTTGGTAAAATAGGCAAGTCGTTCAGCGACACATGGACTGGAGTTAAAAATGGTTTTAGCAACATGTGGGACGGAATGAAAAAGCTGGCAGGCGATGGTATTAATGCTGTTATCAAAATTCCTAACGCCGGTATAGATGGTATCAATGGTTTAATTCACGACTTTGGCGGACCCAAAAACGCATTGGGTAAAATACCAAAAGTTAGGTTTGCCAATGGTACAGGTGCGATTAATCAGCTGACACATGCTATCTTAAATGACGGCAACGATAGCCCTGAAACTGGTAACAAAGAAACGTTAATACACCCCAATGGCAAGATGGAAATAGTTCAGGGAAGAAACACTGAAAGACTATTGTTGCCTGGTACAGAGGTACTAAACGCTTCAGAAACAGCCATGATGATGGGTATGAGTGGCACTAAACACTTTGCCGGTGGAACTGGATTCTGGAGCAAATTAATATCGGGTGCAGGTTCTACGATTTCGAATGTTGCTGGTTCTCTATGGGGCGGTTTGAAAAACGGCGTCGAGAAATTTACCAAGATGTTTGGCTATATCACGGGAGCGGTAGCTGACCCAGCTGGAACTTTGGGGAAAGTATTAAACCTTAAAAGTGGTGGTGTTTCATCAGTCATGGATGGCGTAGCAGGTGGTGCTTATAAAAAGGTAACATCTACTGCTAAAGACTGGTGGTCTACATTATGGAATATGGCATCTGAAAGCTCATCAAGTGGTACAGGTTCTAAGGGTGATGATTATGCATTTAAAAGCAAGTCAAAAGATAGTGGAGCAGACCCTTGGGGGTATTTCTATCGCGAATGTGTCAGTTTCATAGCTAGTCGATTAAAGAACTTGGGCGTATCAGAAAGTCTATTCAGTCACTTAGGTAATGGTGCTGATTGGGTTAATGCTAAGGTACCTCATTCAAAGACACCTAAAGTAGGAGACGTTGCTGTTTATGCCGCGGGTTCAGAGTTTGGTAATCACGCTTCCATAGTTACAGGTGTTCAAGGCGACAAGATAAGTGGTGAAGAATATAACTGGAGCGGTGACGGTCAATACCACACCTATAACGGACGTAGGGCATCAGGAGCTACTACATTCTTAGACTTTGGTAGAAGTGCAGGAGCTCAAGCCAAAGAGGTTGCTACAAACAACCCACTATCTAAGCTAATCAAGAAGCAAACCGGTGGCATGATGTCATGGATTCAGAAGTTTATTGCTCCTATCAATGACTCATCTACTGGTGCTGACAATGATGTACAAAGTTGGAGCGGTGATGTTAAGAAAGCATTGAGTAATTTAGGTTTAAGTACCTCAGGATCAATGGTTTCTAAGATTTTGAAGCAGATTCAAACTGAATCAGGCGGTAATGCTAAAGCTATTGGTGGTAATGACGGCTTAGCAGATGGTAATGCCACAGGTTTGATGCAAGTTAAGCCCGGAACATTCAAGGCATACGCAGTAGATGGTCATAATAACATCATGAATGGTTATGATAATATTCTAGCTGGTTTGAATTACGCTAAGCATCGTTATGGTAGTGATTTATCATTCCTAGGACAGGGTCATGGATATGCGAATGGTGGACGTACAAACGGTATTGGAATTGTCGGTGAAGTTCAAGGAGAAGATGAATGGGTTACTAACCCAAATCGTTACACAGCTGATACAAACATCATTGGATCAATCAAAGAAACGGCTCAAAAGCAACCTAATAGCTTTGCTGCTAAGTTAGCCGGAGTTATTAATGGTGCAAAGAGTGGCATGCAAGCAATAACATCTCAACAGCCAATCATAGCCGGTTCATCTGCTATGCAATCAACTAATGGCGGTATTGATTTGAGTGGCGATGTTCATATGACGGTGCAATTAGATAGCGGTGAGATTGCTCGGGCTACCTATCCCAAAATCAAGGTACTACAAAACCAAGAAATTCAGATGAAAGGACAAGTGACGGGTAATACTTATGTCTACTAATTATAAGGGTTCAATCATAATTCAAAGGCGTGATGGTACAACCTACGACCTTGAAAAAGAAGGAATACATGTTGTAACATTTGATCCACCTTCAGCTAACTTTCAACACACTTACACGCAAATTGGTAGGTACGGTGCTGAATTGTCTGATAGTCAGATTCAACAAACTACCATACCCTTAACATTTGATGTGCATGCTCGAGACAACTACGATTACGAATTACAAAGGCTCAAAGTGCTACGGATATTTAGTAGTACGGAGCCTTTTTATGTTATCAATATGCGTACACCGTTTTTGAGATGGAAAGTAGTTGCTGAATCATTTACCTATCCACGATTAGGCAATTTTTGGAAAGCCAAAAGCGTAGCGATTAATCTAGTTTGCTATGACGGATTAGCTGAAAGTACAGCTACAACATTAGATCCATTTACTTTTGATGGTGGAACCTACGGTATTGGAATGGGCATACCATTTGATACGCCAAAATACACATTTACCAATCAAACTAAATTTAATTTCTACAATCCGTCAATCATACCGTTATTGGCTAGTGAACGACCAGTTACTGTTACTTTCAAAGGTAATGTGGCTAGTTCGCTGACTATTAAGAACACAACTACTGGACAATCATTTACGTATAAGAAGTCATTGAATAAGAATCAACAACTAGACATTATCGGATTAATTCCGATGGTAGATGGTACGCAAAGGTTTGGGAATGATTATTCTGACCGCAGCTTTGTTGACTATGCAATCGGTGATAATGCTATTGAAATTGTTGGTTCGACTGATTTCACTATTTCATTTAAAACGAGGTTCTACTACTAATGTCTAATGTTATATATGTAAAACAAATATCGGTCGATGAAACGCCAGCAATCGTTTATAACCTTCCAATTACAGAAAGTTTAAACGAATTAAGCACTGTCTCGTTCACATTAGATGATAGTGTTCAAAATAAAGCTGCAACCCTTATGATGTCACCACAGACAATGGTATTAGTTCCAGAAACAGGCCAGTGGTTTAGATTGACGACCGTTAATCCAATTTCATTAGGTAACACAAGGTCATATCAAGTTGCCGGTGTTCACGTTGGAACAGATTTGCATGATAAGTACGTTGAGGGTAGATTATCAAACACGCAAAGCTTGGACGCTTGTATGAAATATATCACTGATGGAACAGCGTTCAAGTATGTTATTCATGATACATTCAGCAACTATTCATTCAGTGATGGTTTTGGTGGTGATTTTGCAGACAGCCTTTTTATGAACACGTTGAAAGATGATTTTGGGTTTGAATTTTATTTTGATAATTGGACTATTCATATTTACAAGAAAATAGGTCAAAGCGACCAATTTGTATTTATCGATGGGTACAACGCTCACAAAATATCTTGGACGGAAGATTACAGCAACATTCGCACCAAAATAAAGGGATTAGGGAAACAAAACGATGACGGTAGTTATGTAGCTACTGCAGAATACACTAGCCCCAACGCTTCTATTTGGGGAGTAAAACAGGCGGCGACTGTTCAAGATGATAGGTTCACGGATTCTACCTCTCTCAACAACTACATCAAGGGGCAATTACAAGATTATCCAATTATCCAATACACCATGGAACGTGCTGAATTTGAACACGGAGCAAAACTCTCAGATATAAATAGTATCGAGATGGGCAACTCTGGCCTATTAAAAGATAGGTTAGGTGTTGACGTTGATACTAGAATTGTTGGAATGACATATTACCCACAAGATAGTAAACAGACTGATACTGTCACATTTGGGAACAAGATATTTGATTCTGCTCACAACTGGGCTATGCAACAAAGAGCAAAAGACACTAACGAACATATCGGAAAGTCGGTTAAGCAGTTGACACAAGACGTTACATCGATGATGAACAATGGGGTTTGGTATATATGGAGTTAATATGACAGATTGGAATAATAAAAGACCCGGAATAGTAGAAAACGTTAGCGCATTAGGAATAGGGAAAGCTATTTATGCAGCCCCTGACGGCAACAAAGAAACCGCAAGATTACTGATTGCTGCTGACGGTTTTCATTTTAAGCCTACTGACTTTGATGACTTAGTTTTACCTAGCTTGTCTTTTGAATCGACAAAAGGTACTAAATATGACTTGTCATTTGATGATGACGGTGCATTACTAATCAATGGTATTAAGTACACAGCACCAACAAATCAAGACGATGAAGTCATAAAGGGTAACAAAAATTATGAAGGTCAAACCAAGTTGTCAGGTGGGCTACAATTATTGTCACCTAATGGCATGGCGTTCAATGTCGTGGTAGATGATGACGGTAAATTAACAACAGAAAAGGAGGTAAGTAATGCTTGATTTGAATTTATCAAATAGCCTTGATCAAAGTTTGCGTAATCAACTGATTAGCAACTTTAAAATTATTGACCAGGCTTTAGACGGGAATCAAGGTATTTCACAAGAACAACTAGACAATGCTCTGAAAGGGATACGAAACATAGCCTACACAATCAATGCTGGTAGTGATAAGGGCGAATCATCAACGGAAGTTCAATTGATGAGAACAAACATCAATGGCCACGTATTTGAAACAGCGCCAGAAAGAATTGATGTGATGGAACGGGCGATAAAACGACTGGGAGGTGCTTTAGATGTCTAATCAATATTTATCATTTGATGTGACTAAGCAGTCGACACCACAACAATTAATTACCGGGCGTCAAGGTGATAGCCGGTTGAAGTTTGTGACCATGCTGTTCTGGGATGGTGATAAGAATGTTCCTTATGATCTAACTGGCAAGCAAGTAGTGTTTGAAGCGTTAAAACCAGATAACACCCATATTGTTGATTATGAAGGTATTACTGTGCTTGATGCACCAGCGGGACTTGTTCGTTATAGCTTTAATGAACAAGTCTTTTCAGTTGCTGGAACAATGCAACAAGCCTTTTTCAAGATTACGCACACTGATAGCGATAATAATGTGATTGCTGACTCGACATTGGAAGTAGCTATTAATATCCTAGAAAATCGTGTCGAATTTGGTATTAATTCAAAAGACTATTTAAGTGAATACGATGATTTAATTGCTCAAGTAAAGAAGAAATTTGATGATTATGCAAAGGCTGTTCAGAAAAATATTGATGACGTTGCTGAAATTCACCAACAAATTGAGGAAATATTTAACCAAATTTCGGACAAGGCTGTAGTTACTTCTGCGGTTAGCGATTTGAACATTTCTGATGCGCTAGTTGGACTACGTATTGATCACACAGGAAGCGATATTACTTTTGAAAAAGTGGATGATATTGACGATGTTTCAGAGAACGATTACATCGAGCAAGCAGTTAGTATAGCTAATTTAGATATTGAAAGTGTGAGCTAAATGGTAAAAGTAAATAAATTAATATCAACAAACAGCGCAGGCAGCCGTGATCAAATATTACCGCAAACTCATGCTAAGTCGGTATTGGGATTTAAAACAGAAGTTGATCGTATAAACCAAAACGTCGGTATACCGCAACTAAATGCGCTGGCGTATCAAAATAAACGTTTTTCAGGAATAACGAACATTTCAGCAGAATTTTTACTAGCGCCACGAGTGGTTAGAAATGCTGTGATGCAATCTATTATGTTTGATGCAGACCTAGGACAGTGGTTTATCGGCCAAACTGATATTAGCACACCGCAAGGATTCACACTCACACGTACTGACTCTGGGGGAAATATGTTGAGTCAAATGTATTTTCCAGAAGGTGGTCATGGTTCTAGTGTATTTTTGATACCCCAAAAAAATACAACTCCATTGATTTTCTTTCAAGACGAAGATGTCTACAGAGTCACTGAATACGTTGACAACAGCACAGTTGAGGTCAACAAGGCTCAGGTGAGTTTTAGGCCACCCGTCAATGGGAATGGGATGGCTAGTTATGTTGATGACGTGATGGTCCATATTAATAACCAAACAGACGACTTAATTATGAGTGTCTATAAGGCACAGTATGATAGCAAGCTTAAAACGTTTAGTTTCCCTGACTCTGAATATGCGTCGATAGATCTGAAAAAAATGTTAGCAGATGAAACAAACGTTTTGCAAGGGTTGACCATCATGCGTAAAACAGAAATTACTGGCGACACACGCGATGAGGGACGTTATCTAATATTAGTTGAAGGTGGCTTCCCAAATGTCGAATTTACTTGGATTCCGTTTGAGTATATACCCGATCAAAATAAACTGACAAAGCTGAAAACAGTCACGCAACTAGATCGTATAGTTAAACCATCACTATCTAAAAACAATATTGATTGGGGTGATGGGTATGAACCTGAAGGACTTTTTCCAATCAGAATAAACTATGCTGGTTCCGAAAACAGCATCGTGAGTGGTTTGGCATTTGGCGTTAGTGCTGGAATAGGGGGCAAAAGAAAGAATTACGTTATGGGATTTCTTAATCCTATCGTTTCTAATTTAATGTCTAGTGCTAGAAGCGCATACCATGATACCAAAACAACAACATTTATAAGAGATGATGTGACCAGTTTATTTGAAATCGTTACACCAGGAACGTATGAAATAAAACGCGGTGACATGCAGCGCATGATTGACGCACCAAGTAATTGGCGTTATGTAGATTCTTTTAGCGACTGGACATTAGAAGTATCAGTTAATAGCCAACAAGGTGATGTCATTCAAACTTTAACTAAAAGAAGTTTGAACGCGGTTGTTGAAAAGTATATTCGAATCATTGATTATAGTTCAGCAAAATTGGGTGCTGATTTTGCTCCTAGACAAGTTGGTTATTGGAACATAGAACGCATTGATGGTCAAATGGCTATGATTACCAGTGCTACTAACAATGGCATGATTAAAAAGATGAGCGACTTTAATGTACCAGGAACGGCATTCTATTTGTCAGTAAGCAAGGCTAAATTGATTGTTGATTTTGAAGGTGCTGATAAATTCTTAGAGGGGAGGGCTTTTAAAATTGAAGTCATTTCGTGGGGTGGCGGTGCCGATATGTATGTGCAAAAAATTGTATTTCCAAAAAACGACCAATTCATTGTAGCTTATCGCTTAATCAGTGCTAAACGTGACAATTATGGACCAGGAATGATACCAACATTTACAACCTTGCCAAAATGGACAGTTTTTAATGGCACTTTAATATAAAGGAGAAGTAGAAATGGCACAAATAACACTATTTAAGGACAAAGACGGAACACAGCTGCTTCCACAAACTAGTTATGAAGCTATTTTGGATAAAGATAAATTAGGCAGCGCAGAGGATATTGAGGAATTAATTGAAAAAGATGGAGATCTCCAAAAAGCGATTAACGATATTAACGCCAATAATACAAGTTGGACAGCATGGCAATCTGTAGGCGTTAATCTATTGAACGGAGCACAAATTAGTGTAGATACAAATGATTATCCACAATATCGAAGTCGAAAAGTAGGTGGGTCGACACAAGTGGAAATGGCTTTCAGTATTAAGAATGTTATTGCCGCTAACGATACCGCATACGTTTCTTTCCCTACTAGTTTAGTACCGGTAATGGTAAGTAAACAGAGCTTTGTTTTTGCCATGGATAGTGGTAAAACAGCAAGTTGGATTATTGACTCTAACGGGAACATCAAATTACGTGGAAACTCAGCTGGCACCTATAATGCAAGTGACAATTATCAAGTACTCATGAAGTGGGAGGTGATGCCTAATGTCTAAAACAGTATATAAGTTAGTTGATGATAGTATTCAAACCCAGATTGTATCTGACGACTACTATTTAAGCGCAAACGAAACATTTGAAAAGCCAATAGATGGAATATACCAGCCATTTTCATTCAAAAATGGTGTAATTACTGGAGCGACCCAGGAAGAGTTTGAAGACGCGGTTCAGTTACAATCTAGTAACGGTCCTAAAAGTGGCGATGAATTAGTTGCAGATTTAACGCAACAATTAGCAGCTTCTCAAATATTACAAGCTAAAACGAACGCTCAATTACTCCAACAAAACGCAGCGCTAGTTAAGCAAGTGGCAGATTTACAATCAGAAAAGGAGACAACTAATGGCTGAGATGGTAATTCAATTCTTTAATATGGGATTTTACAAGGCTGAGGATATGAAACTGTTTGTACAAGTACAGTGGATTACTGCAGAACAGTATAAGGAAACAACGGGTATTGATTATGTTGCATCTTAACTAAGGGAGGTGAATAAATGCAAATGCCACATGATTTGTTGAGTTGGCTAAGTGTGGGGTCTATTCTTCTG
>OMJG01000724.1_pt1 | contig 23005 bp, 15 predicted proteins | sample 1646431 | NCBI WGS metagenome assembly OMJG01 (sample SAMN03771674, study PRJEB25209) | food metagenome | isolation source: Cotija cheese | place: Mexico:Jalisco,Michoacan | collected 2011-12-12
TCTGAAATAGATGATTTGGCACTTTCATATTCTTCAGCAAAATGTGTTAGTGAAACTAAAGTACGTGGTCGTTCTAGCAAATAACGTGTCATATCTACTAAGCGATCGCTTCGACGTGTTTTCATATTTTATAACCTCGAACGTTCGGTATTTTTTAATTTAATACTGCCAGTATAACATATCCGTTCATTTTTCGTTTTAAAAAAACGTTTAAAACCGAAGACAGCTGATATGTTCTTATAATAATTAGCATTTTTTTCGGACGTTCGTGTTTTATCATATTATTGCCAACTTATATCTTGTTGCTGCTGATCAACCATTGCATATAATGCTAATTCATTAATTTCAGGCTTATCAAAAACGGGCAGCATCTCTGCAAATGTGTGCGGTAATTTAAACTGGCCACTCAATAATTCTTCGCGGGTCGTCCAGAATATTTCACCTTCACGTCCAGTTTGAATTTCACCTTGATATTGATCAGTCTTATATAAAAAGACGATATAACGTGCCCCATCTGTTAACGGCCATTCTTTGATACCAACCATTTTAGGTGCTGCAATTGTTAAACCGGTCTCTTCATAGGCTTCTCGATAAACTGACTGCGTGACCGTTTCGCCCTCCTCTACGTGTCCGCCCGGAAAAGTAACTCCTGGCCACGCCGGATTCCGTCGATTTTCGACTAAAATTTCGTGTGTTTGCGGATTCTCAATCATAATCATATTAGTTAATTCAATTGCTGTATATCTGGCCATCATGACTCCTTTATTATTGAAACAAATAATCCTCCGTCACTTATTATCAAATAACAAGCACTACGGAGGATCGACAATCTATTTAATTTTTAAAAACCAGTTTAGCCCTTAAAGACCCACTCGTTGCCATCTTTTGCTAACAATTCATCAGCTGCAACTGGTCCCATTGAACCTGAAACATAGTTAGGGAATGATTCTTTCTTAGCATCCCAAGCAGCTTGAATGGCATCAACGAACTTCCAAGCAGTTCCCACACCGTTCCAGTCAGCGAAGTTTGATCCATCACCATTCATGGCATCATGAATCATACGCTCGTATGGTTCAGGCGTAACAGCCTTATCTTCATCAGAAACTTGCCAATCTAGATCAATCATACGTGTTGCAAATGCTGACGTAATATCCTTTGCATTGATCTTAAATTCAATACCACCCTTAGGATCAATCAAAATTGATAATACTGGATTATCTAATGAAACGTCTTCACCAAAGATATTCAAGCCTTTCTTAAAGACAATATCGACACGGGTTGACTTCGCAGCTAAACGCTTACCTGAACGAATGTAGAATGGTACGCCTTCCCAACGAGGCATATCAAATTGTAGTTTACCAGCAACATACGTATTGTTTTGTGAATCTGCCGGTACATCCATTTCATCCAAGTATTTCTTTTGTGAACCATCTGCTGATTCACCATATTGACCACGCACAAAGTTAGCCGCAACTTCCTCAGGTGTGTTATAAATTTTCAAAGAATCAAAGGCTGCATTCTTAGCTGCCCGAATTTCTTTATCATTAAATGATACTGGCTTTTCCATGGCTAACCAACCAATCACTTGCATCGTGTGATTTTGAATCATATCACGCAAGGCACCAGCTGTATCATAGTATCCAGCTCGTTCTTCAACACCCAAAACTTCTGACAAAGTCACTTGAACATTTTCGATGTAGTCCTTGTTCCAAGCCGCATCAAATAGTGGATTACCAAAACGAACCGCTGCAATATTTTGAACCATTTCTTTACCAAGATAGTGATCGATACGGTAAATTTGGCTTTCATCAAAAGCTTCTGACAATTCATTTTGTAATTCTTCAGCTGTATCATATGAAGAACCAAATGGCTTTTCAATCATCAAACGGTTAAATTCACCATTTCCAGTTAGCAAATTCTCTGACTTCAAATACTTAGCAACTGTACCGAAGAAGCGAGGTGCGACTGACATATAGAAAATACGGTTGCCCTTCAAATCATACTTAGCATCCAATTCATTATTCAATGCAAGCATGTCAGCATAGCCAGCTTTATCCGTAATATCTAACCGAATGTAATAAAAGTGTGAAACAAACTCTTCAGCATTCGCCTGATCTTCAGTAAAATCAGCGATTGATGTGCGAACTAGCTCACGGAATTCATCTGTCGTTAAATCCTGACGAGCAGTTCCAATAATCGCAAAATGTTCTTGTAAGAAACCTTTCTTAAAAAGGTTATAGGTAGATGGATATAGCTTACGCTTTGCTAAATCTCCAGTCCCACCAAAAAACGTCAACAATGTTGTAATTTCTTTAGGCACGATGAATGCTCCTTTACTAGTGAGTTCTTAAAACAATTATTAAATAAGTACATCATTACTTTCATCAACAATTATAAACTTTTTTTCACAAGTTTTCTATAACAATGTAAATCGCTTATAATTTTAGACTTCTCCAAAGAATCGAGTCGCCTTGATTGTATTACGCCAACCTTGACGTAAGTGCTGGCGTTGTTCTTCGGCCAAGTTTGGCTTAAATTGACGACCAGCTTGGACATAGTGTTGTAAGTCCGATAGATCCTGCCAGTAACCAACTGCAATACCAGCCAAAAAGGCTGCCCCAAGTGGCGTAGCATCCTCATCTAAGGAACGTTCAATGTCAACATGAGCAATGTCCGACTGAAATTGCATTAAGTACGGATTACGTGAAACCGAACCATCCGCTTTCATTGTCGCTAATTCATAGCCCGAGTCTTTCTTCATGGTTGATAAAATATCCGCAGTTTGATAAGCAATCGATTGCAAAGTTGCCTTTACAAAATCAGCCTTATTTGTACCCCGGGTCATACCAAAAACGGTTCCACGTGCATTCGGATCCCAATATGGTGCTCCCAAACCATTAAATGCGGGAATCACATAAATTTCATTATGATTATCCGATTCTTCCGCCAACGACCAGGCATCTAGTTGCGTTTCAATCATTCCTAAACGATCATGTAACCATTGAATAGCTGTTCCAGCTGAAAAAATAGATCCTTCTAAGGCGTAGACAGGTCGATCATCGATTTTATAAGCAATGGTCGTAACTAGACGATTATTAGACATCACCGGTTCATTACCAGTGTTCATAATCATAAATGCTCCAGCACCATACGTATTTTTGACCATACCCTTTTCAAGTGCCAGTTGACCGACCATTGAAGCATTTTGATCACCAATAACACTAGCAATCGGTACTTGACCACCGAAGAACGACATAGGACTCGTGCGACCAATCACTTCACTGCTGTTATGAACCTCAGGTAGCATACTTAATGGAATGTTGAACATCTCTAATAATTCATCATCCCATTCTTGTGTATGAATGTTGTACAACATTGTCCGGGCAGCATTCGTCGCATCAGTTGCATGAACGGCACCATCAGTCAATTGCCACGTTAACCAGGTATCCACTGTTCCAAAAACCAAGTCACCATTTTCGGCCGCTGCCTGTGCGCCAGGAACATTATCCAAAATCCAGCGAATTTTGGTTGCTGAGAAGTACGCACTAACAGGCAGACCGGTTTTTTGACGAATCAATTCCGTCTTTTCAGCATCATCAGCAATACTTTGAGCAATGTCCTGTGATTGTGTCGATGACCAACTAATTGCATTATAAATTGGCTGTCCCGTTTGACGATGCCATATAATCGTTGTTTCACGTTGGTTTGCGATTCCCAACGCCTTAATCTCATCCCCCCGAATACCGGCATTGATTAACGCATCAGCAACTGCTGTCTGAGTTGCATGCCAAATATCTAACGGCCGTTGTTCTAACCAACCAGTCCTTGGGATCACTGGCGTCATTGGAATAGCAACTGATGTCACACGCCGGGCATTATGATTGAAAACAATCGCTCGCGTGCCGGTTGTCCCTTGATCAATTGCTAAAATATATTCTGGTTTCTTAATCGCCATTTTTTATTCCCCAATAATTCTATCTAGATTTGAAACTCATCTTCATTAAGTATACCAATTCCCACAGATTATGCTAAACTTTTCTAGGAGTCAAAACAAATAGACACACTTTTTAGGTGCATAATACCACACATAAGAGTCATCTTAAAATGATATCGTGTCACAATTTTTTATTTATATCAGTTCACACATTCATGGAGGATTTATGATAAGTCAGTCGTCACCAGACGGCGATGTGCACAAACCACAGCACGTCGAAATTAAAGCCATCATTTTATACGTTACAACGTTTTTCCAATCCACAGGCGCTTCACTGATTTGGCCAATCACGACACTCTATATGCATAATGTCTTACATCAAAGTATGACTATATCAGGAGTAGTTGTGATGGGGCTTTCGGTAACCATGATGTTCGGTAATTGGTTAGGCGGCCGTCTCTTTGATCGCTGGAGTCCGTATAAAGCCATGATCCTCTCAGTCGGCGTCGCCCTAGCGATTCTAATCATGCTAACTTTTTGGCATAGTTGGCCAGTTTTTGCACTATTTATGTTATTAATTGGTTTTGCAGATGGTCTTATTTACACTTTAGTAAACGCCTACGCAACCACCATCCAATCCATAGGTACGAGAAAGGTGTTCAATTTCCAATACCTCTTTATGAACGTTGGTGTGGTTGCCGGTACTGCAATCGTCGGTTTCCTATTTGATTACGGTGTTCAATACGTATTTGGTAGCGCTGCTATCATGTACACTGTATTTTTTATTCTTGTCATTAAATACTTTAATATTAAAGGGTTGGCCAAACAAAGCGCACAAGCAGCTGCTCGAGCCGCAAAAAGCACCTTCAAAACGCCTACTATCATCTATGCCATTTTAGGATTAGCTTTCGCCTTCTATATGTCATACATGTTATGGGAAACCGTCATCGCAACGCATATGACCGATCTCGGTATGACAACCAAAGATTATTCATTCTTGTGGACCCTAAATGGTATCATCATTATTTTTGGTCAGGGACTACTAAACCGAATTATTGACCGTTTACCACTACGCCTAACTGTTTTAGGTGGTTCAACTTTATTTGCGCTATCATTCCTAGTATTGATTCAGGCAAAAACATATCCCATGTTTATCGTTAGTTTTGTCATTTTGACTATCGGAGAAATTTTTGCTAGCCCACAGATTCCTGCTTGGGTCGACAAATTAAGTGATCCAACTGCGAAAGGTCACGCTCAAGGGTTGTTGACTATGTTCGTTTCATTAGGACGTGCGATCGGTCCACTTTATGGTGGTTTATTGATCGATGGTGGCTCATACAAGTTACTCTTTGCATCCGTCTTTATTCTGATGATGTTCTTCGTCGCTTTGACATTAATATTGAATATCCGTCATCTAAAAAAGTAAGGAGAGCGAGACAAAAGCCGCTTTGAAGCCGGCGTGTCATGTTGTTTTCGCCATTTTTGGCCGTAGCAAAGCGAAGGACAGGAATGGCGTAAATGACATTACATTGAGGTTTCAGGCTTTTGGAACGCGTTTATGCTATAAAATTTACAGCCTTATAATTAATGCATTCTTAGCACAAAGAGGTTGGGACAAAACAATTGTCCCAACCTCTTTTATGTTTAATTTTTACAGTATAAACGCATTACAACCGAATTAATTTTTCGGCATTAATAGCATAAATAAATCGCTTAGGCATTGGCAAGCCCATCGCAACTAGCGCTTGTGCATAGATGTTTAATTGTCCAGCATATCGCTTAGTCAAAACATTTGTCGCCGACTTCTGTGAAACGTGATCTGTTTTATAATCAAACAACCAGATTTCGTCATCCACTTGGAAATATCCATCAATAATTCCGTGTACTAACACCTTATCGTCACCATCAAACGCGCGGTATAACCGCTTTGCATCTAACAACAGTGAAAATGGTACTTCTCGTTGTAATGTATCAGCATGTCGGACCATTTGTTTACCAAGTGGTGAATCAGTAAAGAACCGCACGATTTTATCAACCGAAATTAACGGCGCAATTTTATCGTCAATTAATTGTTCAGCAACTAGTTCTTGGATAAGTGCCTTGATTGTTGCCAATGTTGGCAAACCGGCTGTTACATCTAACCGTTGCATTACCAAATGCGTCGCCGTTCCAATGGCAGCTGAAGACAAGCGTGTCGCCGATTCCTGCATGAAATCTGGTGCCGGTAACTCTTCATCAGTTAACCGTAGTCCCGCCAAATCATCCGTCACCAACCGACGATCAATCAACTGCCGTCCCTCGGTTAAGTCAGGATCTTCAAATAATCGTTTGATTTCTGACACCGACTGATAGGCAGTCGCACGTGTTGCTGTTTCATAAGGATACTGGAATTGAAGAACCAGTTGCCAATTGGTATTTTCAGTTACCATTTGTGCGACATTCCCCGTATCTGGTTCTTCATCAACCATTGGTTGATAGTTTGCCACTCGTGTCACTAAATCTTGTGTATTCACAGCTTCCATGTCATATTCAAAAGCATTTTTAGGCGCTTTGGCTCGGATATCATCAAACTGCATCATGTCATGTTCATCATAAGCGCGCAACGGTGCCATACGTTCTGGCGCTTGGGGATGGCGAATCAACGTCATCCCAATCAAATCCATGAATGATTTTCCAGCAAGACGAATCGTATCTGGTAACATCCACTCCGTTACCCCGGCACTCTGCTGCCAAGTTTGCCATAACTTATCAACACCATCATAGGCACCAACTATAAATAATTGTTGCTCCGCACGGGTTAGAGCCACATACAACACCCGCAATTGTTCAGCATATGCATTTTGGCGTTTTACTTGCGCAATATATTCATGCTGTGGCGTACTTAATTTCAGATGATGCGGTAAATCAATATAATTCATTCCACCCCCAGCCTGGGCATCAAGAATAATACTGCCTTGTGTCTCTCGTTGACTAATCATTGTACGAGTCGCATTTAATAGAAAGACAACTGGGAATTCTAATCCCTTAGAGTGATGAATCGTCATCAATGACACACTATTTTGGGCCACATTTGCATCGGCTTCACCTAAGTCTTTATCTTGATTCTGTAACTGAGTCACATAGTTAATAAATTGATATAACCCCACAAAACTACTCTTTTGATAGGCAGCTGCACGCTCATACAGTGCATGCAGATTGGCTTGTCGCTGAGCACCTGAAGGCAACCCACCAACATAATCTAGCCACCCAGTCCGATTATAAATTGCCCACAACAATGTCACAATTTGGTTTTGCACGGCCAAATCACGAAATACTGCTAAATCAGCTAAGAAGCGTTGGACTTGTTCTTGCGTTTTTGTTACCAATTCAGCAGAAATACCAGGAATATCAACACGCGTTTCAATATTTGCTAATTGTTTAACAGCCGTATAAAAATCTTCATCTGGCGTTTGTGCGCGAATCAATGCCAGACCATTCTCAGCAATGCTATACAGTGGCGAACGCAACACAGCTGCCAACGGAATATCCTGATGTGGATTATCAATCACTTGTAGGAAACTCATGATCACTGATATTTCAGTTGTCTGAAAATAATTTTCCGTCCCATCGATCATGATTGGTATGCCCATTTCACGAAAGATATCTAGGACATCTAAGTTTTGACTCTTCGTTGGCACCAAGATAGTAATATCACCATAGTTGATTGGTCGCTTTGTTTCAGCAGGCCGATCATAAATTTCAAACTTTGATTGCACCAATTCTTGAATTTTTAATGCTGTCAAACGAATTTGCCCCGTCGCCTTTGTATAAGGAGCCTCAGAAGTTGTTGGTTCAACTCCTTTATCACTTTCAGCATCTGCACCCAAGTCTTCTGAACTAGCATCATCTAAATAAAGCAAAAGTTCTGCTTTTTTGGGCAATTCCTCTGGATAATACGTTGCACCAGCAACCAATTCAGCTTCACCAGTATACTCAATATCACCCAATGAACGACTCATCGCTTGCGCAAAGATATAGTTAATAAAATTCGTCACGTTAGCCTGTGAGCGGAAGTTTTCCTGCAACGTAATGACGGCACTTGTTGCATCAGCTGGATAAGTTGCTAATTTACCCGCAAATAATGTCGGGTCTGCTTGACGGAACTTATAAATAGATTGCTTAATATCACCAACTTGGAATAAATTATCACCCGCAGTAATTTCATGCAGAATCGCCTCCTGCAATTGATTCGTATCCTGATACTCATCGACCATGATTTCAGTATAGTGTGTCCGTAATTCTGTTTTCACTTTTTCTTGGCTAACGATTTGCAAAGCAAAATGCTCTAAATCATTAAAATCCAATACTTTACGACGTAATTTTTCAGCCAAAAAGTCATCACTAAAATCTTTGGTTAACTGAACCAAACGCATAATCACAGAACCAGCACCTTGAATGGCTAATGACAATCCCGCTTGGTCGAGAACGAAATACTTTTCCAATAAGGTCGTAAAGCGCTTCTTTAATGCTTCACGTTCATCTTTGACTTTATCCCAAGCCGCTTTCAACGCCAAATCATGTTTCTTCGTGAAATTTTTACGTTTACCTTGTGCATCAAGACCCCATCCCATCAACTCAGACTGTCGTAACGTTTGTCGCATAGTGTCCCAATCACTGGTTTCACTTTGGACAACTTGCAAAGCCCGTTGATAGGTCGTTTCATCTGCTTGCAAATTCAATAAACGATTCATCGCTGGGGCTTCATCCATTGTATCGGGGGCTTTTGCAACCAAGCCGGATGCCTTAACAACAATGCCTTGTAATTCTTGTAAAATTTGTGGTTTTAACTGCTCTTGATAAAACTTGCTAGTTGTAAAATCTGCTGACCCTACCTGATATAAATCCGATAGATGATCCAACCAATCAATCGTGTCAGGACGGGCAGTCGCAAAATCATATAAAGAAAAAGTCGCTTCCTGCAAAGATTTATCATCTGTGCTACTCGTCGTAAATTGCGCAGCGAAGGTCGCAAAGGTCTGTTGTTCATCATGAGCATATTGTTCTTCTAACAACGTATTGTAAACTTCGAGCATAACTAAGGTACGTTCTGCATCGTCCATCAGCCGAAACTGTGGATCCAAATCAATCGTGTAATGATATTGTTCAATTAGGCGTAGCGCAAAAGCATGTAATGTTGAGATATTAGCGATATTCAACAGTCGCAATTGCTTCAAAAGATGTTGTCGTTGATCACCAGTGCTCTCAATAAGTTTGGCACGGATTTCTCCTTCTAAACGTTCTTTCATTTCGCTTGCCGCTGCTTCAGTAAACGTCACAATCAAAAACTCATTAACATTTTCACCAGCCAATAAGCGACGCATCACACGCTCAACCAAGACACGCGTTTTCCCTGAGCCGGCTGATGCTGATACCAACACATTACGCCCTTTTGTCTCAATGGCTGCTGATTGAGAATCAGTAAATTTCATTATTTTTGACCCTCCTCTGGTTCCTGATGATAATTCTGAATAAAACGCGTCATCGCTTCTAACGTCGCAGTGACGGATAACTTTTGCAGATTGTTATACCGATTTCCCATCATGGCATCAAACATCATAATTGGTTTATACGGTGAATACATCAACCCTGTATTGGCAGCGCCATCGCGGAATGGATATAACGGAAAAGCCCCATCTAGAATTTGCTCAGCAATATCTTTAATTTTGTATTCGTTAAACTGCAACAATGTTTCTAAGGCATTGTCTGAAACAACATCAGCACTCTTCTTAAACGATGAATCTTTTTTTCGGTCAATTGCATAAGGAGCCACAATATCAGGCGTGCTTTCAAGCCGTGTAATATAGTCCTCGTTTGTGCGTAAGATTCCCCGATAACGACCTTGATCAATCGCTTGTTTATCAGCGGCTGACTGCAATTGTTGTAAGGAATCTCCTGTCAAATCACTCATGCTTATCCATGGATTTTGGAGTGTCCAAAATAGTGCGCCCCCCATCTCACTATCTGGTAATATATCTTTATTCATTAGCATAGCTGTCCAATAGGTCATTAATTGTAATTCTAACCCGGCATAAGCTTTACTATAGTCAAACACCCGTTTGCTTGATTTGTAATCAACAATGGTCAAAAAATTATCGGCAGTGGTTTCAACCAAATCGTAGCGATCAACTTTACCACGAACTTTAACGTGTCCAAACGGTATCTCATATGCAACTGGTTTTAGGTCACTTTGCGGCAAACCAAAACCGGCTTCAACACCAATTGTATGAATACCACCATCAAGCAGTTGACCACGTTTCATACTCGTCATGGTTTCATGAACCTGCATCGCCAGCCGTTGGGTCAAAAACTGCATCCGTGATGAACTATTGAAAATATCATATGTTGGATCATCACTGGTCAAAAGCCCTTGTAAAATATCTTGTTCCAATTTACGCAGTTGGTCATCAGTCAATGCACCGAGTACTTGTTCGTTAGTAATTAGCACCTGGAAAATTTGTTCCAACATGGCATGCATCAAAGTTCCCTTTTCAGCTGGTGTTAACTGCAAAACTTGCCGTTCTTGTAGCCGCAAACCATATTGTAAGAAGAATTCATACGGGTTACGCGAATAACTTTCCAAACGTGAAATCGATGCTTTTAAATCATGGCCAAAGAGTTTATTGACCAATGCTGGTTGTAGCTTTTCTGGTTCGTTTTGATAATGCAAACTACCTAATAATCGTTGTAATTGATATGGTGCCAACTGTTGTACTTGTTTCATCAAGTTACGCCAGGCACTACTTAAGGCATTATTCGCTGTTCCTGATTGCTTAGCCTGCCGATTGGCAATCACAATTTGGGCAATCGTACTCGTGGGTGTACCGACATAATTAGCAATCTGGTTACTCATTGGATCAGGCAAGGCATCAAATTGAATTGGATCCAGCTTAAATTGCTTTTGCATACGTGTGACATAGGTAGATGGTTGTTGTGCCCCATCCCCATCGCTTGTGGCATATGTCCATATCAACCGTTGATCAGCAACCATCATTGCACGATACATCAACAATGATTCTTGAGCCATTTGTTGTTCCGAAGTCTCTTTCAAAAAAACATTATCAGGCAATGCTGGCTGCAAAACTGCTCGGTCACCATCATGCAAAATTGCCTTAATTCGTGTAACAGCTGGTAGATTATGATTCGTCGCACCAAATACAATGACCGTTTCATAGCCCGTTCGTTGCACGATTCCGCTTTCAGAAATGTGTACCTGGTCCATCGTTGATGGCACACCAGCATAGTTCGCACTATCAAACGCAGCTTTAAAAACATCTTGCAACGTTTCTAATGTCATTTCCGCCGTATCAAATACTTGAACAAAATCATCCAAAATACCAATAAATACTCGCCAAACTTGTTCAGGTTGTTGTGCAGCCCACAAATCTCCTTGAGCAATCGCCTGATCACGCCAGTCAAGCAAGCGCTTTTGGACACCAATTTGCGTTATAAACTGATATAATTCACGGGCCATTTCACGGGCGGTTTGTGCGTGTTGTAGTTGATGCAAAAATGGGGCAACCACTTGACTAATTTGGTCATGAATCATCGCCAATTGCGCATCTTTACCCGCAACCCGTTCACGAGTTACTTCATCATCACTGGTTAATGCTTGGCGATCATATTGCCAAGGCGTTTTATCCATCCATTGCCAACCAGCAATGTTTTTGGCCAATACATAATTCTCAGTTTCCGCAAGTGCTTCACGATAATCCGCCAATGAAACGTCTGCTGGTATCAACAACTCCGTTTTTAAAAAACTCATGACATCTGTAATCGTATATGTCGGTGCCAAATGGAGTAACTTATCCAAAAAAGCAACTAACGGATGGGCTGACATGGGCCGATCTAAGTCCATAAACATCGGAATATCATAACGAGCAAAAACTGATGGCACGATATTTTCATACTGACCTAAATCACGCGTCATTAATAAGTAATCACGATAACGATGCTTGCCGGCAGCGACTTCTTGCCGAATCAAACGCGCCATCTGTTCGACTTCTTGGTAACGCGTATGAGTCTGCCAAATCTCAAGTCCCCCCTGGGCATCGTATTGTTCGCGCACAATCCCCTGCTGCTCATACTTTATCCAGAAATCTTCAACGGCCAACATCCCCGCACTCATCTGACGTTGGGCTGTAATCGTATTTGCGATAACTGGCACTTGATGTGTAACGGCCGCATCCCGTAGTTGTCGGCCAAGTTGCTTAGGTCGATAAAACAAATCATTTTCAGAAATGGCTGATTCGGTCAAACTAGCTGATCCATCATCTGCCGGTAATGCAATCGTTACCCCACCAGCATACGTAATCAACGCTTCAACCAGTCCACGTTCAGGCGACGTCATTTGCGAATAATCATTAATAAAGAAGTAATGATGTGAAATATCTGTTTTTTCCGTTGCTAAATAAACTTTCAAGGCCAATAATAAATCACTACTTAAATACTGACCACGTTGCGTTAATTCAGTTTCTAACGAACGGCCAATGGTCGCTAAGTCATGCAGTTTCATCTGCAACGTCTCTTGATTTGTCAGCCCATCGGACATTGCTGTGACATCGTCCCATGATAAGCCGGATTGTTTTAACTCTAATAATTGGGTCGTAAATTGGCCAATGAATCCTTGTTTACTCAATAAATTACCATATAATTGCAATTCATCTTGATGCTGTTGTAGGAGTGTCTGGACTAACATCGTGAGCCCATTTTGTGACAAGTTTGCCTGTTGATAAACGGAATCATTTTGCATGTAGTACCAGGCTAAACGGCTTAATGAAAAAACCGAAACATTAGGTACTGAAATTGCGGCACCATGGTGACCTTCTAATGTTGCCAGCCTGGTTAAAACATTTATTTCTGTTTCAAATTTGATATGATTTGGGACAATATAAAATACTTGTGCTTGTTTATCTGTCGCTAAAACCTGCTGTATGCGCTGTAATAATGCCAATTCATGGTCAGCGCTTGAGCGACCAAATAATAATTCTAACGCCATGTGTTGCCTCCAATATCACTAGTTATTACTCTTATTTTACCAGTTATCAGCTAACTTTTTTATATTGTCATTAATATGCAAATGTACGTGCAAGAAAAAAGCGTTTTGAATTCAGTATGTCGCGTCCATTACGTGACAACCGGCTCAAAACGCCATTTATCAAATTATTTTTTACTGACACAAACGCCAAATTGACTCTGCAAAAATCGCCATCGATCGCGTTAAATTAGCCACTGGCGTAAATTCATTGGCTTGATGGCTAGTTACCTTCACATCAGGAAATTGACCACCGAAGGCAACGCCTCTTTTCAATAACCGCGCATATGAACCACCATTAGATGTCCGTGGTGGTAAATATTGGCCGGTTTGTGTCGCATAAACCTCAGACAAGGTGCTTACTAATTCATCATCAGTTGCGACCAAGTGCGGTGGCATACCAGCTTGAACATTAGTGACCTCAGCCGCTAATTCACCCATATGTCGCTGGACCTGGGTAATAATTGCTTGCAGATTAACCCCTTGTGGATAACGGAAATTAAGCAATATACTTCCCTGACCACGATGGCTGTAACGCATCACACCAATATTCAACGTTAAAGCACCCATCTCTTGATCTCGATAAGATAGCCCCAGGTTCTTAGCATAAATATCTTGGTGAACGGTTGTCCCCAAGAAGTTCAAAAAGGCTTGTGCATCGCCACCAAACGGATATTGTTCCAAAAAATGAGCCAAATATGTTCCGGCATTTTTACCATCAGCTGGATACGCCCCATGAGCTTGCACACCAAATAATGTTAACCGAACCGTCTCATTAACTTGTTGTACATTTCCTTCTAAGAAAGGATATTGTTCCAAAAAGTCAGCGAAGTCGGCCGCAATCAGCATCCCCTGTGGCACGTTAATTCTATCTTTCGCTTCCCCAGGCACAACATTTGCCCAATTACCTGATATAAATCGTTCCAAAATATAGGGACCTTCGGAAACACTTGGAAAACGTAGTTGTACGGTTTGAAAGGCTTTCTCACCATTGACAACCGCAAAGGCCCCATCCGGTGAAAAGCCCATTGTTGGTTCACCCTCTTGTGCTAGATAACGCGGCATATCACGCCACCCGTTTTCTTCATCAGTACCAATAATCAAACGTACCTTGCGCTTCAAAATGCAACCTTGATCGGCAATCATCTTCAATGCATAATATGCTGACATCAAGTCGGCCTTCATATCTGCAGCGCCACGCCCAAAATATAAACCATCTAAAACTTCTGGGTTGAATGGCTGACGGAGCCAACCATCACCTGCTGGAACCACATCAATATGCGTTAAAATTCCCAACGACTCTGGTGCATCGGCTGGCCCAAATTCAATCCATGTCACCATATTATCAACTCGTCCATAACGAAAACCGTCTCGATTAGCTAATTCCTCCATTTTGGATAACGCACGAATCATATCAATCCCAAAAGGTGTTTGTGTTGTTTGCGTTTTTGGATCCAATACAGACGGAATTCGAACAATTTGATTTAAATCATTAATCAAAGCTGCCTCATACTGCTTTGCTTGTCTTACCCACGTCATATCGCACTACCTCTAATCAAAATCTAATAGAGCCAGTGTACCGCGTTTTATAGCGAGTGACAATATACTGATATTACGGTTGTTCGCGTTTATGATGGTAATAGTAAAAGACAGGTAATCCAACCAGTACTAAGGCAATTGAAATGACCGCTCCTGAAAAATCATTCATAATAGTTGAACCAATCACAAACAATGCACCAATAATTGCCACCAATGGTGTCACTGGAAACAATGGTGTTTTAAATAAAGTTGCTGGATCAACATCTTTATCTAGTTTTTTGTGACGTAAAATAAAGACACCAAAAAAGGCTGCCGTGTAAAAAATCCAAATAGTAAAGATTGCAATATCTGATAAACGATCCACGCCATTAGTGTACAAAACTGCTAAAGTGATCGTCATTAGCGAGACCGTCAAAATCGCATTAGTTGGCTCTTGCGTTTTAGGTGTTAATTTAGATAAATATTTTGGGAATAAACCATCCAGTGCCATGGCATAAGCCATTCTTGGAAAGGAAATCATTTTACCATTAAGCGTACCAAGCATAGAAATAATAATCGTGATGCTTAATGCACGGCCACCAAAGTCACCAAAAGCTGTGCGGACCACCGCAAATGTCGCATTATTTTGTAAAGCCACAATTTGGTCAGATGGTAAAGCATGATACACCCCAAATGAAACGCCAACGTAAGCAACCACAATTAAACTCACCCCGCCAACAATCGACCGAGGTAAATCACGGCGTGGATTCTTCAATTCACCAGCGATATTCGCTAATAAAATCCAACCATCATAGGCAAACAGAGTCGCTAAAATGGCCATACCAAATCCGCCACCATGAGAAACAGTGTCTGAGACAGTTTGTCCTAATGCGTTGACCTTCCCAAAGAAAAGACCATAAATAATTAAAATGGCAATTGGAATTAATTTGATTGATGTTGTAATCACTTGAAAACTAGCAGCCACTCGATTTTCAAAAAGGTTAATGCCAGCAATGAAAGCAACATAGAGTACGGCAATCCAAGTTGCCGAACTTGTGGGCAACCCAAGAAAATTAGCCGTCAAAAAGGCTGCATATCCGGCAATTGATGCAATCACGGCTGGTGCATAAATAACTACCTGCATCCAACCAGTCAAAAAACCAGCAACTGGACCATATAATGACTCGATATAACTATACAAGCCCCCGGTCTTGGGTAAGCGAGCACCAATTTCTGCAATCGTTAAGCCCGCTGCCAAAGTAATAATACCGCCAGTTAACCAAGCCAATAATCCTAAAGTTGACGAACCAGCCGTTTGTAATACGCCGGCTTGTTTAAAGAAGATTCCTGAACCAATAACTGTTCCAACAACTAACGATAAGCCTGACCAAATACCCATTGATCGTTTTAATTCAACTTGCTGTGGCATAACTATTCTCCTAATTAAAAAAATCAACAAAAAAGCAGTCAACCAATTTAGTAATTGGTTGACTGCTTCGTAAGTTCTCACAGTTTAAGCGTTACAAAAACGCCCAATCACTAATTGTGTTGAGTTCAAATGATTATTATTGTTATTATTAATAAAATCAAACATTTAATAGTCTCTCCTCAATTAATGTACGTTTTTCTTTTTCGCTAGACAAATATTAGCATGTTTTAAACTGCAAAACAACATCAATTATCATTGATTATTATTTTAGGCCTCGTCATACCATGAATAATGGTACATTTCACCGGCTGGCTTATCAACACGTTCATAAGTATGGGCACCGAAGTAATCACGCTGTGCTTGAATCAAGTTAGCTGGCAAAACTGCTGAACGATATGAATCATAATAAGCCACTGCCGCTGATAACGATGGCACTGGTACACCGGCTGCTGTTGCCAAAGCAATCACACGACGAGCAGATGCTTGATATGACTCCGCAATCTGCTTAAAGTAAGGTGCTAGCAACAAGTTGTGTAATTCAGGCTTTTCATCATAAGCATCGGTAATGCGTTGCAAAAATTGCGCACGAATAATTGCTCCAGCACGCCACAATTGGGCTAATTCACCAAATGGCAACGACCAATCATAATGGTCTGATGCCATGCGTAATTGGTCAAATCCTTGGGCATATGACATCACCTTACCAAAGTAAAGCGCCTTACGGATATCTTCAGTGGTAGCCGCAATGTCACCGTCAAACTCATACTCTGGTCCGGCTAGCACATCAGCAGCAGCCACACGATCAGTCTTTAATGCTGAAATATAACGGGCATAAACTGATTCCGTTATCAATGATTGTGGTGCGCCAACTTCCAAAGCTGATTGTGATGACCACTTACCAGTCCCTTTGTTACCAGCACGATCTAAGATCATATCAACCATTGGCTTACCAGATCCCAAATCATCATTACGTGTCAAAATATCGGCGGTAATTTCAATCAAATATGAATCTAGCTCACCCTTATTCCAGTCCGCAAAAGTCTTAGCCAAATCATCTTGATCCAGCTTTAAGACACGCTTTAAGATGTCATAAGATTCAGCGATAAGTTGCATATCACCATATTCAATCCCGTTATGCACCATTTTGACATAGTGACCGGCACCATTTGGACCAATATACGTCACGGTTGGCTTACCATCTTCCGGTGCCTTAGCGGCAATTTCTTGCAAGACTGGTTCAACCAAATCGTACGCTTCACGTTGACCTCCAGGCATCATTGATGGTCCCTGCAGTGCACCTAGTTCACCACCAGAAACTCCCATACCAATGAAGTTGATTCCTGACTTCTCTAATTTATTAGAACGACGAATAGTATCCTCAAAGAAAGTATTACCACCATCAATCAGGATATCCCCCTTATCTAAGTATGGTAGCAATTCCTCAATAACCGCATCCGTTCCAGCACCAGCCTTTACCATCAATAAAATTCGGCGTGGCTTTTCTATCGATGCCACAAATTCTTTAATTGAATAGCTAGGTACAAATCCTGAATCAGGATGCTTCTCAACCAAGTCATCCGTACGTCCAGATGTACGATTATATAACGCCACTTTGTAGCCGCGTGAAGCAACATTTAATGCTAAGTTACGACCCATAACGGCAAGTCCAACGACTCCAAACTCTGCTGTTGTCATATTTATTATTTTCCCCCTATAATTGACAAAAAACATTCTGTAGCTAATAGTGTAACGCGAGAATCTTAAAAAAGCATTACTTTAATCTAGCAACCAATTTAGTCATGATAGATTGTTAATAGTTGCGTTTTCACTTCCTCAGACACTGAGGTTGTTAAAAAGCGGGCCATCGGTGTAATATCATGTCGATTTTTAAACGCCAATGGCTTAATTGCAACTAACATCACAACCAAATTATTTTCCGTCAAAAATAATTGGCCGGGTTCTTGCAACTTTCCTTTGGTATGTTTACCGATGCGCCAACTATGAAATGCATTCATATCTAGTTGTGTTTCTTTTGGTTCATATTGACCACTATTAGTTTGCGTCATTACCACGCCAACTAATTCCGCTGTTGGATATTTACTTGCCATGCCAACCTCCATCTATGTATTGCGTAGTACTTTCATTATAACAATTTGGCTTATTTCTATAAAAAAAAGACTAACGTATATCTACGTTAGTCTTATGGTTCTATCGCTAAATAGATCAAATTACTTTGATTCTAATTCAGCTTTACCCTTAGCCCATTGTTGAATGTTAACAACTTCAGCTTCGCGAACTTTCTTTGAATAGTCATGTGAAACTGGACGACGACGGGCCCATGTGTTATATGGTGATCTAGTTGCCATAATTATTTCCTCCAATTTTGTTATCGATAACTGTTAAAGTATACCGATTTTTATACCGTTAGTCAACTATCAGTATTTACATTCCACCAATTTAAGCCAATAAATTTGATTTTTCAACAGCATCCTCTTATAATAAGTAAGTAATAATTGAAAAGAGGACTTAACATGGCTGAATTAACAGAAGAAATGAAACAAATGCTTAACGAACAGTTACCCTTTTTAGCTACTGCCGATGAGAACGGTATGCCTAAGGTCGGTCCTAAGGGATCACTCCATGTTCTGGACGATACTCACTTAGCCTACTTCGAGCATACCTTCCGTCACGCATTCTATAACTTAACTGATAATGGTCGTGCCGCTGTTGCCGTTGCCGATCGTTCTGCACAAAAAGGCTTTCGCTTTGAAGGCCAAGTGCATATTCATGAAGACGATGACCTAGCTAAGGAAAAACTACCGGATAGTCTATTTGAACGCTTTCCACGTGCTGCTTTTGTCATCATTGATATTGAAAGTATTTTCAAATTAGATAACTCATTAGAAGCTGGTACCCAAATCTCTTAGGATTCTAAAAAAATTAACAATAAATATTCAAGTCGTCAAACTACCAGTCAATTGGTAAGATTGACGGCTTTTTTATAATTTTTCAAAAAAAGCCATCACCAATTAATTATTTCGTTATACTGATAATAACAAAACATACATATACCTATGAAGAAAGTAGAGTCGATGATAGATGATAAAAGAACAGCAATTATTTTCTAAATGCACAGTATATCATGTTGATGAAATGACTCCTGACGATCGCGTCACCCTAGTTAATCAACATGGTATTCCGAATGAGTTGATCAACTATGCGATTGACCCTTATGAAAGCGCCCGTATGGAATTTGATGAAATCAATCACTATCATTTAATGATATTTGACATTGTGACCCCCATATCAAATCGAGCAACTACTGAACCTGTGGGTTTTCTCTACAAGACCGACCAGTCTACCTTGTATATATTCACCCGTAAAGAAACTGACTATGCCATTAATCAGTTGACCAAATTATCTCCAAAAACATTCACCCAACCGATTGATATCATCCTAAATCTGACAGAATCATTATCTAGCGAATTTATGAAATCAATCTTAACCATTAATCGTAAACGTTTATCTATTCAAAGCACGATTAAGTCAACAAAGCCAACCCAACCCGCAATCAATCAGCTAATGTCATTACAAACCGACTTAATTTACTTGATTAATTCGTTACAGACGGATAATGTGCTTCTGAAAACATTACAAATCCATGATCAGCAACAGCTAAATACCAAACAACTGGAACGTATTGACGACGTTCAAGTTGAGTTGCAGCAAGCATTAGATACCGGAAAGCTATCACAAGAAGTCACAAAAAGTGTCGCTAACGCCTTTGACAATGTGGCGAATGCAAACTTGAATTGGACAATGAAACTACTGACGGTGTCATCAATCGTCCTCACCGTACCCACGATTGTTTCGGGATTTTTCGGACAAAACGTTTCACTCCCTTTCACCAATGAATCTGGCGGTTGGTTATATACCGTAGTTATTACAATCATTTTAATGATTATCATTACAGTGATTCTATGGCGATTCGGATTTTTTAAAAAATAAATAGATAACATGTTGGTGCATAGAAAAAAGAGCGAGACAAAAGGCTTCAGAATTTTGGAACGCGTTTAGGCTATAAAATTTACAGTCTTATAATTCATGCATTTTTAGCACAAAAGGGTTTGGGACAAATCAATTGTTCCAAACCCTTTTTGTGCTAAAAATAAATCAGTTATAGGCAACTTTCTGTACAGCGCTTTCATGAGATTCAGCAGGTAGATTAACCATCCAAGCACGCGGATCTTTTTCTTGAATATTTTTCATCAAACTATGCATCAAGCCAACTGGGATTTGATGAACTAGCACATAATCGCCCACTTGATGCGCATCATAATTACTAAATAATTGCTGATAATTAATTGTTGATCGCAATAAATAGTCACTTTTCGTGAGGTTAGCTTGAAATGTTAATTGTCGTTCAAAGCCACGTTTTAAATGATCTCGATGTTGCACAATATCTAAAATATCTTGAATAATAGCATTAGCAGTTGGTAACTGCCCCGCTCCTTGACCAATGAAATTTAAATCGCCGATTGTTTCACCATGCAGGCTAATCAAATTATAGTTTTCTCGCGTATTCGCTTCAAATGTATTCTTAGGATACAGTGTGGGTTCGACCACATAATCAAAAGCATCCCCTATTTGACGACTCTTACCCATTAATTTCACTGTATATCCCTGGCGAGCAAAGGCATTAATGTCTGCCGCTGTGATGTTTCGAATACCAAAGACTGGCAAATCCTGACTCGGTGACACAAAACAATCATAAGCAATATCGCAACTTATACATAGTTTATTGGCAATGTCCCAACCATCAACATCCGCACTTGGGTCAGCTTCAGCATAACCAAGCTCTTGTGCTTGACCAAGTACATCTGCAAATGCAGCCCCACTCTGAGCCATACGATCAAGAATAAAATTACTTGTACCATTGAAAATGCCCTGGATGTGGTCAATATCATCAACCCGCACAGCACGTTCTATTTCTGAAATCCAAGGTGTACCACCACCCACACTTGATTCAAAATAAAAATGTACCTGATTTTCAGTAGCAACTTGCGTGAATTCTTCTAAATAACAAGCAATCACAGCCTTATTCGCCGTAATAACATGTTTATGATTTCGTAACGCCGCTAAAATATACTGATGCGCCGGCTCTAAACCGCTTAAAACCTCAACAACCACCTCAACCTCTGGATCATTAATAATTTCATCAAAACTTGCAGTTGATTCTGCCAATTGATCTTTTTTATTTTCTCTCACAAAAACATATTTTACATGGAGATTTTCGGTTAGACGATGCACCTGATTAATCATGTTAAATACACCTGTCCCTACTGTACCAAATCCTAAAATTGCAATATTCAAACTAACCCACCTCCAAAAATATGTTTATTTTATATAAACACTTGTCTTTTTATGATGAACAGATTATCATGATAAATACTAAAAGGCAAGGAGTGATATCAAATGAAAAGAAGATTTGTTAGTACTAGAGGTCGCCAGCAACCAGTCTCAGCTAAAACGGCTGTGAAGCAAGGGTTGGCTATCGATCATGGATTATTCGTTGACCCCAACCTCGGTCAGGAAAAAATCAATTTAACTGAACTACTACCGTTAGATTATCAACAACTTGCACAAAACATTTTGCATCTTTTGTTGCCAGACTTTACGCCAACCGAGCTTTCGCAAGCTGTTCACAACGCCTATTATCAAAATTTTGATACCATTACAATCACCCCTTTACATACAATCAACGATTGCCACGTTTTAGAACTTTGGCACGGTCCAACCAGTGCCTTCAAGGATATTGGGTTACAACTCCTGCCTCATCTCATGCAGCTAGCCCTAGAGAAAAATGAACATAGTCTCGTATTAACTGCCACAAGTGGCGATACTGGCAAGGCAGCCTTAGAAGGTTTTAAAAATATCAATAACGTTGGCATTTCTGTTTTTTATCCAGAAGGTGGCGTGAGTGATATTCAAGAAAAACAAATGCTAACGACCGCTGGGGAAAATACTAGTGTTGCTGCTATCACTGGTAATTTTGATGACGCTCAACGTCACGTCAAAGAAATCTTTAACAATGAAACATTTAAAGAAACATTAGCCAATGATTTGCACCTTTCTAGTGCAAATTCCATCAATATTGGACGCTTAGCACCACAAGTCGTCTACTATTTTTCTGCCTATCAACAATTAGTCAAGCAAGGAGAAATTGCCCAAGGTGATTTCGTTAACTTCACGGTTCCTACTGGAAATTTTGGCGACGTTTTGGCTGGTTATTATGCCAAGTTACTCGGTTTGCCAATTAAAAAACTAATTGTGGCAGCCAATGCTAATAATGTATTAACCGATTTCTTCAAAACTGGTATTTATGATCGACAGCGCCCCTTCTTACATACTGTTGCACCAAGTATGGATATCCAAATATCAAGCAATTTAGAACGTTTGCTATATTACGAATCAGGATTAGATAGTGCTTATATTGACCAACTAATGAATCAACTAGAGACAAACGGACATTATCAAATTTCAGATAAACTTTTACAAAATTTGCAACGAGATTTTGCCTGCGGATTCAGTAGTGATCACGATATTCAAACAGCAATCAAAGAGGTTTATGAAGAACAAGGCTATTTAATGGATCCGCACACGGCTGCCGGCTATCATGTAATGCGTGATTACCAGAAACATGATCAAACGCCGATGATTTTATTAGCAACAGCCAGTCCTTATAAGTTTGTCGAAACAACCGCCCCTGCTATTTTGCCAGGTGTTGATAAGGCTTCTAATAGCTTCGATTTAATACAACGATTAGCAGATTATACCAATACACCTATCCCAGACAATCTTGCCCGTCTGCACGATTTACCAATACGACACAAAAATATTTTGTCACCTGCAAAAATGCAAGCATACGTTAAACAACAAGCGGAGGTAATTTTTAATGTTCAAAATCAAAGTGCCCGCTACTAGCGCAAACCTCGGCGTTGGCTTCGATTGTATGGGGCTAGCAGTTTCCATGTATTCAGAATTCTATTTTGAA
>OMJG01000725.1_pt1 | contig 22930 bp, 25 predicted proteins | sample 1646431 | NCBI WGS metagenome assembly OMJG01 (sample SAMN03771674, study PRJEB25209) | food metagenome | isolation source: Cotija cheese | place: Mexico:Jalisco,Michoacan | collected 2011-12-12
GGTGCGGACAAATAGCGTAGACATTCTGAGCACGTCACTAGCATACTCAACCAAGCCGATTTGCCTAATATCAGACCGCGCATCGGCCCTAGAGCAACACCGTTGCCCATTCACCCACGATGCGGAAGCCAACACGCTGATATACCTTGACAGCGGCCGGGTTGAAATCGTTGACGTACAGCGAAACCAACGGACTGAAGGTAGCGCGCACCTGATCCACAACGGACGCCATAGCCGCCCCACCAATACCCCGGTTTCGCATGTCGGGAGCCACCCACACACCCTGAATCTGGGACACCCCGCCAGCCAGAGCCCCCACATCCGCTTTGAAAATCACACGCGATCCCGGGCCATCCAACGCAGGGCCAAGCTTCACGTACGTCATGCCATCGCGAATCAGACGCGCCGCGCGGCTCGCGTATGAATTGCCGTAAGCGGTGGGATCGTAGCCTACCTCCTCGGTGAACATGGCAACGGATGCGGGAAGAACAAGCCCGTGTTCGGCCGGGCGCGCCGGGCGGACCTCGGGATCGGGCTCCAAGAGCGGAGGATGATCGATCACCATGGAGAACTGACGCGGCCTCACCTCGCGCGCGGGCCCCCACGTATACTGCAACAGATCCCAGAGGCTGAGGACCTGATCGGCCGGGCCCACGAGCGAACCGCCCAGCTTTCCGTGCCCCAACACAGTATCGGCCAAGCTCTCCAAGCCATCGCTGTCAAAGCCCAAAGGAATAAGGTTGCCCGAATCCCAGGCAAGCGCCTGGATGTCGCGGCTTCCTGGTGCCAGCTGCGCGAGCGCGCTGGAAGGGCCGATCCCCATACGGTCAACATTTGCGCGAGCCAGCACGGAATCTACCGGGTTCCGATCAAGGAACTCGATCGCTCTGGATTTGTCCGCTCCGTACAAGCGGCGCAGAGCCGTGGTAGATCTACTTGGCCAACGCATCAAACTCCAACCTGGGTGGTTAGTACGCCACCACGTCTACATGTCCATCGCTGCCTTCGCCCATATCCTCCGCCATCTGATTGGCGTAGCGCAGCAGCGTCTCAACAATGGCATCCTCGCGCACGGTTTCCACCACTTTCCCGCGTACAAAAATCTGGCCCTTGCCGTTACCGGAAGCACACCCGAGATCCGCCTCGCGCGCCTCCCCCGGTCCGTTCACCACGCAGCCCATCACTGCCACGCGGATGGGGGCGGTGATGTCCTTCAGACCATTTTCGACCTTTTCGGCAAGCTCCCACACATCAACCTGGGCGCGGCCGCATGAGGGACACGAGACGATCTCCATCTTGCGCTCGCGCAGTCCCATGTATTCCAAAATCTTCGTACCCACCTTGACCTCCTCAACGGGAGGCGCGGACAGGGAGACTCGGATAGTATCGCCGATTCCCTCGGCCAGAAGCGCTCCGAACGCGGTGGCAGACTTAATGGTGCCTTGGAAGGCAGGGCCGGCCTCCGTCACACCTAGGTGCAACGGCCAATCCCCCTGCTCAGAAAGCTGGCGGTATGCCTCCACCATCGTCACCACGTTGTGGTGTTTAACAGAGATCTTGAAATCCTTAAATCCCTGCTCCTCGAACAGGCTCGCCTCCCACACCGCCGATTCCACGAGCGCCTCGGGGGTTGCCGATCCGTACTTCTTCAGCAGCCGAGGGTCCAGCGATCCAGCGTTAACGCCGATACGCAACGAGACCCCGTGGTCCGTTGCGGCCTCGCAAATCTCCTTGACGCGATCGTCAAACTTGCGGATGTTTCCTGGGTTGACGCGCACGGCGCCACAGCCGGCTTCGATGGCGGCGAAGACGTACTTGGGCTGGAAATGGATATCCGCAATCACGGGGATACGCGACTGCTTCGCGATAATGGGGAGCGCCTCGGCATCCTTATCGGTTGGGCACGCCACGCGCACGATATCGCAGCCAGCCGCCGTTAGCTCGGCAATCTGCTGGAGCGTGGCTCCGATATCATGCGTTTTCGTGGTTGTCATTGACTGCACGGAAACAGGCGCGCTGCCGCCCACGGCAACGTCACCAACCTGAATCTGACGGGTCGTTTTTCGTGGGGCCAGCACGGGGGCAACGGGGCGCGCGCTTGGCATTCCTAGAGCAATACTCACGCGCCCCAGTATTCCACTTTCTCCAGCGAGGTGGGAGTCAGAAGATCGGGTTGACAATGTCTGCAACAATCAGGAGAACAGTCATGAGAATAAAGGCGAAAGCCACGATATAGCCGAATGGCATGAGGCGCGCGATGTCAACGGGGCCTGGATCTGGTTTCCCTCGCAGCTGAGCGAAGCGGCGTCGCACTCCTTCGTAGGCGGCACCCACGATATGCCCGCCGTCTAATGGGAGCAGCGGAAGCAGGTTGAAGAGGAAGAGGCTGATGTTAAGTGAGGCGATAAGGAGGAGCAGGTCACCTATCCGAGCCGATAACCCATAGGCGTCCTGATCGGAGCTCGTGATGTTCCCGGCAAGATCGGCCGCCCCCACGATGCCCATAACACCGCTTGACGCCCGGTCATCCCCCGTAATCAGCCCGGTCGCGGTATTCCATAGGTCTCCAGGCAGTTTCGCGATTACCTGCGCGGTACCGCTTGTGAGATCCCACAGTTCGCCCGGGATTTCGGTAAGGGACACGCGTTCGTGGGTGTAGGCCGGGCCAATACCCACGTAGGGTCGTTGTTCGGTCAAGACTTCGCCGTTGGCATCCGTAGCCACTTCGCCGTTTTCGCCGACGACGGGACGTTCCGCCAATGTCGGCGTAACAACAAGGGTCTTCTCTGTGCCATCGCGCTCAACCACAACGTTGACGGGGTTCGCGTCACCCGCCGCGATAGTCTGCTGGATATCGTCCCAATCAGAAACGGGCGTGCCGTCCCACGAGACAATGACGTCCTCCGGCATAATCCCGGCCTGCGCCCCTGGAGCGGGTGGATCACCCTCTTCACACCTATCGGAATCGGTGACGCACGTGCTCACCGTGGAGATCTGATTGGAAGGTTGAAGAATGCCAATGCCACAGAACACCACCGCGAGCAGCACGCCGGCGATAAGGAAGTTCATGACCGGGCCGCCAAACATGACGATAAGGCGCTTGCCAGCGCCGAGCCTCCAGAATGCACGGGGTTCCTCGGTGAGGGTAAGTTCGGCGGCGCTCGCGCGGCGGGTCTCTTCGGCGATAGTCACTTCGCCCTTGCGATTGACCTGCTTACGGCTTTCTGCGCCGGGCCATACCATTCCTGCAAGCCGGACGTAGCCGCCCAACGGAAGAGCTTTCAACCCGTACTCCGTACCACCCTTCGTGGTGGACCAGATCGTTGGGCCGAACCCAATGAAGTACTGGGGAACCTTAACGCCAAACTTCTTGGCTGGAAGCAGATGTCCCACTTCGTGTAGCCCAACTGATACCAGAAGGCCAACAATCAATAAGAGGATTCCGGGAAGCGATCCCACAATCTATCGCCTCCTGAGTTAAGCGCGGCGTGCCATCACCTCATGGGCGCGTGAGCGTGCCCATCTTTCGGTGCCAAGCACCGTTTCCAGATCGAGGATGCCTCGTTCTCCTGAGAATTCACTCAAAACCTCGGACACGGTATCTGTGATGCTGAGGTATGGGAGCTTGCCCTCCAAGAAGGCGGCCACGCATTCCTCGTTGGCGGCGTTGAGGACTGCCGGGTGCAACGGTGAGGCTGTCACCGCTGCCCGGGCCAGGGACACAGCGGGAAAAGTCTCATCGTCAAGAGGCTCAAAAGTCCACGAAACGGGCGCATCCCACGCGTTGGGCGTGCTGATTTGCTCTAGCCGCTCGGGCCACGAGAGCCCAAGCGCGATCGGCAGGCGCATGTCTGGCGGCGATGCCTGCGCGATTGTTGCCCCATCGGCGAACTCCACCATGGAGTGGATCACCGATTGGGGATGCACAACCGGCACGATGTTTTCCGGGGCCACATCGAAAAGGTAGGCGGCCTCGATGAGTTCCAGCCCCTTGTTCATGAGTGTCGAGGAGTTGATGGTGACCACGGGTCCCATCTTCCACGTAGGGTGGTCTAGTGCCTCGGCGGGCGTCACGCGCGCGAGTTCGCTGCGATGGCGGCCCCGGAATGGCCCTCCCGAGGCGGTCAGGATGATTCGCTTGACCTCGCTGGTCCCATCCACGTGTTGCGAACACAGGCCGCGGTGATGCACGCCCGAACGCAGAGATTGGACGATGGCCGAATGCTCGGAATCCACAGGCACGATCTGGCCCGGGCGCACCATCGCCTCTGCAATGAGGCCGCCACCCACCACGAGTGATTCCTTATTGGCGAGTGCAAGAGTGACTCCGCTAGCTAAGGCCGCGAGTGTTGGACGCAGACCCACAGATCCGGTGATGCCGTTGAGCACCACCGTTTGGACTGGGTCAACGGGCCGATTCTGCCCAGCGCCGGCCGCGATTTCAGACATCGCGTCTGGCCCGCCGATCACGCGCGCGCTCGCGCCCAGATGCTCACTCAGCTCGGGAACGCGCGCCTCATCTGCTACCGCAACAACCGGAACTGCGAATTCTTGTACCTGTTGGGCTAGGAGATCAAGGTTGGCACCGCCTGCACCAAGGGCCACCACATCGTAGCGTGCCCTATTACGCCGTATAACATCGAGCGCCTGCGTGCCGATCGATCCGGTGGAGCCGAGGATGATAACGCTGCGTGTTCGCGATGATTCAGTCACGGCCCGGCCCCTATTCCACGGCAACAAGGACCGTGATAGCTCGCTCGATGTACACATCCACTACGGAGACGTCGTAGCCCTTACTATCCTTGGCCTGATCAAACACGGCGTCTCGTAGTTCGCTCGACGTCAGAGAACGCTTACCGTCAAAGTATTCCATGAGCCGATCCATGAGCTCATCGACATCCGATTTGAGGTAGCCCCATCCCGTGGCATCAGAAAAGCGTTCCCCTTGGGGGCGGAGCAGGCGCGGATAAAGGCTCTTGGCATCCTCATAGGTCTTGTTTAACCACGTGCTTTCACCGCGCTCACGCACCACCTTGGCGCGCCTGCGCTGAATAAAGGCTGCTTCGAGGCGATCCATCGCCGCATCAACAAGCTTTGGGTCATAGCCGTGGCGCACGCGAGAGAAACCTGCGTTGCGGACAGACTGTTCGTTCAGATCGTAGTTCCCCCGCCCCGCATAGGCCGTTTTAGCTTCGGCTAGGAATTCGTCAACTTCAATAGGGTCATAGCCCCAACCAAAGCGGCCAACACGCTCGAAGGTATCGTTACTCATCAGCCTCGTGCTCCTCCCCATTATTAATCGCGGCCATCACCCGCTCGGCCGCTGCAGCAGCCTTCTGGGCACGGGCAGAATTTCCCTTGACCTCGGCGGCAAGCTGCCCGCATGCGCCATCGATATCAGAACCACGGGTATCCCGGATGGTTGTAGGGATACCTGAGGCTTCAAGAGTATCAACGAAAACCTGTTGGGTTTCCGGCAGGCTCGCCGTCCAAATGGATCCGGGAGTTGGGTTCAACGGAATTGGATTGACATGAACCCAGCCGCGGCCACGCGCGTTCAACTCATCAGCAAGAAGCTGGGCGCGCCACTGGTGATCGTTCATGTCTTTGATGAGTGCGTATTCGATCGAAACACGCCGCCCGGTCTTTTCGAAGTAGCGGCGCGCCGAATCCAGCAGCTTCTTCACATTGAAGCGGGAGTTCAGTGGAATCAGCGGATCACGCAAGCCGTCATCGGGAGCGTGAAGAGATACGGCAAGCGTTACGGGAAGGCCCTCATCGGCAAGCTTGTCGATAAGGGGAACCATGCCCACCGTGGATACGGTGACGCCGCGAGCAGAGATACCTAGTCCAGACGGGGACGGCTCGATCATGCGGTGCAGGGCGGCCTGAACCTGACGCCAGTTCGCCAGCGGTTCTCCCATTCCCATAAAGACGATGTTGGACACGTGGGTGGGCCCACCGGCCAGATCCCCAGATTCGGCGGCCACCATGCCCATTCTGACCTGTTCAACGATCTCCCCGGTGGACAGGTTGCGGGTAAGCCCTCCCTGTCCGGTGGCGCAGAATGGACAGGCCATCCCGCAGCCCGCCTGAGACGAGATGCACAGCGTGGCGCGCCCCGGATAGCGCATGAGGACCGTTTCCACCATCGCACCATCAAACATCCGCCAGAGTGACTTAATGGTCTTTCCCTGATCGGCCCGAAGATCGCGAACCTTCGTCAGAAGGGGCGGCAGAAAGGAGTCAACGATCTCCTCTCGCTTACCGGCCGGAAGATCGCTCATCGCATCAGCCGTGGCCTCGTGGCGCTCAAAGTAGTGGCGCGAGAGCTGGTCCGCACGGAAAGCTGGCAAACCCGCCTCTTTCATGGCCTTCTTACGTGCGTCAAGAGTGAGGTCCGCAAGGTGCGTGGGCGGCTTGCCCTTGCTTGCGGGCTTCATGGTGAAAACGGGCATGGGGCCCGATTCAACTGCGGGCATCACTTGCCGCGTGGATGCCTTCGGATACTTCGGAGAATTCATAGCCCTGCTATTGTCCCACGGAAGGCCGCCTTGCGGGATGTGGCAGTGCTCCTACCATGACATGATGAGGTAGCAGAATGGCGCCCACATAAGTATCGAATCAATACGATCCATCATGCCGCCGTGGCCAGGAAAGATCGATCCCATGTCCTTCACGCCCAGATCGCGCTTCAGTAGGGACTCGCACAGATCGCCCAAGGTGGAGCATGCTACCGCCGCAAAAGCGACGATTAGCGCTAAATACCAAGGCTGGCCAAGAACGCCGTACACCAGCACGAGCGCCACCGCCAGAGCACAAACTACGGAACCCGCGAACCCTTCCCACGATTTCTTAGGAGAAATACTGGGGCTCATGGGGTGCTTACCCCAAAGGACTCCGAATGCCCAGCCGCCGGTATCGTTCGCTACAGGCATGAGGATGAGCAACGTGACCATCCATACCGGATCATTCAGAAACGCGAGGGCAACCGCAAAGCACCCGAGCAAGGCAATCCAGGCCAGAGCAAAGATCGCCGCCAGAACATCCCGGGGCGCCCGCTCAGAGCCGTCGATTACGCACCATAGGAACACAGCCGCAACCGAGAGCAGGAAGGCGATCAGTCCCCCGCCCAAGCCCTCGATCCAAGTGGCCGCAACCATCGTGATCGCCCCAACCCACAGTGGCACTACCGGAATGCGTACGTTACGCGCGAGGAAGGCGCCAGCGATCTCCCAAAGGCCAATGCAGATCGCAACGGCCACCAGAACCGCGAAGAGCTCCATGCGCCACAGTACTGAGAGCGCAACAAGTCCCAGTAGAACAACTGCCGTAGGTACGGCGGCTTTAAGGTTTCGCCCCGCCTTGGAGGTTGATTTAGCCGGAGGCTGAGGAGGGTGAGGGGCAAGCCGTTCAAACACCGGTTAGACCTCTAGAAGATCCTTCTCCTTGGCCTCAAGCAGCTTATCCACCTGATCCACGAAACGCTTCGTGAGCTGGTCAAGTTCGGATTCGGCGCGCACAACGTCATCTTCGCCAGCGTCCCCATCCTTCTTAATCTTGTCTAGGGCTTCCTTCGCCTTGCGGCGAATGGAGCGGATTGAGACTCGGGCGTCCTCTGCCTTCGCCTTAGCCATCTTCACGTAGTCCTTGCGGCGCTCTTCGGTCAGAGAGGGCAGCACGCATCGGATCACGTTGCCATCATCCGTGGGATTCACACCCAGATCCGCGGCCCGAATGGCCTTATCGATTGCGGCCATCGCCGTGCGGTCAAACGGGCTGATCAGCACGGTACGTGCCTCGGGAACCGTCACCGAAGCGAGCTGCTGGAGCGGTGTGGGCGCGCCGTAGTAATCCACGAGTATTGGCGTGAACATACCAGCGTTGGCCCGTCCGGACCGGATATTGGTGAAATCATGGCGGGCCACATCAATGGCCTTCTCCATCTTCTCCTCGGCTTCAAGGAGCTCATCATCGATCATTACTACTCTTCCTCCTGCTTATCTTCAGTGACAAGCGTACCGATCTTCTCGCCGCGAAGCGCTCGGGTCACATTGGTTGATTCGCCCATACCGAAAACGCGCATGGTCAGGTGATTGTCGCGGCACAGCGAAAATGCCGCTGCGTCCACCACGCGCAGGCACTGAGCTAGGGCATCGCCGTAGGTGAGACACTCCAGTTTCTGAGCGGTGGGGTCCAGCTTAGGATCCGCGCTATAGATCCCGTCAACGCCGTTCTTCCCCACAAGGATCTCATCGCAGTGCAGCTCTAGAGCGCGCTGAGCGGAGACGGTATCCGTGGAGAAGTAGGGCATTCCCGCGCCCGCACCGAAGATGACCACGCGTCCTTTCTCCAAATGGCGAATAGCCCGGAGCGGAACATAAGGTTCGGCGATCTGCGTCATCTGGATGGCGGTCTGTACACGAGCTGGCGTTCCCGTTTTTTCAATGAAGTCCTGAAGCGCGATCGCGTTCATCACGGTGCCCAGCATGCCCATGTAGTCCGCGCGCGCACGGTCCATACCGCGCTGCTGGAGTTCGGGGCCGCGGAAGAAGTTCCCGCCGCCCACCACGATGGCAACCTGAACGCCATCGGCCACCGCCTCAGAGATTTCGCCCGCGATGCGAGTCAGAACGTCAGCATCGAGCCCAACGGCACCTCCGCCAAACATTTCGCCTGAAACCTTTAGTAGTACACGCCGCACGCTATCCTCGTTGTGATCGCCTAATACTGAGCTCACGGGCTAATTCCTTTCATTAGGATGATGCCGGGGAGCAGATGCCCGTCAGTAAGCCTACCAGCGAGCACAGCGTTTGCCCCACTACCGCCAGACTTCTAGAATTCGCTCCTCGTCCAAATCACGCATGTAATGTAGCGGGTCCACACCGTTTTCCAACACATAGTCGGTCAGAAGCTCCCGGACCACTTCACATAACTCGGCCGCTTCCCACGGCTTAGCAACGTAGTAGTCCAAGTGAGCCTTGTTAACCGCCCGCACAGTATCGTCCAAATACGCTTGCCCGGTCACAAGAATCTTCTTGGCGTCCGAAACTCGATCGTCTTCCGAGAGGGAAATAAGGAAATCCACCCCGTCCCGATCAGGTAGCCGATGATCGGACAAGACGAGCGCAAGCTCATCCTCCGATTGGACGATCTCCTCCACTACATCCCACGCGTCCGCATAGCTTTCAGCAGACTCAAGCTGGAACCGATCGGCGAACGGTTGAAGATCGCGTTCGAGCGCATGGCGCACCTCGGGTTCATCCTCGAGGATGAGAATACACAATGTCATGAGGGCCTCCTCGCCGGACATCGCCGTCTTTCTACTACAGGGTGAGTTTAGATAACGCCGAGCATATCCCATAAATGAGGCATGACGAACGCCAACAGCACAACCCCAACTCCACCAATGACCAAGCCCACCTTGACCATGTCCTTGGTCTGAACTGCGCCGGTGGAATAAGCGATTGCGTTGGGTGGCGTGGAAATCGGCAGAAGCACTCCCATGGAACACGCTAGTGCCACAACAACGGCAATTTGGGCGGTAGTACCTTCCAGTCCCGAAGAGATACCGATCGCCATAGGGATCAGCAGATTGGCCGCAGCCGAATTAGACAAGAACACACCAACAACCGCTGTCAGCGCCGCCAGAGCCAAGAACACAACGGAGGAGGGAATAGACTCCCACGCAATCGAACCGATCAGCCATTCGTCCAGCCCCGTCAGCCCAACACCACTTCCTAGAGCAATACCACCGGCCACCAGCCAAAGGATCGGCCAATCCAGCTTGCGGATATCATCTCCGTTCATTACACCCAGCAACAAGAGCGCAACAACTGGCAGGAATCCCACGGTATTTGAGGAAACGCCGTGCAGGGGCTCGGTCATCCACAACACAATCGTTGTGATCGCGACGATATAGAAAGCGATCGCCCGCTTAGACGTGTTGAACTTAGCGAAAGTGTCTATTTCCATCTTGAGGTCCGCTGGGATAAACGAGAACGCGATAAACGCCCACACCGCGATCATCATGATGATCGCCAGCGGAACCGCGGCAATCATCCATTCAACGAACGTGATGTGGATTCCATTGTTTTCCAGTGCTGCCAACGCGATGGCGTTTGAAGGTGAGCTCACGGGCGTGGAAATACCACTCACGTTCGCCGCCGCCGGGATCGAGAGCGCTAGGCCCGCCCTCGCCTTTCCCTCCGGAAGCGCCTTCATCACGGGAATCACCACCGCGAACATGGCGGCGGTGGTAGCAGTGTTAGACATGAACATGCCCAACAACGCGGTGATGGCCATGACGCCCAACACCGTCAAGCGAGCGCTTTTCAGGAACGGCCGCAACAGTACGGCCGCGAGAGCTCTATCTACCCTGAACTTTGCGGCACAATCGGCCAGAAGAAAGCCACCCATGAACAGGATGATGACGGGGTTAGACAGGGAGTTAAAGAATGTTTCGGCGCTCGGAGCGTCCTCTGCTACGGGCAGGATCGCCTGATCGGAGATCAAGAGCACCTGAGCAAATATCACCGCTACCGCAGTTGCATAAAGGGGCACCGCCTCGGTTGCCCACAAGAGGATGGCGGCGATGAAGATACCCAGCATGCGCTCGCCCGCTGGTCCTAGACCTGGGATGTCCACCAAGAGCGGGATGAGGAGGCCAAAGCCCGCCCCAACGCGCCCCAGTAGCTGGGACCGCGTGAGGCGGGACTTGGCTCGGCGCTTTTTGAGTTTGGACCGCGTACTGATTTCTGCTTCGCCCGTGCGATGCCGTTCTGCGACCTTCCGGCGGAATCCCCGAAACGGCTTGGCGTTCCCGTCTGATTTTGAAGGCGGGATGGTATTCATGGTGGGCTGAGTCCTCACGTTGAGCGGATGACCGCCACCAGTTTACACGATGACCATATTTTCCCCGACGACGACGTCACCTCTCACGCCATACTCACCATGGAGCGGACAACGCCTTCATCCAGCGGCGATACATCGGCGCCGCCCAGTCAGGATCTACGGACAAGGCAAAGGAGAGGCATCCCCCAACATAGCCGATCATCGCCGACGGATCATCGAAGCCCCTGTGATCGGCGTGGTGGCGAACGCCAAAGCCCTCAACGCCGCGCACGTGCTGCTCAATCCTCCTCCTGATTTCGGGAAGAAGCCGCACGTTGTTTTCCGTTACCAGAAGCCCCAAGACCACATGCCTCGCCCCAGGCGGGACCACGTGCGTCTTCTTCTTGTGCACCTGAAAGCCGCAGCTCTGCACGACTCCAGTCACTTGGCTAATGAGGTCACTCGCGCGCACGCGATCGAAACCATCGCGTGTAGAGAACGTAAGATCGTCGCTGTATCGGGTATAGGTGATACCTCTATCCCCCAACAGTCCAGAGAGGGCGCGGTCAATCCGTGTGGCCACGGCATTCGCGAGCGCTCCCGATGTTGGCGCACCCTGCGGGAGCACTCCGATGGTTCCGGAAACGTAAGAGGGCACGGCCGTGTAACGAAAGCCTGGTGCACGGGTGGACGATTTCATTTCTTCACGTGTGCACAAACGCGCCATTTCGAGGCTTATGAGACGCTCATACCCAAGGTCACGGAACACCTTGTAAACGCGTTGTTCGGTTACCGTCCCGAAGAAGTTATGGATATCCATCTTGACGAGCCAGCGGGCTCCCACGTGGGCCTTCGCGCAGTGAGCAATGGAGCGGCCCCTGCGGTACGCATAGCTCGCACTGTGCTCATCGAGTCCGTCCAACACATTGTGCAGGATCCAGCGTTGTACATGCATGAGTGGCGGCTCGGGAGCCGAGATGGGGCGTACCCCGTTACCTTGTTGACAGGTCCTTTTGACGAGTGTTGATTGGGCTTGTCGGTCAGTCGCTCTGGCATGGTGTTCTACCCCTGTCTATTCAATGATCCGGGGGGTGTTGCCACCAGAGTCGATTGATAGTGGGTGATCGCTGATTAGGGGCTCGGCACCAGTGTTGGATGCCTGTCGTAACGTGGATGTGAGACTTACTGTCGCGGCCTGATCGACTGAGTATTAACCAGTTAGATGGGAGCAAAGATGGTCACTCATGAAACACCCGAGGTCTTTCTTGGCCTCGATGTTGGCAAGACCGAGCACTGGGCCTGTGCTATCACGATGAATCAGAAAGTCGTGTGGAACAAGGCCTTACCCAACGATGAAGCCAAACTGATCGACATGTATCGCTCTTTACAAGAACACGGATCGTTGCTGGTGGTTGTCGATCAGCCAGCAACAATCGGAGCGTTAGCAGTCGCGGTCGCCCAACACATGGGGATACCCGTGGCCTATCTTCCCGGTTTGACGATGCGACGTATCGCTGACCTGTATCCCGGCGATGCCAAGACCGACGAGAAAGACGCGTTCATCATCGCCGACGCTGCACGGAGTTTGCCACACACCTTACGTGAACTAACACAAGCAGACACTGACGAAGCAACATTGGGAATGCTCACAGGTTTTGATCTCGATCTATCCCGCCAAGTTAACCAAGTATCCAATCGGATTCGGGGTTTGTTCACTCAGATCCATCCGGCTCTCGAGAAAGTTCTGGGATCGAGACTAGAACACGACGCCATCTTAGAAGTACTCATGACGTGGACAACCCCCGATAAACTCCGCAAGGCCGGAAGAGCCAGGATCGACGCGAAGCTCAAGAAACACGGAGCCCGTCGCCACAGTGCATGGACTGAAGAAATCCTCGTTGCTTTAGCGAGACAGACAGTCACGGTCACTGGTACCGAGGCCGCAGGAATCGTCATCCCACATTTAGCTCGCCAACTCATATCCCTGCACGCTCAGCGTGCCGATGTTGCCCGTGAGGTTGAAGGGATCGTGGTCAATCACCCTCTTTACCTGGTCCTGACCTCGATGCCTGGAATCGGGCTCAGGACCTGCGCCGTGATCATCGCTGAGCTCTCCGGGAAGACTTTTACTAGTGCCGCAGCACTCGCCTCCTATGCCGGACTGGCCCCCACGACGAGGCAATCCGGGACCTCAATTAAATCCGAACGAGTGAGCCATTCCGGGAACAAACGCCTCAAACGCGCCCTCTTCCTCTCAGCTTTCGCAGTTATTCGGACAGACCCGACCAGCCGTGCATACTACAACCGCAAACGAAACCAAGGAAAACGCCACAACCAAGCCATCATCGCTCTAGCACACCGCAGACTCACCGTCCTGTACGCCATGCTCCGAGACAACACCCTCTACGACACCCCGGAACTAGCCCAAGCAGCTTAACAAACAACATAGGGGCACTCCCCCGCGTTTAGCTCGCTGTAGGCTCATATAGGGGTCCGTGCGCCTCTCCACGATGGACCTGAGGTACCAATACGGGGTTTCAGTGAGCGTGGCAAGCTCACCGAGGCTTGCTACGCTAGCCGGGTCTTTGCTCATGAGAATGCCTCCTGGGCCAGTGGAGGATCGCAGCTAACTTTGATCTCGACGTTGTCAAACGGAGAGTTGCCGGAACGGGGCGGAACGGCAGGTAGATGCGTAGCAGATAGCTGCCGCCGCCCAACCATTGCGGAAGCTCTTCCGTAGAGCACGGTCAGCCGCACCCCAGATTGAGGGGAATCCCCTCAACCCTTCGAGCCAGAAAACTGGCACAACCGCTTAGCTGCGATCTCTCCAACTGGTTCAATAAGCCTATACCGCAGTGACTGGCGTGTGAAGGGAAAAGTGGCAGGCTTCGTGACAGACTAGGTTTCATGCGCGCAATTATGACGGTCACCGGTATTGACCACACAGGCATCATCGCGGCAATCGCGACCGGGCTCGCCGAACACGATGCCAACATCACCAACGTCTCACAGACGCTCATGGGCGAATACTTCACCATGATCCTCCAAGTGGACTTCGAGGAAACCGATATCACGCTGCCAGAACTTCAGGCCGCCATGAGCAAGATCGGTACAAGCATCGGAATGGAAGTTCACATGCAGTCCGAAGCCATCTTCAACGCAATGCACAGCCTGTAGGGAGGATCTTGTCAATGGCCATGGACACGGCTGACAACATCTTGGAGACCATCCAGATGATCTCCGAGGATAGACTCGATATCCGCACCGTCACGATGGGTATCTCCCTCATGGATTGCGCCGATAGCGACGGGGAAAGGGCCCGTACCCGCTGCTTTGACCGCATCACCGCGCAGGCTGCTCGCCTCGTTGAGGTGTGCGAGGAACTCGAAGCCGAGCTGGGCATTCCTATTATCAACAAGCGGATTTCCGTCACCCCTATTGCACTCGTTGCAGCAGCCTCACACGAATCCGACCTACTCCCGTGGGCCCGAATGCTCGATGACGCCGGAAAACAGGCCGGCGTAGATTTCATTGGAGGATTCTCGGCTCTGGTAGAGAAGGGTGCCACATCCTCCGATCAGAATCTCATCTCCTCGATTCCGCAAGCCCTGGCCCAGACGGATATCGTGTGTTCCTCGGTGAACATCGGATCCTCCCGCGCCGGTATCAACATGCATGCCGTTGCCGATATGGGACGCGCCATCGTAGAAACCGCGTCACAATCAGAGGGCGGCCTAGGCGCGGCGAAGCTGGTGGTGTTTGCTAACTCCGTTGGGGACAACCCCTTCATGGCCGGTGCCTTCCATGGACCCGAAATGCCCGACTGCGTGGTCTCGGTTGGGGTATCCGGCCCCGGAGTAATCAAACGTGCCATCGAGGCCGTGCCCGACGCTCCTTTTGACATAGTTGCCGAAGCGGTTAAGAAGGCCGCCTTCAAGGTGACCCGAATGGGTGAGCTGGTGGGCAACCTCGCAGCGGAGCGTCTAGGTGTCAAGTTCGGCATCGTGGACCTCTCGCTGGCACCCACGGCCGAAGTGGGAGATTCCGTAGCCCGCGCTCTCGAGGCCATGGGCATCGAACGAGTTGGTGCTCACGGGACAACAGCGGCACTCGCCCTGCTCAACGATGCGGTGAAGAAGGGCGGTCTCATGGCCTGCTCCCACGTGGGGGGCCTCTCCGGATCGTTCATCCCCGTGTCCGAGGATGAAGGAATGATTGAGGCTGCCGCGATGGGAGCTATCTCGCTCGCGAAGCTCGAAGCGATGACGGCTATCTGCTCCGTGGGGCTAGACATGGTGGCTGTACCCGGCGATACGCCCGCGTCTGCCATCGCCGGCATGATTGCTGATGAGGCCGCCATCGGAGTCATGAATCATAAGACCACCGCGGTCCGCGTGATCCCCGCACCCGGCACTCAGGAAGGCGATATGGTCGAATTCGGTGGGCTCTTAGGGCAGGCTCCCGTCATGCCCGTCAGCCCGTACTCCTCTGAGGCCTTCATTGCTCGCGGCGGTATCATTCCCGCACCCGTGCACGGTTTCAAGAACTGAGGGGCGATTCGTCGTCGTCGACAATGAAAAAGCCGGGGTACATGACGTACCCCGGCTTTCTAGCTACTAGCGCCGATTACTCAGCGGAAGCACCCACGCGCAGGCGAACAAAGCCAGTGACCTTGCCGCCGGCGTCCTTAGCAACCTGACCCACGGAGACCTTGGGATCGCGAGCGAAGCCCTGATCCTCCAGCACCACGGACTTGTAGAAACCGTTCATGCGGCCCTCAACGATCTTCGGGACAGCCTTCTCGGGCTTGCCCTCGGCGATCGTGGTTTCGGTGGCGATGCGGGTCTCGTTATCCACGACATCCTGCGGAACCGATTCACGGTTCAGGTAGGAGGGGGACAGAGCCGCGATGTGCACAGCGATATCGTGAGCAACGGATGCTGCTCCTGCATCGGTGGACACAAGAACACCAACCTGCGGCGGCAGATCTGGGTTCGTGCGGTGCATGTAAGCCTCAACGTGCGCACCTTCAAGAACCTCGACGTGAGAGATTTCCATCTTCTCGCCGATGATGGCAATCATGCCATCAATGCGGTCCTTAACCGTGCCCTCGCCCAGCTTGGCGCCGAGGAGGGAATCAACGTCAGAAGCACCCGAAACCACAGCGGCTTCGATGATCTCTTCCGACATCTCGATGAACTTCTCATTCTTAGCCACGAAGTCAGTCTCCGCGTTCACCTCAACGAGCACGCCGCGCTGGCCTGCCGCAGAATCGCGAACTGCGGACACTACCAAGCCGTTGGCGGCCGTGCGGCCCTCACGCTTGGAAATGGACTTCATGCCCTTGACTCGAAGGATCTCCTCGGCTGCGGTGACATCACCATCCGCTTCGTCGAGAGCCTTCTTCACGTCCATCATGCCTGCGCCGGTCTTGTCACGCAGCGCCTTGACGTCAGCAACAGTAAAGTTTGCCATCTACGTTCTTTCTACTGAGTTTTCGGGGAATCAGGCCTGAGGAGCGTCCGCTGCGGGAGCTTCTTCTGCAGCCGGAGTCTCTTCGGCCGCGGGTGCCTCTTCGCCTTCACCAGCAGCGAGAATCTCGCGCTCCCACTCGGGCATGGGCTCTTCCTCAGTGGCAGCTCCGCCGCCACGTGCCAAAAGGCCATCAGCCACGGCATCAGCAATCACGCGGGTCAACAAGCCAACGGCGCCAATGGCATCGTCATTGCCGGGGATCGCGTAATTGACATCATCCGGATCACAGTTGGTATCGAGGATGGCAACAACGGGGATATTGAGCTTGTGTGCCTCAGCAACTGCCAAGTGCTCCTTGTTGGTGTCAACGATCCACACGGCCGAGGGAACCTTGGTCATGTCGCGGATACCGCCGAGCGTACGCTCGAGCTTTTCCTTCTCGCGGCGCATCATGAGGAGTTCCTTCTTGGTGCGGCCAGATCCTGCCACATCGTCGAAGTCAATGAGCTCCAGCTCCTTGAGGCGGGAGATACGCTTGGAGACTGTCTGGAAGTTGGTCAGCATGCCGCCGAGCCAGCGCTCGTTCACGTAGGGCATGCCAACGCGCTCAGCCTGCTCCTTGACGGCCGTCTGAGCCTGCTTCTTCGTGCCAACGAAAAGGATGTTGCCACCATGAGCAACGGTCTCCTTGACGAAGTCGTAGGTCTTGTTGATGTAATCAACGGTCTGCTGGAGATCGATGATGTAGATCGAGTTACGATCGGTGAGGATGTAACGCTTCATCTTCGGGTTCCAGCGGCGGGTCTGATGCCCGAAGTGGACACCAGCTTCAAGCAGCTGGCGCATGGTAACGACTGCCATGGTCGTCCTTTCTCAGGCGCGCGTGTGCGCGCGGTTTGGTTTGTACATCGGGCGGTTGCTCGATGCCCTGGTGCCCCACCGGCCACCTCTCTGACGAGACCGTGGAGGCCGAGCGCCCCGCCGAAGCGAAGCGAAAAAGGCACGCGAAGTCAGCCAGCTCACGCTAGCTGCCCATCAAGTTTATCCGAGGCGGGCTCCCCCATCTAGGCGGGAAGGGGTACCAAATGGTGTTCTTGGCTACATACCCGGGGCCCCGAGGTTTCCCCAAGCATGTTTCGTGTGAGGTCTGTCCACAGGGAGACGAACGGCGGCTGGCGATGGATCGCGCACCTGAGATGCTCGTCACATGAGAGCACCAATGACTTTAGGGGCCGCCGCTATTCTGCTTTCCTCTGCCGCGTGGCTATGGACGGTTCAGCCGTCTATGGATAACCAGGAAGAGCCTACCGAGTCTTCCCGGGCCGCGACATCCTCGGCCGAGGCAGTTTTGCAGACTATGGCGCAGGAGGCCAACCCCTCACAAGACTTTCAGTGGCCCAGCGGATCCGAGGTACCTGTGATTCGGAAGTTCAACAATCCATCCGAGCGGTGGCTGCCGGGCCATCGAGGGGTGGACTTGGGAATGTCGGAGGCAGCGGACATCAAGGCTGCAGCATCCGGCACGGTCGTGTATGCGGGGCGGCTCTCCGACCGCAACGTAGTCTCCATCGAGCACCAGAACGGACTCCGAACCACATACGAGCCCGTGACCCCGACCGTCAAGAAGGGCGAATCAGTAGCCCGAGGGCAAGTAATCGGCCAGCTCGATCCTGGCCATCTCGCGGGTTCCTGGGTTCTACACTGGGGTGCGAAGTATTCTGGGGACCGCTACATCAACCCGCTGTCTCTCTTGGACTACTCCCCAATCAGACTGTGGGAGTAGTCAGGCGCGCGGGTGAGCCTGAACGAAGCTCTGGCGTAGGCGTTCGGCGCTGACGTGTGTGTAGCGCTGGGTTGTTGCGAGCGATTTGTGTCCCAAAATCTCCTGAACCGTTCGCAGATCCGATCCCCCGTCCAGCAGATGGGTGGCTGCCGAATGCCGCAGATCGTGGGGAGAGATGTCAGGAACGCCCGCCTGACTTGCGAGCCTATGTACGGTGTCGCGGACCGTGCGCGGATTGATTCTTTTTCCGCGTGCGCCCACGAAAAGCGCCTTTTCAGTGGCGGGCCCACCAGACGTAGGTGCGGCAACCAGTTGGCTTCGAACATCAAGGTAGGCCATGAGCGCACGCATTGCGGGGACTCCGTATGGGGCGATCCGTTCCTTGTTCCCCTTGCCAATCACCCGGACCGTGGAGTCCGGGCGGAGCGAGGATACGTCAAGTTCACATAGTTCACTGACCCTTAGCCCCGCCGCATAAAGCAGTTCCAACATCGCCGAATCTCTCACGTGGAGTGGATCGCCATCGGCGGCGCGATCGTGGACGAACCCGAGGAGGTTTCGGGCTTGATCTTGGGTGAGGACGTGCGGAAGCTCGTTAGAGGCGCGCGGTGCCTTCAGCCGGGCCGCCGCATCCACATCCGTAAATCCACCGCGGTACAGCCACGAGGAAAAGGTGCGGATAGAGGCGGAGTGCCGCGCCATCGAGGAACGGGCCTCCCCGCTGCTTGCTTCGGCCAGCCAAGAGCGCACGTCCTCGAGGTTGAGCCCAGATAGATCGATGGGCTCACCCGGGTCCGCATCGATTGACCGCGTGATGAAAGCGCACAGCGAACGCGCCTCATAGAGGTAGGCCACCACCGTATTCTCGGAAAGCCCACGCCTAAGCCGCAATTCTCGCTCGTATTGAGAGAGCAGTTCGTTGATCATCACCCGTTGTCCCACTCTTCCAGCTTAGTTGCTCGGCCCGGCACGGTTGGCTATCACGCACTCCTCTTGGCAAGGCGCCATTTCCCGCCTACCGATTCGGCGATCCCCTCCATCTCTAGGTTTCCCAGTCCCCTCATCGTTTCTTGCGCGCTCAGTCCGGCAGTGGCCGCTATCTTCTGGAGTGTTGCCGCGTGTGTGACGGGCAATGCATCCTGCACACGCAAAGAGAGAGGGTTGTTTGTAGGTCCTCTTCGGTAAACAACGTCCAGCGCTCCCTGGACACCGTTGGCGATGGATGTATAGCCCAAGAGCTCCGCAGCTTCGGCCGCCGTGGTGATACAGGTGGCGTTCTCACGTAGGAGGCGATGGCATCCCGCAGATCGCACGGAGGTGAGCGGGCCAGGTATCGCCCCCACCTCGTGCCCGATCTCGAGCGCATGCCGAGCGGTGTTGATCGCGCCCGATCGATAGGGGGCTTCAGCAACCACGGTGGCGCGCGTGATACCAGCGATGATCCTATTTCTCGCGAGAAAGCGATGCCTGTGTGGCGACGCCCCCGGGGGAACCTCTGACAGCAAGAGTCCGCCCCCGTTCAACATGACAGAGAACAGGTTCTCATTGCGCAACGGATAGGGCCGATCAATCCCGCCCGCCAGAACCGCAATCGTTCGCCCCTGAGCCTGTAGAGCTCCCCGATGGGCGGCCGCGTCGATACCGAAGGCGCCACCCGAAACAATTACCACCCCCATCTTCGCCAGTTCAAAGGCGAAATCGGTTGCAACGCGGCTGCCGTATTGGGAAGCATCGCGAGTTCCCACGATGGCGATGCTAGGGCTGGCGAGAGCAGTCACGTCACCTCGGTACCAGAGGCCGAGCGGACGGCGCTCCCCGAGATCTTCGAGGCTCTGGGGCCAGTTAGGATCCGACGGAATAAGGAAGCCTCCCAGCCCTTGCATGGTCCGCCGATCGCGCTGAAAAGCATCATCGCTTATCCGCCCGGCCCAACGTTCGGCCACCTGCGCGTATTCTCCCCAGTCAGATCTCTTCTTAGGAGCTCTGAGCCACTCAAGCGCCCCGGCGTATCCCCTCTCTTCGATGAGCTGGTACGCCCGAACATCCTCGCCTTCGCATATCCGGGTCCATGCCATGGCGGCATCGCGTTCACTGAGGCTAGACATGGGACACTCCCCGTGATCGCAGTGCGAAGGCCTCATGTATATCCTCCTCCGCGGGGCTCTCACGCCCGGCAAGATCGGCAAGAGTCCACGCCACGCGAAGTATCTTTGCCACGCTCCTCATGGAGAGCTGGCCAGTGACCAGCACATTATTGATGAGATCATCGGCGCGATCCGGCAAAACGGTGTTGTCACGCAACCATGCGGGCGAGGCCTCGGAATTCTTCGTCCATCCCGAACTCTCGAGCCTGCTCACCATCCGCTCCTGCGCACCATAAACACGTTCGGCAACTAGCCGGGAAGGTTCACCGATGCTAGGCGAGGCAAGCTGAGCCCGCGAGAGCCTGTGTAGCACGATATTGAGATCGAACCGATCTAGCATGGGCCCACCGATGCGTCGGAAGTAGTCCCTACGTTCACGGGGACTACATGTGCACTGCAGAGAATCCTCATAAAACATGCCACATCGGCAGGGGTTAGCGGAGCCAATCAATTGGAACTTCGAGGGGAAACGAACCGAATGCTTGGCTCGGTGAATATCTATGTAACCTTCCTCCATCGGCTGACGGAGTGCCTGCAACACCGAACGGGGAAACTCTGGGAGCTCGTCGAGGTACAGTACACCGCGGTGCGATCGCGAAATCGCTCCCGGCCGCGGATTCGTTCCTCCGCCAATGAGTGCTATCGCGCTCGCGGTGTGGTGTGGAGTGCTCATCGGAGGAATATGCGAGAGCGCTCCGGCAAAATCCCCGGCAGCCGATGCAATCGTGGCCACCTCAACCGCCTCTGCGGTGGTCAGCGGTGGCAGGATCCCCGGGAGACACCCCACTAGCATTGACTTCCCAATTCCTGCCGAACCAGTCATAAGAAGATGGTGTCCGCCAGCAGCGGCAATCTCTAGCGCCCTGCGCGCCTCTTCTTGACCGCGAACGTCCTCGAGGTCAGGGATCAATGGAGCAGGCAGCGTGCCAGTGGCATCGATTTCCGGTCTCTCAGGCACACCCGCGCAATCCACCCCGGCGTCCTGTGCAACTTGGCTCAGATGCCACAGTGCTGAGACATGTACCTGAGCAAGCGTGGCTTCACCCCGAGATCCATATGGAACAACGAGGTGTGCATCGGGGCGGCGCGCCGCCCAGAGAGCAGCCGGAAGGATTCCCCGCACCTGTCGCACTGATCCATCCAGCCCGAGTTCCCCGATCCACGTGATGTTCTCGCTTACCCTCCAAGAAGACATTGCGGAGATGATTGCCACTGCGATACCAAGGTCAAAGCCCGTCCCAGATTTGGGAGTATCGGCGGGTGATAAGTTGACCGTAACTCGGGCGGTCGGGAAAGAAATACCTGCCGCGGCGAAGGCCGCCCTGATTCGCTCTCTCGATTCCGATACGGCGGCATCTGGAAGCCCAACAATCGTAAAGGCCGGCAAACCGCGTAGGAGCGCTACCTCAATCCGAACACCGTGGCCCTCCACCCCCAGAATCGAGACGGCGTGTGCGATCCCAAGTTTCATAAGACTCCCTCGATATGGCAGAGGCTCCATGAGTGGTCCGCGGATACCGTGATAGCAATGACGTCAATTTCAAGGAGTTCGGCATGCATGTTGTGAGTAGAGATCCAGAACGCCAAGAGTTGGCGCAACCGTGCCAATTTGGCCCGAGAAACGGACTCAATGGCCGGGACACGGCCATGATCGCGGCGCGTCTTTACTTCGCACGCGAATATCGAACCGCGGGCGGGATCGTAACAGATGAGATCAATCTCCCCGCGCCGGCAGCGCCAGTTCCGCTCTAGAATCTGGATGCTTCTGGCCCTGAGGTGGCGATAGGCCACCTCTTCTCCCCACGCACCAAGTTCTTGTGTGGTGGATCCGCATCTTAACTCCGGCGGATCCCACTCCTTGCCAAGATCAATTTGCTCATCCCGATAAGGTGGTCGAAGAATGTGGGGCGTTTCTACTGCCGAACTCGCTGTACTCATGCTTCAAGCAAAGCCGACCGTCAGGGCTTACACGGCCACCGTCGCCTCCCCTGTGGAGAAAGACCACACGAAGGCTCACTGGGGAAACGCCGGGAACCTAATCCGTGATATCAAGCTCCCGGGTGATGTCCTGTTTGTTGAGCTCCTCAACGTTCACGTCTTTGAACGTCACAACCCGTACTGAGCGAACGAACCTGCTGGAGCGGTAGATATCCCATACCCACGCATCCGTTAAGTTCACTTCGAAGAATACGTCTCCACCCCCGGAGGCGCGGACTTTCACATCCACGTCATTAGCAAGGTAGAAACGCCGCTCCGTCTCCACAACAAACCGGAAGATCTTGATTACATCCCGATACTCGCGGTACAGGGCAAGTTCGGAATCGGATTCGAAACTCTCGATGTCACTCACTGCTTTTGCCTCCTACTCCCGGTAGTTTCCACGATTGTCTGTGCAGCTGGCACGGGCCAAGCTGGCTGAGCGCCTCGATATGGGTCGGGGACGAATACCCTTTGTTCTTAGCCCAATCGTAACGCGGGTAGCCTTGGGACAGATCGCTCATGAGATGGTCGCGTTCCACCTTTGCCGCCACGGAAGCCGCGGCAACAACGGCGCAGTTCGCATCGCCCTTCACCTGAGTATGTACAGGTAGATTCGGTAGCTCCCCCGGATCCCAGAGGCTTGCAGCAGACCACCAGTCATGCGTGCCATCAAGCAGTATCGCGTCCGGAGCGTGGCCGCGTTCGGCGAGCTGTC
>OMJG01000726.1_pt1 | contig 22922 bp, 18 predicted proteins | sample 1646431 | NCBI WGS metagenome assembly OMJG01 (sample SAMN03771674, study PRJEB25209) | food metagenome | isolation source: Cotija cheese | place: Mexico:Jalisco,Michoacan | collected 2011-12-12
GCCGGCCGCGGACCCGGCTGCGAGCCCGTCGGCACGGGCCGACGCACAGGCGGAAGCAGTGTCGGACGACGCGGCCCCGGCTTCGGGCGAGGGTGAGGGCGGGGCCGCCTCGGCGAAGTCCGGGGTCGTGTCGATCAACGTCTCCGGGTTCCGCTTCGAGGACCTCGATCCGCGCACCACACCGCACCTGTGGGTGCTGATGAAGGGCGGGCAGATCGGGACGATCACCCCGCGCAGCGTGCGCTCGACGAGCTGCCCGGTCGACGGCTGGCTGGGGCTCGGATCGGGACGGCGAGCCGCCGACGAACCCCGCGATCAGTGCCGCGTACCGGCCTCGCCGCTCGACGGCTGGGTCGCCGATTGGGATGTCTACGCGCAGGTGGCCCGCGGTGACAACTACGATGCGTCCCTCGGGGCGCTGGCCGAGGCGGTGCCCGATATCCGCGCCTTCGGCAACGGTGCCGCGATCGCTGCCGCCACCCCTTCCGGCCATGTCGAGAACTGGTCGCCCGTCGGGCCCGACCTGGGAACGGACGTGGCGAAATCGGCCTCTGACGGTGAGCTCACCCTCGTCGATCTCGGCAACACCGCCGCCGACGGCTACTCTCTGAAGAATCTCGATGCACAGGTCGGGGACATCCTCGAATCGACGGGGTGGATGAGTGCGGATCGGCCGAACCGCCTCGGCGAGGGAACCGTTCCCGTGGTGTTCTCCTCGATCGCCGACGGCACGCACGAAGGCTCGTCGATGCAGGCGACGATGATGGTCGAACCGGGTGAGCCGGCGGGGCTGCTCACCTCCTCGTCGACGCGGCAGCCGGGGCTGGTGCAGGTGCCCGACCTGGCACCGACGCTCGTGGCTCTGTCAGGGGCCGAGGAGATGGACAATGCGGCCGGGGCACCGATGACCTCGGGAGCGCACGGATCCGATTGGCACTCGCGCTATCAGGCCGTGCTCGACCGCCAGGTGGCGGTGAAGACGCAGGACGATCTGTCGACCTGGTTCTTCCCCGTCGTTGCCACGCTCATGGTCGGGCTGCTGGCATTGGCGTGGTTCATGCGCAAGAACCACCGGGAGCTCGTCCATTCCGGGGCGTACCGCCTCGGTGTCGTGTTCGCGGCGATGCCGATCTCGACGTATCTGGTCAACACCGTGCCGTGGGAGCGGGCGACGAATCCGGACATCGCGATGCTCGGTGCTCTGGCGGGGTGGTCGCTGCTGCTCGGCGTGCTGGCCCTGCTCGGCCCCTGGCGGCGGCACACGTTCGGGCCGGTGCTCTTCGTGTCCACCGTGACCGTCGCCGTGCTCGCCTACGACGTCCTCACCGGGTCCCAGCTGCAGATGTCGACGCTGCTGGGCGAGCCGCTGCTCATCGCCTCCCGGTTCTACGGGATCGGGAACTCGGCGCTGGCGCTGTACTGCTGTGCGCTGCTGCTGGCGGTCGCAGGCTTCGCGTCCCTGGTGTCGAAGCCGCTGCACCGTGTTCTCATCGTCACTGTGCCCGTCCTCGTCTCGTGCGTCATCTTGGCCGCTCCGGGGTTGGGGACGAAGTTCGGGTCCGTGCCGACGCTCATCATCGGGGTGGCCTACCTCGTGCTGGCTGCGGCGAGCATCCGGTTCTCACTCAAACGGCTGGGGCTGACGGTGGGCATCGCCGGTTTCGTCATGCTCGCCGTGCTGTTCCTCGACTGGCTGCGACCGGCCGATCAGCGCACGCACTTCGGACGGTTCTTCGATTCGATCATCAGCGGGCAGGCGCTCAGCGTGCTGGCTCGCAAGATCGGGATGAACATCGACATCCTCACCCAGTCGTGGATGACTCTGGTGCTCCCGCTCATCATCATCGGCGTGTTCTGGATGGCGCTGGATCCGCAGCGTTTCCGGCTGCGGGGACTCCAAGACACCTACCGGCGGGTTCCGCTGTTGAGAGCTGCGATGATCAGCTCGGCGATCCTGCTGGGCGTCGGCACCCTCATCAACGACTCGGGCATCGTGGTCCCGGCAGTCGGCATCCTCTTCCTCGTCCCGGTGCTCACTCACCTCGAGACTTTCCGCGCCGGCCGCCCACCGGTCCCGGCGGCCGGTGACGCCTCCGGTGACGCAACGCAGCACTCCTGACTCTGCGAGCATCACGCACCGGCAGCGTCAGCAGCCGCACTTCCTCGCAGACCCCCTCCGCAGCGACACAACGCCCCTGTGCAGCGGTGCATATTGCAAGCAGCGCGCGGGTGCGGCACTACCGGTGAGGGATACCCCGCGAAGACGACTCTCCGATCGAAAAGCGTCTGCGGACGACGGCGGGACCGACGACGGCGGGGCCGGAGAGAAGAACTCTCCGGCCCCGCCGGTCTCGGCGATGGTCTCGCCTGAGTGTCAGGTGCTTCTGAGCAGCCCGACTCAGCTCTGGAGGCTGAGCTTGCGACGGCGGACGATCGTGACCGCAGTGGTGCCGGCGACGATGAGCGCCAAGGCCGCGGCGACGATGTTGACGGTCTCGAAGCCGGTGCGCGGCAGGTCCCCGCCGTCCTTCGAACCGTTCGCATCGGCGCCCGAACCATCAGCCGCACCGCCGTCGGCCGAGGCGTTCGCGCCGTCGGCTCCGCTGCCGGCATTCGACGAACCGTTATCGGATCCATCGGCCGCGCTGTCTCCGCCGTCAGCGGCACCGCCGTCGGCATTGCCGCCGTCGGCCGAACCGTCGTCGCCGGCCGAGGCGTTCGCGTCGTCACCGACGGCAGCGGTGGCTTCGAACTCGTGAGCCAGCGGCAGCGGGTTGTCATCCCACCACGGACCCTCGGCGTTCGCCTGCACGCTGACCGTGACGGTCACTTCGCCGGACGCATCGTCCGGCGCGGTCACGGTCACCGGAGTCTCGGACTCCCCCGCCGGAATCGAGTCGAGCGTGATCGTCGTGGCAGCCGCCTCGGCGCTGACCTCAGAGGACGCGCTCTTGGCAGCCTTCGCGGAAGCCGACTGGGCTCCGGACTGCTGGGCCACCTCGGCGGTGTATCCCTCCGGCAGATCGACGGTGACGTCGATGGGGCCGGCGACCTCGGACTTCGCATTCGTCTTGAGCGCGAACTCAGCGCTCTCACCGGGCTTGATGGATGTCGGACCGGTCAGCTCCGCGGTGAGGTCGCCGCTGTCGATGACGTCCTTGGCCGCATCGGCCTGGCGCTCGTTCTTGTCCGGGGTGACGTCCTCGCCCTCGGCCTGGTGCTTGTTGAAGTAGTTCTCCCAGACCTCGAAGTCGGTCAGCCCCGACTGTTCGAAGTCGCCCTTGGCGAAGGAGAAGAAGTTGTCACCGCCGGTGGCGAGGAAGCTCAGCGTTGCGACCCGGTAGTCCTTGTCCGGGTCGAGGTCCTTGCCATCGACCTTGACGGATTTCACGTGCTCGCCCTTGTCGGCGTCCGTGTCGTAGACGACGTCCAGGTCGTCGGAGATGCCCAGGTGCAGGAACGGGCGGGACGCGTCGTCGGGCTGCCACTGCTCCTCGAAGAGGCCGATGACGTCCGACCCCTTCATCGTCACCACCCCGTGGTCGTTGGCGAAGGGAAGCACGCTGTTGAGCTCGGCGACGGTGACTTCGCACTCGTCCTCGGTGTTGTAGATGTCATCGCAGAGCAGGTCGGTGCGCAGTCCGCCCGGGTTGGTGATCCCGAAATCGGCTTCCTCGAGCTGGGTCTCCTCGACGCCTTCCTTGAGTGCATCCGCGACGAGGTTGCCGAGCGTGGACTCGGCACCGCGATCCTCCTCGCCGTCCGTCTTCGCGCGGGTGATGTCCTCGCTGATCGAGCCGGTGACCTCGGAGCCGAGCTCCTTGGCCTTGTCCTCTGCGTCGTCGACGATGGCGGCGACCTTGTCGACGACCTCGGAGTCGAAGCTCTTGTCTTCGGTCTCGATGAGGTTGATGCCGCCTGCCTGCCAGTCGCCGTTGCCGTCGGCGCGCATGGTCACCTGCCCGACGTATTCGCCGTAGCTGCCGGCTTCGATGACGGGACGGGTTCGGTCGGACTCTCCCGGCACGGGCGCTTCGAAGGCATACGGCATGTGGGTGTGGCCGGTGAACATGGCGTCGACCGAGGCGTCGGCCTCTGTCACGAGCTTCTTGAACTCGGCGTTCGACGCCTCCGCGTCCTCGAGGCTCTCAGCCGATGAGGCGCCGAGGTGGGCCTCGACGACTGTCATATCCGGCTTTTCGTCGTCGGGCAGGTTCTCGAGATCGTCAGCGACGCGGTTGACTGCGTCCGTAGGATCGCCGAAATCGAGGTCGGCGATGCCGTCCGGTGAGACGAGCGAGGTCGTGTCCTTGGTGACGACGCCGATGACGGCGATCTCGACCCCCGCCACGTCGACGATGGAGTACTCGTCGAGACCGTCGACGACGTTCTGGGTTCCTTTGTCGTAGACGTTGGCTGCCGAGTACGGGAAATCGGCTTCGTCGCTCACGCGGCCTGTCAGGTCGTCGAGGCCTTTGTCGAATTCGTGGTTGCCGACAGCCGAGGCGTCGAGTCCCATGGCGCCCAGGACCTCGAGGGTGGGGGTGTCGTTCTGCGACGAGGAAGTGTAGGTCGAGGCGCCGATGTTGTCACCGGTCGACAGCAGCGCGGTGCCCGCATTGTCGCCGCCGGTGCCGAACTGCGCGCGTTCGTCTTCGACCACCGAGGCGACTTGAGTGCCTGCCTCGGAGATGCGCCCATGGAAGTCGGTGATGTTGAGCAGCTGGACCGCGGTGCCCTCGGGCGCCGACTGCGCAGCGCTGCCGGAGTCCTGCTCATCGCCGGCGGCATCCTCCGCTGTCTCGGACTTGCCGGTGGATGATTCGCTCGATGACTGCTCGGGGTCAGCGGGCGCCGATTCGCTCGGCGTCGTAACGCTGCCTGCGGCGGAGTTTCCGTCTCCCAGAGAGGGGGCCGCAACGGCCGGTGAGAGGCCGGGCAGGGTCAGCATCGACACTGCAGCGCCGGCACCCAGCACTTTGGTCACAAGTTTCGACATAGATTCGGTTCCTTCGATCGTTCAGTGAGGCGCACATCAACCGTGCTGGTGGGGATGAAGACAGGTTCCATCCTGCAGTGCCAATGCGAACTGAAAGTTACTTACATGTGAATCTACACAGGATTCTCACACCTGGAAAGAGGAATTCTCACATAATCGAGAATTGCGCGATAAAAGGCGTCTTGATGCTTCGGCCGACGCCCACGGCGAACCGTCGGCTCATTCCTCGTCGCGGCGGGCCATCGTCTGGGCGTTCCGAGCCGCGTAGCCCTCGGGTGCCGGGTAGCCGACCTCCGTGAGGACGAGCCCTTCGGCAGGCGTGACGAACATGGGCACATCCGGGGTCAGCCCGGCGTCCGCCTCGGCGATGAGCTCGGCGGGGCGGGTGACGTCCCAGCTGCCCGAACCGACCTTGATGAGCCCGCCGACCAGGGCTCGGACCATGTGGTGGCAGAAGGCGTCGGCGCGCAGATCGATGGTGATCACAGCGTCCTGGTCACGCTCGACTCGCAGCTCATGGAGCGTGCGGATCGTCGTCGCTCCCTCGCGGGGTTTGCAGAACGGCAGGAAATCGTGGAGTCCCTGGACCTCGCTCGCGGCCTCGGCCATGGCTTCGGCGTCGAGCTCGCCCTTGTGGCGTGGCGTCACCGGGGTCAGCAGCGGGTCGATGAAGGACCGGTGGTCGGCCAATCGGTACCGATAGGACCGCCACAGCGCGGAGAACCGGGCGTCGAAGTCCTCGGGCACCTCGGTCACCGCGTGGACGACGATGTCGTGGAACTCACCGGCGATCAGCACTCCGCGAAGGCGGGACAGGAGGGCCGCCTCGGCGGGTCGATTCGACTGTCCGATGAGCTTGCCGATCGCCTCATCGCCGAGATCGATGTGGACGACTTGGCGGCGGGCGTGGACGCCGGCGTCGGTGCGGCCGGCGACGACGGTGGCCACCTCGGTGCCGGTGATCCGCTCGAGTCCGGATTCGACGGCGGCCTGGACAGTGCGCAGCCCCGGCTGCTTGGCCCACCCGTGGAAATCCGTGCCGCGGTAGCCCAGATCGAGGCGGAAGCGGGTCATGGAGTCATCCTCGCCGAGGCGGGGCCCGCCATGCCGGGTCCGCCGTCGTCATCGATCGCTTCGGTGAACGGGGCGCGGGGCTTGAAGACCCCGCCGAAGAGACGGGAGACCAGTCGCTCCCGCTGTCGGTGATAGCGGTCGACGTTCGTATTGTAGAAGCGGGAGCCTGCGAGGATCCGTTCGGTGAGCACCTGCAGCTGACCGTGCAGCAGCTGGATCGTCGTGTCGACCTCGTCGTTGACCGCTGCCTGCTGGGACCGGGCAGAGTCCGAGGTCAGGGACCTCTCCGGCAGCGTCGCGGGGATGAGGGCGGCGTCGTCGACGGCGGCGGTCAGGGCGTTCTCGGCCGCGGCTCCACGGTGGTCGAAGGGAGCCCGTTCGGCGGAGGCGAGCGCGAGTTCGAGCCGGGACAGGTCGTGCCCGGCGATCTGCTGGAGCGTGCCGATATAGGCGGGTACGAGAGCGTGGCGGGCGCGGATCTCACCGATGAGCTGGCGTCTGGCCTCGTCGCACAGCGACCGGGCCATGGACAGCTGATTGAAGCGCAGGACGATGAGGACGACGAAGAGGACGATGAGGGCGGCGAGTACACAACCGCCGACGATGAACCAGACCATGGCCGATCTCCTCGTTCCCTGTGCTGCGCGAGCTTTTCCGACACCTCAGTTTACGCGGGGTTCAGACTCGTCGCGAACAGGTCATCATCCGGACACCGGGGCGTCTGTGCGCTGGACCGATTTCGGCCAGATGTCGCCGACCGGTCGCCTTCGGGTCACGCATTCGTCATCCGGCGGGCCTTAGCTGGGAATCGTGAGAGTAGCGATCATTGCAGAATCCTTCCTCCCCAATATGAATGGGGTCACCCACTCACTCCTGCGGGTCCTCGACCATCTGGCCGACCGCGGTGACGAGGTCCTCGTCATCGCTCCGGGCACGCGCAGGGACGGTCCGAAGGAGGTCGCCGGCGCCCGCATCGTCCGGGTTCCCTCGATCGCCTTGCCGAAGTATCGGCGCATCCGTGTGGCTCCCGGCGGCGTCACCCGCATCCGCCGGCTGCTGCAGCGCTTCGCCCCGGACGTCGTCCACCTGGCCAGCCCTTTCGTCCTCGGTTGGCGCGGGGTGCTGGCCGCCCAGGCGCTCAATCTGCCGACCGTGGCCATCTACCAGACCGAGGTTCCCGCCTATGCCGCCCGGTACGGCATGCACGGCATCGAAGCCATGCTGTGGAACCATGTGCGCAATATCCACCAGCATTCCTCCCTGACGCTGGCCCCGTCGTCGTACACGATCGACCAGCTGGAAGGGCTCGGTGTCGCCGAGGTGGCCCTGTGGGCCCGTGGGGTCGATTCCTCCCGCTTCGACCCGGGTCACCGGTCCGAGGCGTGGCGTCGAACCGCTGCCCCTGAGGGGGAGAAGATCATCGGCTTCGTCGGCAGGTTGGCAGCGGAGAAGCAGGTCGACGACCTTGCCGCGCTCACCGATCTGCCCGGGGCGAAGGCCGTCATCGTCGGTGACGGTCCCTGGCGGACGCGTCTGCAGCGGCTGCTGCCGGAGGCTCATTTCACCGGGTTCCTCGGCGGGGATGCTCTGGCCCAGGCGGTAGCGAGCTTCGACCTCATGGTCGCTCCGGGCGAACTCGAGACCTTCTGCCAGACGATCCAAGAGGCCATGGCCTCCGAGGTGCCCGTCATCGCCCCCGCCCGAGGCGGCCCGCTCGACCTCGTCGACTCCTCACGCACCGGGTGGCTCTACACCCCGAAGGACCTGCGTGCCATGCGAGCGCATGCGGCCGACCTCCTCGGCGACGAGGCGAAACGGCGGGCGTTCGGGGTCGCCGGCCGTGAGCAGGTGCAGGCGAGGAGTTGGAAGAGCGTGTGCTCACAGCTCGTCGGCCACTATTCGCGGGCGATCGAGAATCCCGCCCCGCAGGTGCTCGGCCGCGGGTTCAGCTCGATGGTCAACTCCGGGCTGGAGAACCCTCTGCCCTACTGACAGTGCCCGCGCTGCCTGACTGCCGGCGGGTCTTTCGCCGACCGCTCAGGTTACCGTCGCTGTATCAAGCTGTACGGCGCGCGCTCGACGCTGACGTGAGCGGTCGGCGAAAGCGCGAGCCGCTGAGGTGAGCGGTCGGCGTAAGCGCGAGCCGCTGAGGTGAGCGGTCGACGCTGAGGTGAGCGGTCGGCGCTGAGTAGCTGGTGCACTCAGCCGAGATTCGCCGACCAGTCGGCGACGGTGAGCACTGCCGCCTGTTTGGGGAACACCTTCTCGGTGAGCACCTGGTGGACCTCGGGGTCGCGGTCGGCGCAGGCGTCGGAGAGCACCGTGAGTTCGAAGTCGAGATCGGCAGCCTGACGCACCGTCGAGAGCACGACACCGCTCGTGGCCACACCGGCGAGCACGAGCGACGTCGCCCCGTAGCCGCGCAGCAGCACTTCGAGGTCGCTGCCGGTGAAGGCGCTGATGCGGCGCTTCGTCACGATCGGTTCCCCTTGATGACGGTCAAGGGTGTCGTGGATGCTCGTCGAGGCATGCGCCTCATCGAGGTCACCATGGGCGGCGATCTGCACGAACGATGCCGTTGCGGCCAACTCCGGGTGTCCCTCGCGCAGGGCCACCCGCACCCAGACGACGGGGATGTCGTGGCTGCGGGCCGCGGCGACGGCGTCCCGTGCGCGTTCGAGCACACCGGTCGCAGCGAAAGCCTCGTCGCCGGCGATGCCGTTCTGGAAGTCCATGGCCAACAGGACGGTGTTCGCGGTGCCGGTCATCATGTCTCCTTCGGTTCGGGTGGGGGTTCGTCCCCTCTGTCGCCGAGGCTACTCCTCATACCGGATGATCCGCTGAGACCGATCTTCAGATGCGCTGGGTCTTCGGGTTCATCGTCCGATTGCCCGCCGAGCCGCTTCACCCAGGGCGCGGATCTGTCGCTGCAGATCACGGCCTGCCGACTGGCCGGGAGCGAACAGTGCGCCGTTGTCGACCCAAAAACGCGCTGGTATCATGGATGGTGAAGCAACGTCATGCCCCGGGCTACCGGATAATCCCGGCCCTTGGGAAGACGGCCCCCTGGTGAATGCGGAAGCACCCAGGGGGTGCTTCATTTTCAAGGGCTTTCCATCGACGGCATTGACCATCGTCAGCTTTCCCTCTCGCAGTGTCGGCTCAATGAATCTCGTATCGTCCCGGGCGAGGTTCCGCTGCACCGCCCATGACATCACGTCCGCCGCCCACAACAGCGGTTCAGACCCCATTCGACCGTGGGCAAACGCCACATCGGAGTGAATCGCACCCGACCGGCGCAGCTTGTCGACGACCTGCTCATCAACAGAGTTGAGCTTCTGATCCCTGTTGTTGTCAGCGACGATCCCGCGCACGGCCTCGTCTCCGGTGCCGCTCGTGAGGTTGCGGACGAGCCGGTCCAGGCACAGCGCCCTGGCGCGAGCTATGTCTCTCCGAGCGTCACCTGCCATCGGCATCTTCACTGCGATGACGTTCCACACCGATTCCTCGGTGACCGCCTCGATCATCTCGACGATGTCACCACGGTCGACATCGCTTCCGCGGAACTTCCTGTTCGTGTGCCAATACGTTCCGCCGGCCACATCCACGAGTCGCTCGCGAACGGAGTCCAAGCGAGCAGATGAGAAGATGACCGCGGCCATCTGATAGAACGACACCTCCTGCCCGACTCTGTCCTCCCCCGCGACGGCCGGCTGCCTCATCGACTCGTCGATGAACGCGATCGGGTTCGGGGCAGCTGAGAGGTAGAACCTCTCCAGTGCAGGCGCCTGCAGGCTCGGGCTCGACATGGCTCCGCTCTCATCCGAAACAGCTGTCCGTTTTCGACAACGTGCGACGAACACTACGGGGCGGTGCTGACACAGCACCGCCCCGCCGGCTTTTCATTCACACGCTTCGCCGACCGCTCAAGTCCGCGTCGTTGTATCAAGCTGTGCGATGAGCGATCGACGGCAACTCGAGCGGTCGATGGAGACGATCAGTCCACGATGCCGCGGGCATCGAGTGCCCGACCGGTGTCCTGGGCGTATTTCACCGACCGCAGGATCGCCGGCACCACTCGGGCCTTGATGCTCGAGTCCAGTCCCCTGGCCCGGGCGGCGCGTTCGGCCTCGCCGAGCAGACCGGAGATATGCGAGATCGCCCGGACCATGAGGCTCGCGGTCAGTGCGATCGCCTCGGTGTTCGCGCCGACGAAGCGCAAGGGTGAGACCAGCACCGTGAACGTGTCGAGCAGCTGCGCCACCGACGTCGTCAGGGTGAGGATCAGGGCCGCCTGCACACAGGCGAACACGGTCCCGCCGACGGCCAGACCCGACTCCACGGACCCGAAGAGGTACTGCAGCCCCATGACGATGGCCACGAGCACCGCCACATAGATCCATGTGCGCAGGAAGTGCGTCACCCGCAGCCGGGCGGTGAAGCCGACGACGACGAGGACAGCGAACATCGACCAGTTGATCGCCGCGTCGCGGAAGATGAGCGCGACGATGCCGATAACGGCGATCACCGCCAGCTTCACCCCCGTCGGCACCGAATGCAGCCATCCCCGAGGATGCGCCACCTTCCCGAAGAGCTGCGGCCTGGCCTTGATGCCGGCGTTCGTCCGCCACGTCACCGACCGGGTCATGGCGTATCGCTCATGATGAGGTTCCGGTAGGCGGCGACCGCCTCGGCGGGGGTGGAATCAGCAGCGATCCGACCGTCGTCGACGACGATCGCGCGCTCGGCGATCTGCGCGAACTCGAGGTCATGGGTGGTGAGGATGATGCGCACCCCGCGCCTGGACACGAGATTCTGCAGATGCACGCGCAGGCGCTCCTGGTTGCGCAGGTCGAGCAGCGTCGTCGGCTCGTCGAGGACGAGGATCTGCGGATCGACCGCGAGCACCGCGGCCAGGGCCACGAGCTGACGCTGACCGCCGGAGAGTTCGTAGACGCTGCGTTCGGCGAGGTCGGCGATGCCGAGCTCGTCGAGCACCGCCAGGGCCGCGGCCCGCCGCTCACGCTTGGGCACGGACTTGCGCAGGGACAGCTCGATGTCCTCGATCGGGGTCGGCATGACCAGCTGCGCGGCCGGATCGGTGAAGACGAAACCGACGCGAGAGCGCACCTTCGCCGGCTGCCGGCGCGGGTCGATACCGTCGACGAGGACCTCGCCGGCATTCGCGGTGACCAGCCCGTTGAACAGCTGCAGCAGGGTCGATTTGCCCGAACCGTTGGCGCCGATGACGGCGACGACATCCTCGGTGAGGGTGAGGGTGATGTGTGTGAGGATCGGGCGCACGACATCGCCGTCGGGTCCGTCGTCGATGACTCCGACGCCGACGTCGCTCAACCGGATCTCACGTGTCACTTCGCGCCCTGGACCTGCTCGGCCGCTACCGATTCGACGCTGATGCCGCGACGACGCAGCACATCGGGGAACGCACGGTGGATGAGCACCGCCACCGAGGCGGCCAGGATGTTCTTGACAATGTCACCGGGCCAGTAGGCGAGGTCCGCGACCGCGGCGACGCCGAGCGGCAGGTCACCGTTGATCGACATGCCGAGGATGCCCAGCGGGTGGTTGAGCAGGAGGCTGCCGCCGAAGCCGCCGACGAACAGCACCACGCCGAGCTTCATTCCGCTGAAGCGGCGCACGGCCCAGCGGGCGATGAGGCCGGCGAGCAGTGCGTAGAGGGCGAAGGATAGGATATAGCCGGCGCTGGGGCCGGCGAGGACGCCGATTCCGCCGCGCATCCCCGAGAAGATCGGGAGTCCGATGAGCCCGAGGACGACGTAGAGCAGGGTGGCTGAGAAGCCGCGCCAGGGTCCGAGCACCATCCCGCACAGGGCGATAGCGAAGGTCTGCAGGGTGATCGGCACACCGAGGGGACCGACCGGGACCGGCGGCATCATCGCGAAGGCGGCGAGCATCGCCGCGAATACTGCGACGAGGGCGATATCGCTGCCGGCCGAGCGAGGACGGGTGATTCCCGCCGAGGTGGTGCTGTGGGTCGGTGTCATGAGTACTCCATCGGTCGTGATCCTCCCCGACCGGGATCGGGGACGCTCGAGGCGGCCCCGAGCACCCTCCCACTGTAACTGAACGGTGTTCAGGAACGGTAGTCGGGGTCGCGGTCGGGGCCGCCTCGGCGAGGGTGTCCGCACGTTCACGTGCGCAGGACCCCCTCAACGGTCGCGGAGGATCACTCCCATTCGATCGTGCCCGGAGGCTTCGAGGTGACGTCGAGGACGACGCGGTTGATGTCATCGACCTCGTTGGTGATGCGGTTGGAGATCACGGAGAGCACATCGTAGGGGATGCGCGTCCAGTCGGCGGTCATCGCGTCTTCGCTCGAGACCGGGCGCAGCACGACGGGGTGGCCGTAGGTGCGGCCGTCTCCCTGGACGCCGACGGAGCGGACATCGGCCAGGAGCACGACCGGACACTGCCAGATCTCTCCGTCGAGGCCGGCCTTCGTCAGCTCTGCGCGGGCGATCGCATCGGCCTTGCGCAGGATGTTCAGGCGTTCCTCGGTGACTTCGCCGATGATGCGGATGCCCAGGCCGGGCCCGGGGAACGGCTGGCGGGAGACGATGACCTCGGGGACGCCGAGTTCGCGGCCGATGGCGCGGACCTCGTCCTTGAACAGGGCGCGCAGGGGTTCGATGAGCTGGAACTGGATGTCATCGGGCAGGCCGCCGACGTTGTGGTGGCTCTTGATGTTCGCGGTGCCCGATCCCCCGCCGGATTCGACGACGTCGGGGTAGAGGGTGCCCTGGACGAGGAACGCGATCTCTTCGCCCTCGCCCTCCTGGGCCTCGAGCACGAGGTCGGCGGCAGCGGTCTCGAAGGTGCGGATGAACTCGCGGCCGATGATCTTGCGCTTCTCCTCCGGGTCGGTGACCCCGGCGAGCTGGGACAGGAACTGCTCACGGGCGTCGACGGTGACCAGGCGGACGCCGATCGAATCGACGTAGTCCTTCTCGACCTGGACGCGCTCGTCCTGACGCAGCAGACCGTGGTCGACGAAGACACAGGTGAGCTGGTCGCCGATGGCCTTGTGGACCAGTGCTGCGGCCACGGAGGAGTCGACGCCTCCGGACAGGGCGCAGATGACCTTCTTGTTCCCGACGCGGGCGCGGATGAGTTCGACCTGCTCGTCGATGACGGATTCGTTCGTCCAGTCGGCGGTGAGGCCGGCGACGTTGAACAGGAAGTTCTCGAGGATCTTCTGCCCGTTCTCCGAGTGGAGGACCTCGGGGTGCCACTGCACGCCGGCGAACTTCTTCGCCGCGCATTCGAAGGCCGCGACGGGGGTGTCCGGAGTGGAGGCGAGCACGTCGAAGCCGGCGGGCGCCTCGGCGACGGAGTCCCCGTGGGACATCCAGACCGTGTAGTTGCCCGGGGTCTCGGCCAGCAGTGCCCCGGTCTGGGCCACGGAGACCGGGGTCGATCCGTATTCGCGCTTATCGGTCTTGGCCACGCGACCGCCGAGCGCGGTCGACATCAGCTGGAAGCCGTAGCAGATGCCCATCGTGGGCACTCCGAGGTCGAACACGGACGTGTCGAAGCTCGGTGCGCCGGCGTCGTTGACGCTCGAGGGGCCACCGGAGAGCACGATGGCCACGGGGTTCTTCGCGGCGAACTCGGACGCCGGGGCGTCGTGGGCGATGATCTCCGAGTACAGACCGGCTTCGCGGATGCGGCGCGCGATGAGCTGGGCGTACTGGGCGCCGAAATCGACGACGAGGACAGGGGGCACCTGCGTGCTCTGGGATTGCGTCATGATCCAATTCTAAGCGTCGGCGACCGGACGCCCGAATTCGGGGCAGACGGCCATCTCAGTGCGGTTGCGCACGCATCGACGAGCCACCTCGGTGAGGGTGGGAGACGAGGGCACGGTCGCCTCGGTGGGGGGTGAACTGGGCCGGCCTCACCACCGCGGTTGCGCACGGATCGGTGGGCCACCTCGGGGAGGGTGGGTTCTGTCTTAGGACTTGGGGGCGACGACGACGGCGGCTTCGAGCTCCGCGTCGACCTGGCGGTGGATGCGACGTTCGAGGATGAACGACATCACGGGCACGACGCCGGCCAGGGCGAGGATGAGGTAGCGGCCGAGGCTCCAGCGCATCTGCTGATTGAGCCAGAAGCACCCGATGAGGTAGACGACATAGCACCAGCCGTGGCAGATCGCGATGGCCGCGGCGAGGTTGAAGCCGCCGAAGTTCAGGGCTGTCTCCGAGTCGGCGGCGATGAGGTACTTGTAGATCATCTCGACCGTGAGGATGAGCAGCATCGTGCCGGTGATGAACGCCATCACGCGGTAGAACTTCAGCGCATTGCGGGCCGAGGTGAAGCGTTTGACGCTCCACACCTCGTTCTCGTCGAAATCGGGGCGGGAGTCCAAGGACTCGTGTTCTTCGCTCACGCTCAGTTTCCTCCGGTCGTGGAAGTGTCGGTGTCGGTCGGGTCGGGCGTGTCTCCGGCCTTCTTCCCGGGTCTCTTCCCGGGTGTCTTCCCGGTTTTCCGTCCACCGTGACGATGGGCCGGCAGTCCGGTCAGTCCGGACATCACCTCGGGGTCGATGGTCGCGTCGCCTGCGGGTTTGACGACAACATACTCGACGCGCTTCTCCGATTCCTGGGAATCCTCGCCGAGGCGGCGCCTGAGGTAGTCGTCGCGCAGCAGCTGGCCCCACATGTAGAGGGCCATGGCTGCGAAGATGATCCATTCGAGGGCGTAGACCGCCGACTGCAGATCGAATCCGCCCTCGTCGCGCGTGGTCGTCGTCGGTACCTGTTCGAGGCCGTCGGTGCCCACGGAGGCGGCCGCGCCGTCGGCGGTTTCGGGGATGAGGAATCCGGAGTAGGTGAGCAGGTCGGGGAACAGGTTGATGATCTGCGAGGTCGAGACCGTGTGCACCTGCCCCTCGGGCAGGTCATTGCCCTCGACGGGGCCTTCGATGGGCCCGATCCGCGCGGTCAGTTCGACCTGGCCGTCCCGGGCCTCGGAGGTCATCGCCGTATCCTCGTCGGTGGTGAAACCGCGGACGACGGGGATCGCGATCGTCTTCTCATCGGCGTTCGCGACCTTGACACCCTCACCGAGGTGGCCCCCGTCCGGGGCGAACATCGTCACGACCCAATATCCGGAGTCCCCGTCCTGGACGCGTCCGGGGATGACGACCTGAGCGTCGGGGATCCAGTGTCCTGACAGGCTGACCCGCTGGTCGGCGAGGATGCCGGGCATCGGGGCCTGGGCGTCCATGACGTCGTTGAAGTCCTTGAGCTCATCGACTTCAGCGGATTCCGTGACGTCGTTCTTGTGCTGGGCGCGGTCGACCTGCCACGCGGAGAGTCCGACGAAGCAGGTGACGAGCACCAGGACGAGGAGCAGGGACCCCAGCCATTTGGGAGTCAGTGCCAGGCGGAACAGTCAGACCACCGAACCGGTCTGGTAGGGCGAGACGGTGACGTCGACGCGTTGGAATTCCTTGAGGTCGAGATAGCCGGTGGTGGCCAGCGCCCGACGCAGTGCGCCGGCGAGGTTGAGTTCGCCGATCGCGGTGCGGCCGGGGCCGAAGAGCACCTGCTCGAGGCTGCCGACGGTGCCCAGTTCCACGCGGTGGCCGCGCGGCAGGTCCGGGTGGTGGGCCTCGGCGCCCCAGTGCATTCCGCGACCGGGAGCTTCGGTCGATCGGGCCAGGGCGGTGCCGAGCATGACGGCGTCGGCGCCGACTCCGAAGGCCTTGACGATCTCGCCGCTGGTGCCGAGTCCGCCGTCGGCGATGACGTGGACGTAGCGGCCGCCGGATTCGTCCATGTAATCCCGCCGGGCGGCGTGGACGTCGGCGACGGCGGTGGCCATCGGGGCGTGTATGCCCAGGGTCTTCCGCGTCGTGGCCGCCGCTCCCCCGCCGAAGCCGACGAGGACGCCGGCGGCACCGGTGCGCATGAGGTGCAGGGCCGCGGTGTAGGTGGCGGCTCCGCCGACGATGACGGGCACATCGAGTTCGTAGATGAACTGTTTGAGGTTGAGCGGTTCGGTGTGGGTCGAGACGTGCTCGGCCGAGACCGTGGTGCCGCGGATGACGAAGATGTCGACACCGGCGTCGACGACCGTCTTGTAGAACTCCTGGGTCCGCTGCGGGGTCAGGGCACCGGCGACGGTGACTCCGGCCTCGCGGATCTGCTCGAGGCGGGCGGTGATGAGTTCGGCTTGGATGGGTGCGGAGTAGAGCTCCTGCATCCGGGAGGTCGCCATCTCCGCCGGCAGCTGGGCGATTTCGGCCAGCTGCGGGGTCGGATCCTCGTACCGGGTCCACAGCCCTTCGAGGTCGAGGACGCCGAGGCCGCCGAATCGACCGAGGGCGATGACGGTCTCCGGGGACATGGCCGAGTCCATGGGGGCGCCGATGAAGGGCAGCTCGAACTGGTAGGCGTCGATCTGCCAGCTCAGGGACACGTCTTCGGGGTCACGGGTGCGGCGAGCGGGGACGATGGCGATGTCGTCGAGCGAATAGGCGCGACGGCCGCGCTTGCCTCTGCCGATTTCGATTTCAGAACTCACCCCAACAGCCTATCCCACCACCCTCCCGGCGGGGTCTCAGCCCACTATGAGGAACAGCGCATCTCCCCTCCCAGGACTACCTGACGGGGGCCCAGCAACCTGGCGCGAGGTTGCTGGGCCCCCGTCGGGTAGCAGTTAAGGGGTGAGGTGGGGTGCGACGGCTTCCTTCGCTGCTGTGGCGAAGGCACGGACGTGGGGTAAGTGCGCGTCTTTGTCGCGGATGTGCATGACGACTCGACGCATCGGGACGGGGTCGGTGAGGTCAACGGCGGTCAGGCCCGGCGGCAGCTGCAGAGTCGAGAGCCGCGGGAGGACCGTGACGCCCATATGCGACGCCACCAAAGCCAGAGCCGCGAAGTCGTCCTCGCAGGCGGCGAAGCTCTTGCGTTCGAATCCGGCCGCGGCGCACGCATGGTCGACGACCTTGCTCGAGGGCCCGGCCCACATGTCGTAGTCGACCCAGTGCTCGTCCTCGAGATCGATGAACGGCACGGACTGACGACTCGCGAACCGGTGCCCCTCGGGAACCACGACCCGATAGTCATCGTCGAAGAGCGGAATCCGCGTCATCTCCGGCAGGTGGTTCTCCCCGTCCTGCGGGGCTTCGGCGCGGATCTCGATGAGGCAGTGCCCGCGCCGATTCTTCGCCGGCTCGTTGAGCTGGATATCGAATCGCAGATTCGGATGATCCCGGGCCACAGCATGGATGATGCCCGGCAGCAGACGCGCGTTGAACGAGGTGAACGCCGCGATCCGCAGCCGGGGCCTGCTGACGTTGCGGAATCCCTCGACCAGATCGTCGAGGCGGCCGACAGCAGTGAAGACCTCCGCGGAGTCATCGGCCAGGCGTCGGCCGAGTTCGGTGATCTCGATGCCGCGGCCCGACCGCCGGTAGAGCGGTGCCCCGACGGCCTTCTGCAGGGTGGTGATGTGCTGGCTGACGGTCGCCGGGGTGTAGTTGAGGTTCTTCGCCGCGGCGACCACGGAGCCGGTGGCCGCGACGGCCCGCCAGACCCGCAGACGATTGAGATCCCACATGCCCTCAAGAGTAGTCGCCGACCACCCGAAATATCATTAGGCATGACCTGATGATCGTTCACGATCAATTGCTTTTCCCGATTGATCGTTTCCGGCAGAATGGTGCTCGGCTCCGCCGACATCGCAGACCACCGTGATACTTCATCCCCGCTGACCGTCCTCACCCCCGAAGGAGTGCCGTGACCGGACCCGAGATCCTCACCATCACCGGCGCCGCGGCTGCGCTGGCCGTCACCCCCGGCCCCGAGACGATCCTGACGATCCGCCTGTCCTCGCTGCGCCGCAAGGCCGGGCTCGTCTATGCGCTCGGCACTGCCACGGGCACCGTGATCTGGATGATCCTCGCACTCACGGGCGTCTCCGCCCTGCTCACCGTCTACCCGGCCGCCGTCCAGGTACTCAAGATCGGCGGCGGCCTCTACCTCTGCCTCCTCGGCATCCTCGCGGGACGGCAGGCCCTTCGCCTCCGCCGTGAGCTTAAGGCCGCCGAGGCGGCTGGTGGCCCCACCGCGGATGTCTCCCCCGCGTCGTCGACCGGGCCCGCATCGGCCAGGCCCGGATCGTCCGGCCCTGGATCGTCCGGGCCCGCAGCGTCCGCCGATTCCGGCACTCCCGACGGCCCCGTCACGGAGATCGCCCACGCCATGGAGACGACCTCATGGGGCCACCTGCGCTCGCTCGTGTCCTATCGCCGCGGCATCATCTCTTCGCTGTCCAACCCGAAGGTCGGCCTGTTCTTCCTCGCGATCCTGCCGACCCTCCTGCCCGCCTCCCCGACCGGCATCGACTACACCGTCCTCGTCGCGCTGATCCTCGGCGTGCTCCTGTCCTACCAGCTCATCCTCGCCTGCCTGGCCAGCCTCGCAGCGTCGGCGATGGCCCACCGCAGCGCTGATTTCTTCATCGAGGCCGCCTCCACGCTCATCCTGCTCATCATCGGCATCGCCGTCATCGCGATCCCCATCTGAGCCGCTCCGAACAACGAAAGGCCGGATGCCGAGGCTGATCGTCGCCCGGTGCGTTCAGAGGCGCACCTGCGTGATCAGAATTCCAGCGGCAGATTGTCGATGAGATGAGTCCCACCGACCGTCGCGGAGACGAGCAGCAGAGCCGGTCCCGTGAAGTCCGGTGGGCACGGCCGAAGGGTCGCGGCCTCGACGAGGCTGCAGTAGACGATCTCGAGATCCCCACGTTCAGCGGCCGGCTCCAACTCGGCGAGCGCGGCCGCCTCGACGGCAGCGGGCAAGCCAGCAGAAACATCACTGGTGCCGGCCCCAGAGTCAGAACTACCACCGATGCCGGACTCCGCCGTCTCACGGCCTCGCTCGGCCACCTCGGAGGCGGCGGTGAGAGCCCGCGGAATCGCCAGAGCACGGGCACGGTCGTCCGGCGCCAGGTAGGAGTTGCGGCTCGACATGGCCAGACCGTCGGCATCCCGGACGACGGGCAGGCCGATGAGTTCGATATCGAAGTTGAGGTCGGCGATCATGCGTTTGACCAGGACGAACTGCTGAATGTCCTTGAGCCCGAATACCGTGACGTCGGGGGCGATGAGGGTGAAGAGCTTCGCCACGACGGTGAGCACGCCGTCGAAGTGCCCGGGCCTGGCCGCACCTTCGAACACGGCCCCCATGCGCCCGGCGACGACCCGCACTTCGGGTGCGGACGGGTACATCTCGGCCAGCGCCGGGGCGAAGACGAAGTCGACGCCGGCCTCTTCGCACTTCCTCAGATCCGCTTCGATAGGCCGCGGGTACTGGACGAAGTCCTCGTCGGCACCGAACTGGAGAGGATTGACGAAGATCGAGGCCACGACGAGATCCGACTCTGCGCGGGCACGCGTCATCAGCGCCTGGTGCCCGGAGTGCAGGGCGCCCATCGTCGGGACGAGACCGACACGTCCCGACTGCTCGGCCCGCCACCGGCGCAGTGCCTGGATGCCTCCGACCTCCATCAGTCGAAGCTCCTCTCAGGTTCGGGGAAGACCCCGGACTTCACTTCGTCGACATAGGTGCCGACCGCCTCGGTGAGCACGGAATGCAGGTCGGCGTAGCGCTTGACGAAGCGCGGGGCCCTCCCGGTGCGCAGGCCGGCCATGTCCTGCCATACGAGGACCTGGGCGTCGCAGTCCGCACCGGCGCCGATTCCGACGGTGGGGATCGTCAGTTCGGATGTGACCTGGCCGGCCAGCCCGGAGGGCACCATCTCCATGACCACGGAGAAGGCCCCGGCTTCGGCCACGGCGCGGGCATCGTCGAGCAGGGCGCTGCCTGCGTCGCCGCGGCCCTGGACCTTGTAACCGCCGAGGTTGTGCTCGGCCTGCGGGGTGAAGCCGATGTGCGCCATGACCGGGATCCCCGCCGTCGTGATCGCCTTGATCCGCGAGGCCATCCACGCCCCGCCTTCGAGTTTGACCGCGTGGACTCCGGCTTCCTTCATGAACCGCACGGCCGTGGCCACGGCCTGTTCATCGGAGATCTCGTAGCTGCCGAATGGAAGGTCTGCGACGACGAGTGCCCGGCTCGTCGCCGAGGCGACGGCCCGGGCCAGCGGGATGAGTTCGTCGACGGTGACCGGCAGGGTGGTCGCGTGGCCATAGACATTGTTCGCCGCCGAATCGCCGACGAGCAGGGCCTCGACACCGGCCTGTTCGAACAGGGCCGACGTGTACTGGTCGTAGCTGGTCAGCATCGCCCACCGCCTGCCTTCCGCCTTGGCCTTGATGAGGTCGAAGGTGCGAATTTGCCGAGGCGGCGCTGCGGATGCCGACGCCGGACCGCCGTATGGGGCGGGCTGTTCCGCCGAGGCGGCACCGGCCGTGGCATTGCCGCCGGCAGGTGTACTACCGGCGGCAGTCACGTTGCCGTTCGTGTCGGTGCTGGAAGTGGTGGTGAACTGGTTCGAGTGTGCCGCTTCGGGCATGAGAATCCTTCGGATAAGCGATGTCGTCGGTGCCGGCGTGGGCGGGGCGAGGCCGACGCTTCGGTCCGAAGCCTCGGTGACTCTCACGGGGGCGCCCACCGCAGTGCGCATCGACTCGGATTGCGAGCCAGACCACAGCCTATTGCATCACCTGGCGCAGAGCCATCGACCGCCGAAGCGCAGAGCCATCGACCTCCGAGTTGTATATTGCCCGCCCCCAGGATTAAGCTCAAATCTGCGCAAAGAAATAAACGCACAAGTGCGCAAAACATTTCGGGCGGTTTCGCCTCGTGCGAGTCACGGGTTCCGCCCACCGAGCGAAGGACGATGATGACCACGACAGCTTCGATCGAACTCACCCTCAAGGACATCTCTGCCTCGGGCGCGAACGACGACATGTGCTCGACGGAGCTGCTCGATGCGCCGTGGGACGTCGACGAACGCCCCGGCTACGGTCCCGGTTCCTCGATGGCCGACCCGATCCCGGTCGCCGCTCCACGTCAGGGCGATATTCCCGACGAATTCAAGCAGGCCTCACCGGAGGAGCTCGACGCCCGCATCCGCGCCGCCAAGGCCACCCTCGGTGATCGCGTCGTCATGCTCGGCCACCACTACCAGCGGGTCGAGGTCGTCGAACACGCCGATTACATCGGCGACTCGTTCATGCTGGCCCGGGCTGCCCAGAATCATCCGGAGGCCGAAGCCATCGTCTTCTGCGGTGTCCACTTCATGGCCGAGACCGCCGATCTGCTGTCGAAACCGGAGCAGTCGGTCATCCTGCCCAACCTCGCCGCCGGCTGTTCGATGGCCGATATGGCCAGCATCGATCAGGTAGAGGACTGCTGGGAGCAGCTGACCGAACTCTTCGGCACCGAACCCGATGCCGACGGTCGCGTCCCGGTCATCCCCGTCACCTACATGAATTCCTCGGCCGCGATCAAGGGCTTCTGCGGCCGCAACGGCGGAATCGTGTGCACCTCCTCGAACGCCGAGGTGGTCCTGGAATGGGCCTTCGAACGCGGACAGCGCGTCCTGTTCTTCCCCGACCAGCACCTGGGCCGCAACACCGCGGTGAACATGGGCATCGGTCTGGACGAGATGCCGCTGTGGAACCCGGCCCGGCCGCTGGGCAACAACGACGAACAGACCCTGGGTGAGGCCCGCGTCATCCTGTGGCAGGGCTTCTGCTCCGTGCACAAGCGCTTCACCCCGGCCCAGATCGCCAAGGCCCGCACCGACCATCCGGACGTGCGCGTGATCGTCCACCCCGAATGCCCGCGTGAGACCGTCGAGGCCGCCGATGAGGCCGGGTCGACCGCGTACATCACGAAGGCCATCGCCGAGGCGACCGAACCGACCACGTTCGCCATCGGAACAGAGATCAACCTCGTCCAGCGGCTGGCAGCCGAGCATCCGCAGCATGAGATCTTCTGCCTCGATCCCGTCATCTGCCCGTGCTCGACGATGTACCGCATCCACCCCGGCTACATCGCTTGGGTCCTCGAATCCCTCATCGACGGACAGGTCGTCAACCAGATCTCCGTCGACGCCGAGGTGGCCGATCCCGCCCGCGTGTCCCTGGAGCGGATGCTCGCCGCGAAGCCGCGGATCTGATGAGCCGCGTCATCGTCGCAGGCTCCGGAATCGCGGGGCTGACCGCGGCACTGCGCCTGTCGGGCCGTCACACGGTCACGCTCGTGACGAAGGATCGCCTCGGCGAGTCGAACACCGAGTGGGCGCAGGGCGGCATCGCCGGTGTCATCGGCCCCGACGACACGGTCGACGCTCATGTCGCCGATACGCTCACCGCAGGTGCCGGACACTGTGATCCGGAAGCCGTGCACACCCTCTGCGAAGCCGGTTCGGACGCGATCGTCTCCCTCGCCGAGGCTGGGGTGGACTTCGACACCGACCCGGCCGGAGTCTGGGCCAGGGGAATGGAGGGGGCGCATTCATACCCGCGCATCTTCCATTCCGGAGGCGATGCGACCGGACAGGCGATCAGCACCGCACTGGCGCAGAAGCTGCGCACCGAGGTCGCCGCAGGACGAGTCACCCTGCTCGAGGACACGATGCTCGTCGACATCCTCACCAGCGACGACGATCGCCGGCCGGGTCGAGCCACCGAAGTCGCCACAGCCACCGGGATCACCGTGCTCCGCGACGGCAGCGTCGAGACCCGGGCTGCCGATGCGATCGTGCTGGCCACCGGCGGTGCTGGACAGCTCTTCGCACACACGACGAACCCTGCAGCTGCTACCGGAGACGGTTTGGCCGCGGCCATCCGTGCCGGTGCCGAGGTCGCCGATCTCGG
>OMJG01000727.1_pt1 | contig 22898 bp, 16 predicted proteins | sample 1646431 | NCBI WGS metagenome assembly OMJG01 (sample SAMN03771674, study PRJEB25209) | food metagenome | isolation source: Cotija cheese | place: Mexico:Jalisco,Michoacan | collected 2011-12-12
ATAGTATAAAGATGAAAATGAATAATGGAAAAGAGTATATAAAAAGCCAGGCAATCTAATGATTACCTGGTAGAAACTACTCATCAGTCCTATTTGACGAAGAGCCCGGAGGGACTTCTTTCGCACCGGCCTACCAGTGGCTACATGAACAAGGCTTCACCAATGAAGATACGGTAGCCGTTTATTTCACAGACGGCTATGGAGACGACGACTTTGAACGATACGGTTTTATCAATATGTATTGGGTACTGACTGAAACAGAAGTGGGGGATCCCTCACCGCTATCTACAGATGGTGGCGGAAAAGTTTTATATCTGAAAGCGGACGAGCGGTATAATCGACATGTCTTGCATCACCATAAAAAACGTCCCAATCAGTCACCAAGACAGTGATTATATCTAGGAGGTTCAAATGGATACCATCAAAATCAAGAAAGCCTTGGTAAAGCCGCAAATGGGTGACTACGCCTCTATGGTAAAAGATATTCCCTATACCACCTTTAAACAGTTGAACATTCCTTTTCAATTTAATTTCAAACAAATTGACGAAGAAATTGCAGCTTATATTGTGGCCAATGGCTATTTAGATATGTTTCCAAGTCAGATGAACCAGTTAAACCTATTGCAAAAGGGCAACCATTTTAGAATGGAAACAGGGATTTCAAGTGACATGGACGACCAATTCCTAGCCAATGCATGGACAAAATATGAAATCATCAAGCGGGCTGACTTAGCCAATACAGCTAAAGAATCCATGATCAGCCGCACGGGTAGTCAAGTATCTATGTGGGATAAATTAATCAGCCAAGATATACCAGAATTAAAAATTCAGCAAGAAGCAATATTAGCGGAATTTGCATGAATACTCGTGTAAAAATACTAATGAATATAAAAGCTGACTAAGTCATGTTACATTGGATGTGCACTTTGTCAGCTTTTCTGTCTATCATTTGGGGTTGCATTTCAATTTGTCTTGGCGCATGATGGAGGTAAGAATACGATGAGTAAGGGGAAACGGATGGAAAAGCAAGATAGCTTACAACCGATTGTTTTCGAGCGTCAAAAGTTTGATCTCGATGATATCCGGGAGATGCATACCTTATATATTGAAGATTACCCAATTGTCTATATCCTGCACCAAGATAAGGAGACGAAATCTCGGCCTAAAGCCTATATCGGCCAGACAGTTCATATCCACAACCGGATGCGGGACCATTTAAAGAATCAGGCACGTAAAGACTTAACGGACGCCCTGTTTATCGGCCACCAAACTTTTAACCAGTCGGCGACCTTTAATATTGAAACTAATTTAATTAACTATTTTATTGCGGACAACCAATTTTCCTTGCAAAATGTCAGTCAAACGACCAACCTGTCCATGCACAATTACTATCAAAAGTCCTTATATGACGATGATTTATTTGAGGACATCTGGGAATACTTACGGCGTGAGGGTTTGACCAAGGAGACAACTGATAACCTTAAAAATCGAGATATCTATAAATTATCGCCCTTTAAAACCCTGTCTGAACCACAGCGAGCTTTAAAAGAAAATATCCTCGATTATTGCAAGCGAGCTATGCAGGATATTCACCAAGAAAAATCCGTCAAAAAGAAAGTCTATGTCATTCACGGTGAAGCTGGAACGGGTAAGAGTGTCATTTTGTCATCCTTATTCAATACCTTGCAAGAAGAGGCTCGGCAAAGTCATTCCGTATTGGCGGGGACTAAAAACTTCTTATTGGTCAACCATTCAGAAATGTTGAAAACTTACCAGCAAATCTCAGAGGCACTGCCTTATCTAAAAAAGAAGGATTTCGCCAAACCAACGCCTTTTATCAATAATCAAAAAATCGAGCAAGCGGATATTGTCTTGATTGATGAAGGCCATTTGTTGTTGAGCCAGGCGGATCCCTATAACAATTTTTACGGGGAAAACCAATTAGATGCCATCATGGACAAGGCCAAGGTTGCGGTTCTAATTTTTGATGAAAAGCAATATTTGAAGGTCAAGAGTAAATGGCAATCGGACGATTTAAAGGCTATTTTGAAGAAATACGACGCCGACGAATTCTATCTGACCGACCAGTTCCGTATGAACGCCTCACCAGTAGTCATGAATTGGGTGAATGATTTTGTTGGGCAAAAAGTGACGCCACTTCCGCCTTCTGACGACCATTTTGAATTCAAGGTCTTCGACGATCCAACCGCCTTTAAAGATTATATCTACCAAAAGAATGCAGATAAGGGACTGTCACGAATTGTATCCACCTTTGATTTTGCCCATAAGAAGAATGGCGACGTCTACCTAGTGGATGAAGCTGGCATCAACCTGCCTTGGAATACGACAGATAGTAAGGTGACCTGGTCAGAGCGGCCAGAAACCATCAATGAAGTCGGGTCCATTTACACAGTCCAGGGATTTGATTTAAACTATGTGGGGATTGTCCTTGGACCGTCGATTGATTACGATTTTAAGACCGAAAGATTAACCATCGATCCAAGCAAGTATCAAGATACGGGTGGTTACAGCGGTGCTAATCGTTTTGTCAGTCACAAGGAGGCCATGGCTGCTAAAGAGCAGATCATCTTGAATTCAATCAACGTATTGATGAAGCGGGGGATATACGGCTTGGCCATCTATGCGGTCAATGACAATTTGAAGCGGAAACTACAGAAAATGAAAGTGGAGGCAATGCAGGATGACATCTAGTATGGACAAGGTCAATCAATTTCGGGATGAGCGAAACTGGCGACAATTTCACAATGAGAAGGATTTAGCCCTATCAATCACCTTGGAAGCCTCGGAATTACTGGAAATCTTCCAGTGGAAAACGGCAGCCGAGGGTGTTGAGAATTTGGACGCTATTAAAGATGAATTAGCGGATGTGCTGATTTATGCCTACATGTTGGCGGACAATTTAAACTTGGATATTGATGACATTATCGAGCGCAAGTTGATTAAAAATAAGGAAAAATATCCAGTTGAAAAAAGCCGTAATAATAATAGTAAATATACTGAATTATAAATAAAATCGTGACCAGCGTCATTCAAGACTGGTTGCGATTTTATTTATATATAAGTGTTTATTTTGCCAAGGCCTTATTGCCTTTATGTAAAGTAATGATGGTCCAAGCGAGTAAGGATAGGATGAAGGCCATAGTTAAAATAACTAATGCATGGGCTAGGGAAATTTGGCCAGCAGTTGGATTGTCACCGAATAAGGACAAGATTTCATCTGGTAAACCAAGCAAGTTTAAAACAGTTAAACCAATGACAGATACCCAACCTAAGACTTTGACGATAAGGGTATTTTTAAAGCGATGACCCATATCTTTTTCAGAGTCGGTAATCATGAGTAAGGGAATGATTGAAAATGGTAGGGCAAGGGCTAAGAAGACTTGGGAATTGTTCATCAGGTTATTCAAGGCGATATGCTCTTCAACAGACCCTTTTTGGCTGGTATACATAACACTCAATACGACTGGGATAATGGCGATTAAACGGGTAATTAATCGACGAGCCCAAAGCGGTAATTTCATTTCAATAAAACCTTCCATAATAACTTGGCCGGTTAGGGTCCCTGTAATAGTTGAATTTTGACCGGAAGCAAGTAAAGCAACGGCGAATAATGTGGCCAATACACCTTTTGACGCTAAATCCGCCAAGACAGAATTGGCCATAAAATCTGGATTAGATAAGGCTTCATATAAACCAAAGAATGACGGGTCTTGAACGGTGCCAGTTTTGAAAACTGCAGCCCCCATTACAAGTAGTAAGGCATTGACGACAAAGGCAAGCCCTAATTGAATGTTTGAGTCCCACATGGTAAACCGTACTGCAGCCGCTACTTGGACTTCGTTAGCGTGGTCTATTTTCCGACTTTGTGAAATAGCGGAATGTAGGTACAAGTTGTGGGGCATGACTGTCGCACCGATAATGCCTAGAGAACCGGCTAGCGGTGTCATCCCGTTGACAGCTGGACTAGTTTGGAGGACATCACTGATTGGAACAAAGGATGCGATAATGGCTGACCAAGTTGGATTTGATAAGGCCACTTGATAAACAAATACGAATAGGATAACAAAAATCAAACAAACGACAATGGCTTCAATCTTCCGAAATCCAATGTGGGCAAGTAATAATAGGAGCAGGACATCAAAGACCGTGATCATAACAGCAATGAGTAAGGGAATATTGAATAAGAGGTACAAGGCAATGGCTGCCCCAATAACTTCTGCAATATCAGTTGCCATAATCGCCAATTCTGTAATGATCCATAAGATGAAAGCTAGTTTCTTACCGGTCCTTAAGCGGATGGCTTGGGCCAAATCTTCTTGTGTGACAATCCCTAGTTTGGCTGCCATATATTGAAGTAGCATGGCCACAAGTGATGATAGTAAAATCACAGACATCAGCATGTATTGGAAATTTTGCCCCCCAGTAATGGAAGTTGACCAGTTACCTGGATCCATATAGCCGACGGCAACTAGGGCACCTGGTCCGGAATAGGCTAAGAGTGTCCACCAAAATCCTTTACCGGTTGGGACTTCAACTGTTCCGTTTATTTCACTTAATGAAAGATCGCTGCTTCTTCTTTTATTGTCTATACTTGATTCTTCTGCCATGGCCTACCGTCTCCTTTGAAAATTTCTTTTACAAATAGAGTATACGCCTATGAAAGGTAAAGGTAAATATAAAAATAAGGGAAACCTAAAATAAATACATAAGAAAACCACAAATGGTTAAAATATGGCCCGGCTAGCTAAACTTTCTTCACCTGTATAGACAAAGGCCATACTCGTACAAACCGCCATATTTGTGGTAAAATAACAGAGATTAGGAAAAGTGAAGGGGTGACCTTTTTGTCACGACCTTATACGTAAAAAGTAAAGGAAAAAAGATAACGTAAAAAAGATAAAGCGAGTGAATCCAAGATGCCTCAAAAAACCAAACAAACGCCTATGATGCAACAATATAATGAAATGAAGGGCCAATATCCCGATACCTTCTTGTTCTTTCGTCTAGGTGACTTTTATGAAATGTTTAATGATGATGCCTTAAAAGCGGCCCAAATTTTAGAAATTACCTTAACCTCGCGCAATAAAAATGCGGAAGATCCAATCCCTATGTGTGGTATCCCTTACCATTCAGCCAGCGAATATATTAAAACCTTGGTCAGCCAAGGCCATAAAGTAGCGATTGCTGAACAATTGGAAGATCCCAAATTAACCAAGGGCATGGTCAAACGTGGTGTTGTTAAAGTCTTGACACCAGGGACCTATATGAATGACAGCGTTGGCATGGTTGAAAACAACTATCTTTCTGCCTTAGATTACGTTAATGGCCAATACATTTTAGCCTTTTCTGATGTGGGTACTGGGGAATTAAAAGTGACTACGCTTGACGACTTTAATGCTGTTTTGACAGAATTTGCCCAATTACAATCAAAAGAATTGGTTATTTCCCAAGCTGTACCTAAAGACCAGGTAGAAGAATTACAACACCTACAATCCTTCACCTTATCACCTTTTGAGTTGACAGCTGAAGCAAGGGCAAAAACAAGAGAAAGTTACAAGCAAATCCTAGCCGACATTCCGGATGACCAGGAATTGAATGGCCTCTTATTACTATTGACTTATGTAAATTCTATGTCCCACCAAGCAATTGACCATTGGCAGGCGGCGACCCACTATGAAGTAGCGCATTACCTCCATATGGACTACTATGCCAAAAGTAATTTGGAACTAACTGAATCAGTTAGAACCAAGAAACGGCAAGGGTCCTTGTTAGCTTTCTTAAATAAAACAGAAACGGCTATGGGCTTTCGCTTACTAAAAAATTGGCTGGATAGACCGCTGATTTCCCTACCGGCAATTGAACGGCGGCAATCCCAAATTGAAGATTTGATCGAACATTATTTCCAACGTCTTGAAATTAAAGACCTATTACACGGGGTGTATGACTTAGAGCGGTTAGTGGCAAAAGTCGCCATGGGGAACGTTAACCCTAAAGAATTATTACAATTAAACCAGTCACTTAGTCGGGTCCCTGGAATTATTGACACCGTTGACCAAATTGCAGCGGATAATGAAGATGACAGTGTCTGGGCCAATATCCAAGGGCAAATAACAGCCTTACCAGCATTAACCCATACGATTGCAACGGCCATCAAGGAAGATGCACCGGCGACTTTAAAAGATGGGAATGTCATTGCGGATGGCTTTAACCCGCAATTAGACGAATATCGGGATGCCATGCGCAACGGTCAACAGTGGATTGCTCAATTGCAGGCGGATGAACGGGCCAAAACGGGCATTAAATCCCTTAAAGTTGGCTATAATAAGGTATTTGGTTACTATATCGAAGTGACAAAGGCCAACCTGCATTTACTTGAAGAAGGCCGTTATGACCGCAAGCAGACCTTAACCAACGCTGAACGGTTCATTACACCTGAACTAAAAGAAGTGGAAGCAAGAATTCTTGAAGCGGAAGAACAGTCACAAGTACTTGAACACCAACTTTTCCAAGCAGTACGTGAAGAAGTGAAGAGTCATCAAGTGACTTTGCAGGCGATTGCGAGTACAGTAGCTACTATTGATGTTCTCCAGTCTTTAGCGGAAATTTCAGAAACCCACCAATACGTGAAACCACAATTCATGACCGACAAACGTGACTTGTACTTGAAAGAATCAAGACACCCGGTGGTTGAAGGGGTCATTGGCCAAGATAGATTTGTGCCCAATGATATCGCGATGGATCCTGAAACAAGCATCTTGATGATTACAGGACCAAATATGTCCGGTAAATCAACTTACATGCGGCAATTAGGACTGATTGTCATTCTGGCCCAAATGGGGTCTTTTGTACCAGCTAAGGAAGCTCGTTTACCGATATTTGATAAGATTTTCACCCGAATTGGGGCGGCAGATGATCTTTTAGCGGGGCAGTCGACCTTCATGGTGGAAATGATGGAAGCCAATCAAGCCTTGCAGCATGCCACCGATAATTCCCTATTATTATTTGATGAATTGGGACGCGGAACGTCTACTTATGACGGGATTGCCTTGGCCCAAGCCATCTTGATCTATATCCATGACCACTTTGATGCGAAAGTCCTTTTTTCAACGCATTACCACGAACTTACAGCCCTAGATGAAAGCTTACCACGCTTAGCCAATATTCATGTTGGGGCTAGTGAAGAGGACGGGGAATTGGTCTTCTTGCATAAGGTATTTAACGGTGCAACGGACAAGTCTTACGGGATTCATGTAGCCAAATTGGCCGGTATGCCGGGTGAATTGTTGCAGAACGCCCGAGTGGTCTTGCAGGAACTAGAAGCCAACAATTTAAATGAAGTCAATAAGGACCAGCAGCTGTCGTTATTCGATTTAGTCCATGAAGAGACGCCGGTTCAACCGTTAGATAATAGGCCAGTGGAAGCAGGCAGTCAAGCAGTGATCGACCAATTGAAGGCTGAAGATATATATAACTTAACACCGATTCAGGCCCTAAATTTCTTAGCAGAATTAAAGAGCCACTTATAAAGGATGATGTAAATGGCGATACAAGAATTACCCATTCAAGTAGCCAACCAGATTGCAGCGGGGGAAGTGGTTGAACGACCAGCCTCAGTTGTCAAGGAGCTTGTGGAGAACGCGATAGATGCAGGAGCCAGTGAAATTGCGATTCACATAAAGGAAGCCGGATTACGGTCGATTCAAGTGATTGATAATGGAAAAGGGATTGCAGCGGATCAAGTTGGCCTCGCCTTTAAACGACATGCAACCTCAAAAATATATAGCTCAAGTGACTTGTTTAGAATACGGACACTAGGATTTAGGGGTGAGGCTTTGCCGTCAATCGCCTCAGTTTCAGAAGTGACCATGAATACCTCTGACGGGGAATCTTCAAGTGAAATCTATATTAAAGATGGTGAAATCATTGACCAGAAGTCGTCTGCTTTAAGACGGGGGACGTCTGTACTGGTAGAGAACCTCTTCTACAATACGCCAGCACGTTTGAAATACTTGAAGAGTTTGCAAACAGAATTAGCCCATATTACAGATATCATTAACCGTGAGAGCCTCGGACATCCAGACATTCGCTTTAACTATACCCATGACGGGAGAACCTTATTGTCAACAAATGGTAAGGGCCGGGTCAATGAAGTCTTAGCGGCCATTTACGGCTTTAGACAGGCCAAAGATATGGTAGCTATTGAAGGAGAGAACTTAGACTTTCACATTTCAGGCTATGTGACCTTACCAGCTGTGACTAGAGCCAGCAAGTCTTATATGTCCTTATTTGTGAATGGTCGTTTTATCAAAAACTATAAATTGAACCAAGCCATTTTAAAGGGTTATGGGTCTAAATTAATGGTGGGACGGTATCCGATTGCGGTCATTTATATTGAACTTGACCCGCAGTTAATCGATGTGAACGTTCACCCAACCAAGCAAGAGGTCCGTATCTCTAAAGAAGATGACCTCTATGATATGATCAAAACCGGCATTATTGATGCCTTAGCCCCTGTACAACGAATTCCGGATGTATACGCACACGGTGAAGGGGACGATGGCCAATCAGTCAATAACAGCGATCCATTTGCTTCAACATCTTCTGAGCAAAATAACTACCGCCCTCTAAGCCAGCCAACAACTTATCTTGGCGAGCAAGCCAGTTTAGACTTCTCGGCCATTCAAAGCAGTCATGGCAGCGATACTAAGCAAGATGCCACTAGCCCTTTCTCAGGTAATGGTTTCTCTAATGCTTTTGATGAAAATGTTAATGAAGAGGTCAAACAATCTGTCCAAGTGCCGACTTACTTGCGGGATGAAGCACAGGTGCTTCAAGCAGAGGCCCTTGATAATGAGGCTGATGATTCAGATGAATCGTCAGTAGCCTATTTGGACACGGAACAAGAAGTGGACTTGCCAAAATCGCACAACAAACCAGTCTGGCAAACGGTTAACCAAGTTCGGGCGCTTGACCAGGCTATCGTAGACCGGAATATATCCTTTCCCGAGCTGACTTATGTGGGGCAAATGCAGGGGACTTATTTGGTAGCTGAAAATGAGATGGGCATGTATTTGGTGGACCAACATGCGGCCCAGGAGCGGATTAAGTACGAATACTACCGGGACACCATTATGGAATTTGGAACGGCAATGCAGAGTTTACTATTACCGATTGTTTTTGATTTCTCAAATTCAGAGGCCCAAGAGATTGACCAAATCCGACCAAAATTGTTGAAAATGGGGATTGATTTAGAGCCCTTTGGCCCAAATGCCTTCCAGTTACAGCAGCACCCAATTTGGATGGGCAAGAAGAATGTCCAAAAAATTGTGGAAGATTTGATTGCCTTAGTTTTAGAAGATCCTAAAGCAACGGTAGGCAATTACCGGGAAGCGACGGCTATCATGATGTCGTGTAAACGGTCGATTAAAGCCAACCATTATTTAGACGACATGCAGGCGAAACAACTGCTGCATGACTTGGCTTATACCAAAAATCCTTATAACTGCCCGCACGGACGACCAGTGCTGGTTCATTTTTCAAATTATGAAATTGAGCGGATGTTCAAGCGAATTCAAGATCCGCATGAGTCACCGCAATTGTAGGGCAATTAAAACTGTAATCTAGATTTTCGTGTATAAGTGGAATTTATGCTAGAATGTAAACAACGAAAAGAGAGGAGCGACAAAAGTCGTTAATACTCAACATGCTTGACCAAAAGCAGAACAATTACTGTCAAGTAGCTGGGGTATTTTGGGAAGTATCGGAAGAGTTTGACTTTTGGCGCCCAATATCACGACACCTGTTTTTCGGGTGTTCAAACGAGAAAAAAGGAGTTTCATTATGACAAAAGACTACAATAAAGAAGAACGTTTGAAAGAACTGTCTGAATTAGAATATGAAGTAACACAAAACGCGGGTACTGAACGTCCATTTACTGGTCAATATGACGACTTCTACGAGCAAGGTATTTACGTGGATATCGTGAGCGGTAAACCATTATTTGTATCTACTGATAAATTTGATGCCGGTTGTGGTTGGCCATCATTTTCAAAACCAATTTTGGAAGATGAGATCGAAGAATTAGATGACTCTTCATATGGCATGAAACGTATTGAAGTCCGTTCAAAAGATGCAGATACCCACTTAGGGCACGTATTTAACGATGGCCCAGCTGAATTAGGTGGCTTACGTTACTGCGTCAACTCTGCTTCACTTCGTTTCGTGTCGCTAGAAGATATGGACAAAGAAGGCTACGGCGACTTGAAAGAACTAGTGAAGTAAGACCATGTACGAATTTATGATAGGTCAGGTTGAAAGTGTCTACCCAGATGCTGTCATACTTGAAACGGGGGGGATTGGCTACTATATTTATATGGCCAATCCTTATCGTTTTACAGACAAAATCGGGCAAGACAAACCAGTGAAAATTTGGTTGTATCAATCTGTTTCAGAGAATGACATCCGTTTATATGGTTTTAAATCACAAGAAGAGAAGATTATCTTCCTGCAGCTGATTTCTGTTTCTGGTATCGGCCCTAAATCCGCCTTATCCATCCTATCATTAGACGATAACGCCGGTTTAGTCGCAGCCATCCGAGCAGAAGACAATGCCTTTTTAATGAAGTTTCCAGGTGTTGGCAAAAAGACAGCCGGCCAGATTGTGCTGGATTTGAAAGAAAAACTGCCAAAAGTTTTAGCTGAGTCTCCGTCTTCTGCACTATTCAAGCAAGAAAGCTTGGATATTAAAGGAACAGACCAAGTCAACCTACCATTCATGCATGAACTTGAAGAGGCCATGGCTAGTCTTGGCTACAGCCAAAGAGAAATCAATCGCGTAGTGAAAAACGCTGACTTCTCCGGTGTAACCACTACAGCGGAAGCCATTCGCGTCGCCTTGAAATTTATTACAAAACGTTAATATAGGAAAAGAAAGGAGGCATTCGCCATGGATTTTGATCATCAGGAAGATTTAGATGTTGAAATCGTCCACAACGGCCAAATTCACTCACCCCATGCACAAGCAGATGAAGCCCAGGAATTATCTTTACGACCAAAGTTTTTGCGGGAATACATTGGCCAAGCTGAATTAAAAGAAGAATTAGCGATTTATATACAAGCAGCTGAAAATCGTGATGAAGCCCTTGACCATGTCCTCCTTTATGGACCACCAGGTTTAGGGAAAACCACCCTGGCTAATATTATCGCCAATGAAATGGGGGTTAATATTCAAACGACTTCTGGACCAGCTATTGAAAAAACAGGAGACTTACTAGTCTTGTTGAATGAGCTTTCAGCAGGAGATGTCTTGTTTATTGATGAAATTCATCGCTTACCCCGTGTGGTAGAAGAAATGTTGTATTCTGCTATGGAAGACTACCAAGTAGATATTATTGTTGGGCAAGATGAAGGGGCCCACCCTGTGCATTTCCCGCTGCCACCTTTTACCTTAATTGGGGCAACAACTAGACCAGGCACCTTGTCGTCACCACTAAGACACCGGTTTGGGATTGTGCAACATTTACGCTACTATACAGTGGATGAATTAGCGACCATTGTTGAACGGACAGCCCGTTTATTTGAAGTGCCAATTAAAGATCAAGCAGCGAAAGAAATCGGGATGCGGTCACGAGGGACACCTCGTATCGCCAACCGATTATTAAAGCGGGTCCGTGATTTTGCCCAAGTATATCACGAAGATGGTTTAATTGACGATCGTATCACGGATAAGGCCTTATCTATTTTGAAGGTAGACCAGGCAGGTTTAGATGAAACGGATCGAAAAATTCTCGAGGTGATTATTCGCTATTATGGTGGGGGACCGGTTGGTTTGTCGACCATAGCTGCGAATATCTCAGAGGAAACGACAACAATAGAAGATATGTATGAACCCTTCTTAATTCAAAATGGGTTCTTACAAAGAACGCCACGTGGTCGTCTAGCAACACCAAAGGCCTACGACCATTTAGGCATACCCTATGCGGAGGAATTTTAAGTGACATTAACGACAAATGATTTTGATTTTGACTTACCAGAAGAACTAATTGCCCAAGTACCTATTCAAGACCGGTTGGCTAGTAGACTTCTGAAACTTGACGCCCAAACTGGGGATTTCCAGGATGGCCATTTTCCAGATGTAGCAAGTGAACTTGAAGCGGGCGATGTCTTGGTATTGAATAATACCCGAGTATTACCAGCGCGTTTACACGGGATTCGTCCTGATACGGGTGGACATATCGAGGTCTTACTATTAAATAATACGGAGGGCGACAAATGGGAAACCTTGGTTAAACCAGCTCGTCGTATTCGTGTGGGGACTGAGATTACTTTTGGGGACGGTCAATTAGTGGCGGTTGTTACTGAAGTGCTTGATCATGGTGGACGAATTGTGGAATTCAAATATAATGGCATCTTTTTAGAAGTCCTTGAGGCTTTAGGCGAAATGCCATTACCGCCATATATCAAAGAGAAACTAGACAATCCTGACCGGTATCAAACCGTCTATGCCAAGGAAAATGGGTCAGCGGCAGCACCAACAGCAGGTCTTCATTTTACAGAAGAATTTATGAATGCCTTAAAAGACCGGGGCGTTGAAATCGCCTACCTAACCTTACATGTCGGGCTTGGAACCTTCCGGCCGGTATCTGTGGATGATATTGATGCCCACAAAATGCATTCAGAATTCTATCGCTTAGACCAAGAAAATGCGGCTAAAATTCGCGGTGCCCAAGAAGGCGGACACAGGGTGATTGCGGTTGGGACGACATCTATCCGCACCCTTGAAACGATTGGCACTAAATTTAATGGGCAAGTCCAACCTGATTCTGGTTGGACCGATATTTTTATCGCACCAGGCTATCAATTTAGCGTGGTTGAAGGTTTTATTACTAACTTCCACTTACCTAAATCGACTTTAATTATGTTGGTTTCAGCCTTTGCCGGACGCGACCATGTCCTTGCGGCTTACCGTCATGCAGTTGAAGAAAAATACCGGTTCTTCTCCTTTGGGGATGCCATGTTCTTACGAGGGCCCCAATACGTTGATCCAGCGATTACTGCAGAAGATATTGAAGCGGCGAAACAACGAAATAGTCAGTTTTTTACTAATGAAGACAATAAATAGTGATTTTAAACAAACCATATGAATGAGGAGGTGACCGGATGTTTGTGCCATTACATGTAAATTCAGCCTATTCCCTATTAACTAGTCCCATGTCTGTTGAAGCGTACGTACAAGCAGGGGCATCTGCAGGTTATACCCATTTAGGCTTGGCCGATGTCAATGTCATGTCAGGCAGCTTGACATTCGTCCGTGCCTGTGAGAAAAATGGCATCACCCCTTTAATCGGACTAACCGTCCAGTTGAATATTGACAATGTCAAAGAAGAATTGGTTGTTTACGCAAAAAACTACAAAGGCTATCAGCATCTGATGGCCCTTTCGTCGTCCTTAAAATTACAAGCAGAAGCCAACCGCCGGGCCATTTACCAAGAAATCACCATGCACGCAGACGATTATATGGTGATTTTTTCTGCTATGAACGGCCCCCATATGCGGTACTTGAAACAAGGTGACGGTCAGACAGACTACGACCAGTTAGAGAAAGAGTTACTTTGGTGGCGACGCCATTTTTCAGATGACCAATTATTCCTAGGTCTTTCAGCTTTGGAGAATGAACAATTCCACGCAAAAGCCATCATCGAATTGAGTCAACAATCAGGGATTCCATTAGTCGCTATGCCGCACATTCAATATGAAAATCCAGATGACTTCTTCACTCAACAAGTCCTTGAAGCCATTGACAATAATAAGCCAATGATAGGGATTGATGAGTTGAAGCAAGTGAAAGGAACCCATGCACTCAGAAGTCCAGACCAATGGGCCAAGATGTACCAAGACCCAGATGATCAAGATTTAGTTTATAAAGATTCCTTGAACCGATTAGAGGCAGCGGTGAAGGGTATTGATATTGTATTTCCTCAAGTTGAAACCTTGCTGCCCAAATACCCGCTACCAAGTGAATACACGGATACACCAAAATACCTAAAAGACCTAGCGGAAGCAGGGTTAGTTAAGCGGGTGGTGGAGATTACAGATGCCTATACCGACCGTTTGGCTTATGAATTGTCAGTCATCCATGATATGGGCTTTGACGATTATTTCTTACTCGTTTGGGACGTGATGAACTATGCCCACCAACACCATATCCAAACGGGCCCAGGACGTGGGTCGGCTGCCGGGGCCTTGGTAGCTTACGTCTTAGAAATTACAGACGTTGACCCGATTGCAAACGACTTACTATTTGAGCGGTTCTTGAATCCAGAACGGCAGAATATGCCGGACATTGACCTGGATTTCCCAGATAATAAACGGCAAGAAGTGCTTGACTACGTCTACCGGAAATACGGAGACAACCATGTAGCACAAATTGCAACTTTTGGGACATTTGGTGCTCGGCAAGCCTTGCGAAATGTGGGATCTGTCTTTGGGAAAGCGCAAGTGACCTTGTCAGAATGGGCTAATACAGTAGGTAATAACCCTAATTTACCAGCTGAAACACTAACAGCAGTCCATGACCAGTCCCAGAAATTGCGGGAATTAATTGAAAACGAAGACCACGGGCAATTGTGGTTTGATACCGCCCGTAAACTAGAAGGGTTACCACGCCACGTCTCCACCCATGCAGCCGGTGTTGTGATTGCGGACCAACCTCTAACCTTGCATACACCGCTTCAAGCCTCATCCACCCATATTCCAAACACCCAATATACAATGGGGGATGTTGAGGCAGTGGGCCTACTGAAGGTCGACTTTCTGAGCCTATCCAACCTCACTATTTTGCATGACGGGTTAGCGTCCGTTGGTAAATTAACCAGTCGACCAGTCAAAGCCTTAGATATTCCATTAGATGATCCAAAGACTTATGAAATCTTTCAACATGCAGATACCAATGGAGTCTTCCAATTTGAATCGGACGGTATCAAAAATGTTTTGAAACAAGTAGTGCCTACATCCATTGAAGATGTGGTGGCTGTTAATGCCTTGTACCGACCAGGTCCAGTCCAACAAATTCCACATTTTGTGGCCAGAAAGCATGGACGTGAAGCTATTGCTTACCCACACCCTGATCTAGCACCAATGTTAGCCCCTACATATGGCGTTATGGTCTACCAGGAACAAGTAATGCAGGTCACCCAAAAAATTGCAGGATTTAGCCTGGGTGAAGCGGATATCTTGCGTCGTGCCATCGGTAAAAAGAAACATGAAACCATTGAAAAAGTCCGCAAACAATTTATCAGCGGGGCTATTGAAAATGGCTACCAGGAAAGTGTCGCTGTGCAAATTTACGACTATATTGAAGCCTTCGCCAACTATGGTTTCAATAAGTCACATTCCTTTGCTTACTCATACTTGGCCTACCAATTGGCTTGGATCAAAGCCAATTATCCAGTTGCTTTTTATTATGGCAACCTGAAACATACAAGGATATATGATAAAAAAGGGAGGAACCTGATACTAGAAGCGAAAAACCACGGGGTTGAAGTGGTCAATCCAGATATCAACAAGTCATTTTATGGCTTGTCAGTTGTGGACGACCACCAATTACAACTCGGCTTAGGGGACATTCGAGGCATTCCTAAGCGGGCAGTAGAAGAAATGATTCAAGCTCGGGAAGCGGAAGGACCATTTAAGGACTTTGCCGATTTTATGCACCGACTTGGAAAGCTTGCCCTCAAAGAAGACATCTTAGTTAAATTAGCCCAGGCAGGTGCTTTGGATAGCTTTGGTTACAACCGACGCACCTTACAATTGGAAGCTATCCCTAAGATGATTACCCATGAGCAACTCTTTAAAACAAACAATCAACACCAAACCTCGCTACTTGGGGACGATGACTTATCAGCCATGTTCGCACCCAAGATTGTTGAAATCGATGAATTTGACCAACACCAATTAATTGAAAATGAAATAGAAACGCTGGGGCAAGCATTATCGATTAGCCTTTTTGAAGACTATGAAAATTTTTATCAAACAGGGATTATTGATTACATTGAAAACGTCAAAGAAAATGACAAAGCCTTTTTCATAGGGGAGGTTATGGCGGTGAAACGAATCACTACTAAGAAAAATCAACCCATGGCCTTTGTGACATTAGAGGACCAAACGGGGCAAATTTCTGTGACGGCATTCCCGGAAGCTTATATTACTTTCGCCAAACATTTAAACCAGGGCAATGCCTTGTTAGTTTACGGAAAGACGCAAAAGCGCAATGATGAATTGCAAGTCGTCTTGACTAAGGCTTGGATGTTGGATGAAGATACAAAAGCTTATTTAAACAATTTGAGTCAAAAACAAGCAGACGGTTCTGGTCAAGAAGATCATGCTGGCGGACAAAAAGACCAGCTTGCACAAAGCACTCAAACCCCAGTTTGTTGGATTCGTGTTGAAGATAGGGCCAAGGCTAGTGAGCTGAAAGCTGGACTACTAGAAGTTGTTGGCAAATATCCGGGGCAAACCAGGCTTCATTTTACGATTGTGGCGAGTCAAGAAAACTACTGGTTGTCTGAAAAGTTTGCGATTGAAGTGACGGATGAATCTGTTACAGAATTGATTGCTTTCTATGGCGAGGGAAATGTGGTTGTTAAATAGCATAGAATACTTGTATATCTTTGCACAAAATTAGAAAACGTAAGACATTAGTAAAGAAAAATGGTAGAATAATACTGTAAATAAATTTATTGAGGTGAAAAAATGGGAAAACGTATTGGAGTTTTAACTAGTGGTGGAGACGCACCTGGCATGAACGCAACTATCAGAGCAGTAGTTCGCAAAGCAATTTATGACGGAGATGAAGTTTTCGGTATTCGCTATGGTTATCGTGGCTTAGCTGAAGGTGATATTTTCCAAATGGCGGAACGCGATGTAAGTGATTTGACTTCTCGTGGAGGAACCATGCTTTATACTGCTCGTTATCCAGAATTTAAGAATGAAGAAGGCCGTAGACCTGCTATTGAACAATTAAAAGAACATGGTATTGACTCTCTAGTAGTAATTGGTGGGGATGGTTCTTACCGTGGTGCTGCATCATTAGCGGCAGCAGGTATTCAAACTGTCGGCATTCCAGGAACAATTGATAATGATATTCCTGGTACTGAATATACAATCGGTTTTGATACCGCATGTAATACTGCCTTGGAAGCAATCGATAAAATTCGTGATACGGCTACTAGTCATCTTCGTACATTTGTAATCGAAGTGATGGGACGTAATGCGGGTGATATTGCTGTATGGACTGGTATCGGTTCAGGTGCTGAGCAGATTATTATTCCAGAAGCGGAATTTAGTATGGATGAAGTTGTTGCAAATATCGAAGAAGGTAGACGTCGCGGTAAGAAACACTCTATTATTATTCTTGCTGAAGGTGTAATGGAAGGTCATGAATTTGCCGATAAACTTTATGAATATGATGACTATCATGCACGTGTTACTGTGTTGGGACACGTTCAACGTGGTGGATCACCTACAGCTCGTGACCGTGTGTTAGCAGCATTATTCGGTTCTAAAGCTGTTGAATTGCTACATGAGGGTGCTAGCGGTGTTTGTGTAGGTATCAGTGGAGAAAATATTATCGCTACTGATATTAATGAAGCATTGCAAACAAAAGGACACTCACGTTCATCACAAGTAAATCTATACAATATCAACTCAGAAATTTCATTTTAATTTTTTTCTAAGAAAGGATGCATTAATCATTATGAAAAAAAACACTAAAATTGTATGTACAATTGGTCCCGCATCGGAGTCTGTAGACACTTTAGTTCAACTTATCGAAGCAGGTATGAACGTTGCACGTTTAAACTTCTCTCATGGAGACCACGATGAGCATTTAGCACGTATCAACAACATCCGTGAGGCTTCAGAAAAAACTGGTCGTCGCGTTGCACTCTTATTAGATACTAAAGGTCCTGAGATTCGTACAAACAACATGAAAGACCACAAACCTGTAACATTGGTTAAAGGTTCTGAAGTTCGCGTATCAATGACAGAAGTTGAGGGTGACGAAAAAAAATTCTCAATTACATATACTGAATTGATTAATGATGTAGAAAAAGGTTCTCATATCTTAATTGATGATGGTTTAGTAGACTTATTAGTAACTGACATCGACACTGCAAACAACGAAATCGTTACTGAAGTACAAAACACTGGTATCATCAAAGACAAAAAAGGTGTTAACGTACCAGGCGTTTCTGTTCAATTGCCAGGTATTACTGAAAAAGATGCAAATGATATCCGTTTCGGTCTAGAAAATGATATTGACTATATTGCAGCGTCATTCGTACGTAAACCAAGTGATGTCTTAGAAATCCGTGAAATTCTAGAAGAAACTGGTAACGAATCAGTTCAAATCATCCCTAAAATCGAAAGCCAGGAAGGTGTAGATAACTTAGATGATATCTTATCTGTATCTGACGGTTTAATGGTTGCTCGTGGTGACTTAGGGGTAGAAATCCCAGCTGAACAAGTACCAGTTGTACAAAAAGACATGATCCGTAAATGTAACTTAGATGGTAAACCAGTTATTACAGCTACACAAATGTTAGATTCAATGCAATCTAACCCACGTCCAACTCGTGCAGAAGCATCTGACGTTGCTAACGCAATCTTTGATGGTACTGACGCAATCATGCTTTCAGGTGAAACTGCTGCCGGTGACTATCCAGTAGAAGCAGTTCAAACAATGAACCGTATTGCATTAGTAAGTGAAGGACGTAAAGAAGCGAAAACTGACATTGGTTCATTAAAACCAAGTACAGAAGGTGACATGGCAGAAGCAATCAGCCAATCTGTTGCTTACACTGCTCGTAGCTTAAGCGTTTCAACAATCGTTGCAGCCACTGAATCTGGTCACACAGCGAAAATGATTTCTAAATATCGTCCAAGTGCTAAAATTATCGCTTTAACTTTCTCTGAAAGCCAAGCACGTAAATTAGTTTTAGCATGGGGTGTAGCACCATTTGTTGTTGAAAAACCAGCTTCAACTGACGAAATGATGTCATTAGCAGGTACTGTAGCGAAAGAATCTGGCTACGCTCAGGATGGTGATACAATTATTATCTCTGCTGGTGTACCAGTTGGTGAAAAAGGTACTACTAACTTGATGAAAATCCAAGTTATTGGTGAAAAATTAGTATCAGGTTCAGGTATCGGAGAAAAATCTGTTGTTGGTCATGCAGTAGTTGTAGACAACGCAGCAGATGCAGTAGCAAACGTAAAAGCTAACTCTGTATTAGTTGTGAAATCAACTGACAACGACTACAATGAAGCAATTAAAAATGCTGCAGCAGTAGTTGTTGAAAAAGGTGGATTAACAAGCCATGCAGCAGTATTAGGTGTAGAAAATGGAATTCCAGTTGTTGTAGGTGCAGAAAACGCAACTTCTTCAATTGAAAACGGCCAATTAGTAACAGTTGATGCTCGTCGTGGTATCGTTTATAACGGCGCAACTACAACTATCTAATCTTGCTTAACCTGAGTCACTAAAATCTATTATTCGGACATTTAAAAAGTGTTGACTGAGCTTTCATAGCTTGGTCAGCACTTTTCTTTTTCCAAAAATGATACATTATATTAGATTATTCGATGGCATCTTCATTATTTTCTAATTTTTGTACAAATATAATTGCCCCTATTGGAAATAAAGGCTAAAATGAATAAGAGAAATTGAAAATTAGGAGGAAACAGTACATGCTACGTTTCATTACAGCTGGCGAATCACATGGTCCCTTAGAAACTGCGATCATTGAAGGCGTTCCAGCAAACTTACCAATCGATATAGATAAAATCAACGAGAATCTTGCTCGCCGTCAAATGGGCTATGGTGCAGGTAATCGTATGAAAATTGAGAAAGACCAAGTGCGTATTACTTCAGGTGTTCGCCATGGATTAACTTTAGGTTCACCAATTACTTTGATTGTTGAAAATAGAGACTTTAAAAAATGGACTGAAATTATGAGTGCAGAAGATGTAGAAGACGGTATTAAAAAACGTCGTACTGTACATCATCCACGTCCGGGGCATGCAGACTTAGTTGGTGGAATCAAATACGGTTTTAAAGATTTACGTAACGTTTTAGAGCGTTCATCTGCTCGTGAAACAACGATGCGTGTAGCCGTTGGTTCAATTGCCCAACAAATCTTAGATGGCTTAGATATTGAAATTATCGCATACGTTAAAGCTTTAGGTGGCGTTGAAGGTAAGGTTGATGCAACAAGTCTTTCTTATGAAGAAATCCGTCAAACAACGGATGAATCAGAATTAAAAATGATTGACCATTCAATTGATGAAGAAATCAAAGCGAAAATTGACCAAGCGAAAAAAGATGGGACTACTTTAGGTGGGGTTATCGAAGTGATCGCTAAAAATGTTCCTGCTGGTTTGGGTTCGTACACACACTGGGACAAGAAATTAGACGCTAAATTAGTAGGTGCTATGGTCTCGATTAATGCCTTTAAAGCGGCTGAAATCGGTGACGGTGTTGAAGTGGCTAGCCGTTTTGGTAACGAATTAATGGATGAAATTGCCTACGACGATACTCAAGGTTTCTACCGTCTAACCAACCATATGGGTGGTTTTGAAGGTGGTATGACAACTGGTATGCCAATTATTGTCCGTGGTTACAAAAAACCAATCCCAACACAATATCATCCATTACAATCAGTTGATATCTACACCAAAGAACCGTATAAAGCGTCGATTGAACGTTCTGACATTACGGCAGTACCTCGTGCAGCCATTATTGGTGAGACAGTAATCGCTACTGAATTAGCCCAAGCAATTTTAGAAAAATTTCCACATGATGACTACAACGAATTAGTCAAAGCAGTAAACAACTACCGCGAATACGCTAAAAACCCTGACATTTGGCAAAATGAAGGAGAGTAAAACATCCATGAAAGAATTAATGATTGATGCCAATGCACTAGAAGGGACAATCACGATTCCTGGTGATAAATCAATTTCTCACCGGGCAATTATGTTCGCTTCTATTGCTAAAGGCACCACAAAAATTGAAGGCTTTCTACATGCGGAAGACTGTATTTCAACTATGAATATCTTCCGAGATTTAGGTGTTCAAATTGATGAAGAGGCAAATGGGTCTGTCATCGTTCGCGGTAAAGGTATTGAAGGCTTGACTGCACCAGATCATGCCTTAGATGCTGGAAACTCCGGTACGACTATGCGTTTACTGGCAGGACTTTTCTCAGGATTCCCATTTAAAATTAAAATGATTGGTGACGAATCCCTATCAAAGCGACCAATGAACCGTGTTATGCTACCATTGCGCCAAATGGGGGCATCGATTTCTGGCTCAGAAGGTAGCGAGTTTGCGCCTTTGTATATCCAACCTGTGGACCACTTAAATGCTATTGAATATGATATGCCAGTGGCGTCTGCTCAAGTAAAATCATCGATTTTATTGGCAGGTTTAACTGCTGAAGGTACAACAATTATCCATGAAAAAGAGCGGTCACGTGACCATACTGAAAACATGTTAAAAAACTTTGGCGTTGAACTAAAAGTTGACGATAAAGACATCTATCTAGAAGGTGGCCAAAGCTTAACAGCTACGGATATTAAAGTCCCAGCAGATATTTCCTCAGCAGCCTTCTTTATTGTTGCTGCACTATTAGTTGAAGGTTCTAAACTCCACATGCCAAATGTGGGTTTAAATCCAACCCGTGCAGGGATTATTGAAGTCTTGAACAAGATGGGTGCAAATATCGAAACATACTTGCATGAAGGTGGATTGAGCGGTGATTTAACTGTTTCTGCCAGCGACTTAAAAGCAACAGAATTCGGTGGCGACATTATTCCAGCTTTAATTGATGAAATTCCAATTATCGCTTTAGCCGCAACCCAAGCGGAAGGTAGAACAGTGATTCGCAACGCTGAAGAATTAAAAGTAAAAGAAACTGACCGTATTCAGGTCACAGCCCAAGAATTAAATAAAATGGGTGCAAACATCGAAGAAACTGAAGATGGTATGATTATTACCGGTCCAACACCATTGCACGCAGCGGATGTGGATAGTTACGGTGACCACCGTATTGGTATGATGCTACAAGTTGCTGCTTTATTGGTAAAAGAAGGAGCTGTCAACTTGGCACGTTCTGAAGCAGTAAACATTTCTTTCCCAAGCTTCTTCGATGACTTAGCCGCTTTAAGTGCGTAAGTCACCCAATTGGAAATGGAAGGTCGATCAAAGGATGCCAATCATATTAACAGGATTTATGGGTGTCGGAAAGTCAACAGTCGGGCGCATTTTGGCCAACAAGTTAGGGGTCCCATTTGTGGACATGGACTTCTATATCGAGGCCCGTCGAGGTCAGACGATTGCAGAAATCTTTGATCAAATTGGAGAATCGGGTTTTAGATTATTGGAGTTCCAAATCTTGACGGAATTACTAGAGGCTGAAGAAAATGCTGCTCTAGTGATTTCAACCGGTGGTGGTATTGTGGAAACGGCTGAGTGCCGCCAACTGCTAGCCCAACAAGATAAAGTTTTCTACTTACAAGATACCTTTGAAACCTCGTGGCAACGGATTAATCGTGGTGGTCACGGTAACAATGACCGCCCGTTAGTCAATGCCAATAGTAAAAGTCAGATGGCTGCCAAGTATGAACGACGAATTCCTTTATACGAGGAAGCGTCGAATTACCTACTGGATGTTCGTCAAACCGATGCATATGAAACCGCAGAAGTAATTATAAAAATGGGTTAAACTGGATAATTTGAATCTACTTGTATAAAGAGGAGGTGTCAGCTTAAGTGCGGGCCTCCTTTTTTCATGCAAAAAAGGCGAAACTATGACAAC
>OMJG01000728.1_pt1 | contig 22888 bp, 23 predicted proteins | sample 1646431 | NCBI WGS metagenome assembly OMJG01 (sample SAMN03771674, study PRJEB25209) | food metagenome | isolation source: Cotija cheese | place: Mexico:Jalisco,Michoacan | collected 2011-12-12
AGCTCACCCTGGCCGGCGACGTCACCTACACCCTGCCCGCCTCCGACAACCTCCAACCCGGACCTCCCGCCAAGGAACGCTCCGAGGCCAACGACCGTGTCGTCGAAGCCCTGCGCGATGTGCTCGAGCAGTTCAAGATCGACGCCGAGGTCACCGGCTTCTCCCGCGGACCGACGGTCACCCGCTACGAGGTGGAGCTCGGCGCCGGCACGAAGGTCGAGAAGGTCACGGCACTATCGAAGAACATCGCCTACGCCGTGGCCAGCGCCGATGTGCGCATCCTCTCGCCGATCCCCGGCAAGAAGGCCATCGGCATCGAGATCCCGAACACCGACCGCGAGAACGTCGCCCTCGGCGACGTGCTGCGCTCGAAGGCCGCCCGCAAGACCGACCACCCCATGGTCATGGGCGTGGGCAAGGACGTCGAAGGCGGATTCGTCGTCGCCGATCTGTCGAAGATGCCCCACCTGCTCGTCGCCGGTGCCACCGGTGCCGGTAAGTCGAGCTTCGTCAACTCCATGATCACCTCGATCATGATGCGCGCGACCCCCGACGAGGTCCGCATGATCCTCGTCGACCCCAAGCGCGTCGAGCTGACGATCTACGAAGGCATCCCGCACCTGATCACCCCGATCATCACGAATCCGAAGAAGGCCGCCGAGGCACTCGAATGGGTCGTGCGCGAAATGGACGCCCGCTACGACGACCTCGCGCACTACGGCTTCAAACACGTCAAGGAGTTCAACAAAGCCGTTCGCGAAGGTCGGATCCACCCGCCCGCCGGCTCCGAGCGCGTCCTCCAGCCCTACCCGTACCTGCTGGTCGTCGTCGACGAGCTCGCCGACCTCATGATGGTCGCCCCGCGCGACGTCGAAGCCTCGATCCAGCGCATCACGCAGCTGGCCCGTGCCGCCGGCATCCACCTGATCCTCGCCACGCAGCGACCCAGCGTCGACGTCGTAACCGGCCTCATCAAGGCCAATGTGCCCTCACGTCTGGCGTTCGCGACCTCATCGCTGGCCGACTCGCGAGTCGTGCTCGACCAGCCCGGCGCGGAGAAGCTCATCGGACAGGGTGACGCGCTGTTCCTGCCGATGGGTGCGGCCAAACCGATGCGCGTCCAGGGAGCCTGGGTCAACGAGTCCGAGATCGAGAAGGTCGTCGAGCACGTCAAGAGCCAGCTGACCCCGAACTACCGCGAAGACGTGGCCGTCGAAGCACCGAAGAAGCAGATCGACGAGGACATCGGAGACGACCTCGAACTGTTGCTCCAGGCGATCGAACAGGTCGTGACCACGCAGTTCGGATCGACCTCGATGCTCCAGCGCAAGCTGCGCGTCGGCTTCGCCAAGGCCGGTCGCCTCATGGACCTCATGGAGTCCCGCGGCATCGTCGGACCCTCCGAGGGATCGAAGGCCCGCGATGTGCTCGTGCGCCCCGACGATCTGCCCGGCACCCTGGCCATCATCAAGGGCGAGACCCCGCCCGACGGTGATTCGTCCGGCGCGGCGGCCGACGCCCCGACCGACGGGGGCCAGGGCCACGGCCAGTCCGGATCCGGGCACGCGTCGGCGGCCGGGGACTACGACGAGGAGTTCGACGACGACTACGGGAACACCTCCCACGGCTCGGCGTCGTCCAGCTCAGCATCGTCCGACCGATACGCGAACGGAGTCGGCCATGCCGGCGACCTCACCGTCGGCGACGTCGACCCGGAGACCGGGCTCGAGGTCGTCGAAGCTGCAGGAGAGGACGCCTGGCAGCTCACCGGCCGCTGATCCGATCCGAACCCCACCCCTCGCCGAGGCGGCTCACCGTTGCGACGGTGCGCCGCCTCGGCGATTGTCGTCGTGAATCTCATGGTTGGGATGATCTGCTCAGCTCACTCCGATAGGCTGGATGCGTGAACGATCGAGTCGAGGCCGGAGCCTCCCAGCAGCCCGCAGCGGAACCGAGTCCGTGGAACATTCCGAACGCACTCACGGTGCTGCGCATCATCATGGTGCCCCTGTTCCTCGTGCTCCTGCTGACCGACGGCGGCAACGATGTGACCCTGCGCTGGTGGGCGCTCGTCGTGTTCCTGCTGGCCATGTTCACCGACTTCGTCGACGGCTACCTGGCCAGGCGGAACAACCTCATCACGAACTTCGGCAAGATCGCCGATCCCATCGCTGACAAATCGCTCATGGCAGCCGCGCTCATCGGTCTGGCGATCATCGCCGAACTGCCCTGGTGGGTGCCCGTGATCATCCTCGTGCGCGAATTCGGCATCACCGTGCTGCGGTTCTTCATGATCCGCATCGCCGTTATGCCCGCCTCGCGCGGGGGCAAGATCAAGACCGTGCTGCAGACGGCGGCGATCGGGCTGTTCCTGGTGGTCTTCCCGCTCTCGGACGTGGCGCCCTCCGTCGTCTCCGACATCCTCCTCGTCGTCGCCTGGGTCATCATGGCCGCGGCCATCGTCGTCACCATCGTCACCGGCGTCGACTATTGCGTGCAGGCGGCGAAGCTGTACAAGGACGCGAAGAACGGCAAGAATGCGCCGAGCGGCGGGGATGGGCCGAGCGCCGGGGACACGCAGACCGGCGGGGACACACAGCGTGGCTGAGTCCGAGCTGACGGCGACCGCGCGTCGCATCATCTCCACCTGCTCTCAGCTGGGGATCTCACTGGCCTCGGCAGAGTCGCTGACCGGGGGACGCTTCGTCGCCTCGCTCGTCGACGTGCCGGGCGCGTCGGCCGTGGTGCGCGGGGGGCTGGTCACCTACGCCACCGACCTCAAGGCGAGCCTGGCCGGAGTGAATGCCGACCACCTCGAGGAGACCGGACCGATCGACCCGGTCGTCGCCGCGCAGATGGCCGTCGGCACGGCAGTGCAGTGCGTCGCCGACATCGGGATCTCCTGCACCGGGGTCGCCGGTCCCGATCCGCAGGACGACAAGCCCGTCGGACTCGTCTACACGGCGATCGCCTTCGGCGGGAAGGCGAAGGTCTTCGAGCACGAGTTCACCGGTGACCGCGACGCCATCCGCAGTCAGACGGTACAGGCGATGGCGGTCAACCTCGACGAATTCGTGCGCGAACTCGCCTTCGGGCCGGAAGCCGGGCAGGGGACAGCCGATCGTGAGTCGGTCGCGGAATAACGCCGACCGCTGTGGGGTTGACCGGGTGATGACCATCGGACGAAAATTCTCCAAAGTCTTCGAATGGACTGGCAATACCATCCGCTCGGGGCACCAGGTTGGTGCTGTGTCACGGCCAGGTTGTAAGGTTGTTGGAACTACATTGACGGGACGCGCTGACAAAGGGAGGGCCGCGTTATGTTACTGAGAGTCGAAATCGGCGACGCACTACGTTCCGCCCGCCGTCGTCAAGGACGCACCCTTCGCGATGTCTCGACCGGGGCCAGCGTTTCGCTGGGCTACCTCAGTGAGATCGAGCGCGGACAGAAGGAAGCCTCTTCGGAGCTGCTGTCGGCGATCTGTGAAGCACTCGATCTGCCGCTGTCGGCACTGCTGTCGTCCGTGTCCGATCGCTTCGCGCTCGAAGAGGGCGTGCAGATCCCCGACACCATTCCGCAGGAGCTCTCGGACAAGATCCTCGGTCACCCCGAGGGATACTCTTCTCCGCGCCTGGCCGCTAAGCCCTGATGCGGCACACGCTCTACTGGATCCTCATGAACGAGGAGTTCGGTGAGGCTCGTGCCGCCTCCCTGCACACCGACCTCACGCTGAGCTCATTGGGTTCACGAACCGCGGAGCAGGCATTCGAAGCCGGTGTCGAACCTCGCGATATCTGGATCGCCGTGTGCGACTCCATGGGCGTTCCCGAATCCCGACGCCTGGGCAAGGAGAAGCCGCGCTCGACTCCGTTCTGATTTCTCGAAGGTGCGCGAAACCTTCTCTGTCGGCGTGATGTCGGCCGAGTGTAGACTGACCGCATGAATCAGGCCGTCCCGTTCATCACCTTCCAGCCCAGCCGCGGCCAGAGCGCCGCCGAAGCCATGGCCACCTATGTCGAGCTCTTCGCCGACGGGCGAGTGATCCTCGACAATCGCTACGGTGCCGAGGGGCCGGGTGCCGAGGGCACGGTCATCATGTCCGAGATCGAGATCGCCGGCCAGAGACTGCGGTTGAGCGACAGCTTCGTCGCCCACGAGTGGGACATCACCCCTGGTGTCTCGCTCATGGTCGACTGCGAATCGGCCGAGGAGCTCGAACGCCTCTTCACCGCACTGAGCGCGCAGGGGACTGTGTTCATGCCGCTCGACGACTACGGGTTCGGACCGTTCGGGTGGGTGGGCGACCGTTTCGGTCTCACCTGGCAGCTGGGCCTGGCGTCGGCCTAGATTCCGCGGAGACACGCGACACACCCGAATATATAGAACACCTGTTCCCATGTGGGTTATCCTGGTGAGGAATCACGGGACCTGTGATCATGAGTGGCTGGTTATCCACGGGGGAATCGCTTCCTCTGTCGTTATGTCAGTGCCATCTTCTAGCCTTGGTCTCAAAGGAAAAGCAACGAAGAGGAGACGTCATGGCACGTACACCCAAGAACCTTCAGGTTCCCACCGGCGGCGACAAGTCGAAGGCGCTCGAAGCCGCAATGGGCCAGATCGATCGCAACTACGGCAAGGGCGCGATCATGCGCCTCGGCGACGGTGTGCGTGAGCCCATCGCCTCCATCCCGACCGGTTCTGTCGCTCTCGACATCGCTCTGGGCATCGGCGGTCTGCCGCGCGGTCGCGTCGTCGAGATCTACGGTCCGGAATCCTCCGGTAAGACCACCGTGGCTCTCCACGCCGTGGCGAATGCACAGAAGGCCGGCGGAATCGCCGGGTTCATCGATGCTGAGCACGCACTGGACCCCGAGTATGCGAAGAAGCTCGGCGTCGACACCGATCAGCTCCTCGTCTCCCAGCCGGACACCGGTGAGCAGGCTCTCGAGATCGCCGATATGCTCATCCGCTCCGGTGCGCTGGACATCATCGTCATCGACTCCGTTGCAGCCCTGGTGCCCAAGGCCGAGATCGAAGGCGAGATGGGAGACAGCCACGTCGGTCTGCAGGCTCGTCTGATGTCGCAGGCTCTGCGTAAGATCACCGGTGCCCTGGCCCAGTCGAAGACCACCGCGATCTTCATCAACCAGCTGCGTGAGAAGGTCGGCGTCTTCTTCGGTTCCCCGGAGACCACCTCGGGCGGTAAGGCCCTGAAGTTCTACGCCTCCGTGCGCATCGACGTCCGCCGCATCGAGACCCTCAAGGAAGGTCAGGACGCGGTCGGCAACCGAACCCGTGCGAAGATCGTGAAGAACAAGGTCGCTCCGCCGTTCAAGCAGGCCGAGTTCGACATTCTCTACGGCCACGGCATCTCCCGCGAAGGCAGCCTCATCGATATGGGAGTCGACAACGGCATCGTGCGCAAGTCTGGTTCCTGGTTCACCTACGACGGCGATCAGCTGGGTCAGGGCAAGGAGAACGTCCGCAACTTCCTCCGCGACAACCCCGGCCTGGCCGAAGAGATCGAGCTGAAGATCAAACACAAGTTGGGTCTCATCCAGGTCGACGAACCCGAGGACGGCGCCGAGGCGGCCGGAGAAGCTCAGACGGATGACGTCGAAGTCTCCTGACGCCTCGTCGACTGACGACGAGTACAGCGGCCACGGGCCCTCCGCAGCGACCGATACGGTCGGTGCGGGGGACTTCGGCCGGAACGACTCGTCTCAGACCGAGACGCTCTCGCAGCTGCGCAGCGCGATCTCGGAGATCGACCAACGTCATGCCGAAGGGGAGGCCGGATTCTTCGCCGGTCTCTCCGGCCTCGACGACGGTGATGTCGACGGCGGCAACGGTCGTACCGGCAGCCGAAAGAGTTCCGGGTCGCGTTCCAGTGCTGGCTCGGGAAAACGGTCGGGGAAATCTGCACGAGCGGCATCGAAGGCCGGCACGACAGCCGGTTCGAAGCGCAAGAAGAACTCGAGCGGCTGGAAACGACAGCAGCAGGAACCGGACAACGGGTGGGTCGAGGGCGGTACCGACTCGACTCCGGATTTCATCGACGTTCCTGATTTCCTTGCCGCCGAGAATGATGGTCCAGATTTCCTTGATGGCAGCGACGGTCCGCCCGATTTCGCTGCCGGTCCCGGGCTGAGCTTCGATGACGACGAGGACGAGGCGCCCGACTTCGATGCGGACTACGCCCAGGCGAAGAAGACGGCCATGAACATGCTCGCCATGCGCGATCACTCCAGCGATGAACTGCGCAAGAAGCTGCTCAAACGCGACCTCATGCCCGAAGCGATCGATGTCCTCATCGAAAAATTGCAGAACTCGCGGCTGCTCAACGACGAAGAGTTCGCGCACCGGTTCGCACGGGCACAGCGAGAGAACCGGAAACTCTCCCGGTCCGTGCTCAAACGCGAACTGAGCAAGAAGGGCATCAGCCCCGAACTGGCCGCCGACGCAGTCGCCGACATCGACGGCGAGGAAGAGCTCGCCCGCGAAGTCGCCGAGAAGAAGGCCGCCTCCACACGGCGCCTCGACTATGCGGTGCGGGAGCGTCGGATCCTCGGCATGCTCGCCCGCCGCGGCTTCCCCTCGGCGATCTGCATCAAGGTCACACGAGACGTGCTCGCCGACGACTGAAACGGCACCCGGGGAACAGCTAGAATAGGTGCGCCATGACTGAACTGATTGAATCCCCGACGACATCCGGCACCACCCCTCGCAGCTACGAGGTCAAGACCTACGGATGTCAGATGAACGTGCACGACTCCGAGCGTCTGTCCGGACTGCTCGACGACGCCGGCTACGTTCAGGCGAACACCGACGACCAGGCCGACGTCGTCGTCTTCAACACCTGCGCCGTCCGCGAAAACGCCGACAATCGCCTCTACGGCAACCTCGGCCAGCTCGCGAAGGTCAAGGAGAACCATCCCGGTCTCCAGATCGCCGTCGGCGGATGCATGGCACAGAAGGACCGCGACACGATCGTGAAGAAGGCCCCCTGGGTCGACGTGGTCTTCGGCACCCACAACATGGGATCCCTGCCGGCGCTGCTCGAACGCGCCCGCCACAACGAGGAAGCCCAGGTCGAGATCCTCGAAAGCCTCGACGTCTTCCCCTCCACGCTGCCCAGCCGGCGCGAATCCCAGCACTCCGGGTGGGTGTCGATCTCGGTCGGCTGCAACAACACCTGCACCTTCTGCATCGTGCCCAGCCTGCGCGGCAAGGAGAAGGACCGTCGTCCCGGCGACATCCTCGCCGAAGTCGAAGCACTCGTCGCCGACGGAGTCGTCGAAGTCACCCTGCTCGGCCAGAACGTCAACTCCTACGGTGCCGAATTCCGCGACAAGGGAGCATTCGCGAAACTGCTGCGCGCCGTCGGCAACGTCGACGGGATCGAACGGGTCCGCTTCACCAGCCCGCACCCGGCGGCCTTCTCCGACGATGTCATCGACGCAATGGCAGAGACCCCGACCGTCATGCCGCAGCTGCACATGCCGCTGCAGTCCGGTTCGGACACGATCCTCAAATCCATGCGGCGGTCCTACCGGACCAAGCGGTTCATGAACATCCTCGATACCGTGCGCGAACGCATCCCGCATGCGGCCATCACCACCGACATCATCGTCGGTTTCCCGGGAGAGACCGAAGAGGACTTCCAGGGCACGATGGACATCGTCCGCCGTGCTCGGTTCTCCCAGGCCTTCACCTTCCAGTACTCCATCCGCCCCGGCACACCCGCGGCCACGATGGACGACCAGGTGCCGAAGGACGTGGTGCAGGAGCGATTCGAACGCCTGACCGCACTCCAGGACGAGATCGCCTGGGACGAGAACAAAGCCCAGATCGGCCGCGAGGTCGAGGTGCTCGTGACCAAGCTGCCCCACGCCGATTCCCCCAGGCTGAGCGGTCGGGCCGAAGACAATCGCCTCGTCCACGTGGGAATCCCCGAGGGTGCACAGATGCCGCGGCCCGGTGACTTCGTCACCGCCACCGTCACCGAGGCGAAGCCCTACTTCCTCCTCGCCGATTCCGGATTCTCCGTGCGCCCGTCCCGCGCCGGTGATGCCTACGACCGGGCACAGGCGGACAGCTGCGGTGCACCGAGCCCCGGCCAGGGCTCGGCCGGCGCGACGAACCTCGGCATGCCGACCATCCGCACCCGCGGCTGAGATGGGCGCCTTCGCCGTCATCCCGGCAGCCCCCGTGCTGCTCGAGAACATCGACCACAGCGAAACCACTCGCATGGTCGAACTGCGGACCGCGCTCCACAACACCGTGAGGTCGCAGTCCGATTGGGCGCTGCCCATCGAGACGCTGCCGCCCGTGGCCGGGCTCGGCGGTTGGGGGATCGACCGTGGAGTCGATACTCGCACGGGTCGATTTCTGGCCGGATCTGACTGGGTCGATACCGTTGCGTCCCTGACGACGGACGAACGCAGACTCGCCGAGGCGGCCGACCCGGCCATCATCGTCGCGATCCTTCACGCTCACGCCGCCGACGTCGGCATCGGCCCGCTCGGATCGAGCGAGAATCTTCTGCTGCCCATCGACCTCTCGGGTGCCGCGACAGAGGACGCGCCCTTGGCCCCGATCGACGGTGCCGAGGACTTCGATCGTGCTGTCGTGGAGACACTCACCTCCGGGCCCACGATCGACACCGCAAGACTGGTCGAAATCTGTGTACGAGCGGAGACCATGGCCGCGAATCTCAGCGTGCTAGCCGCAGGAATCCGCCACCTCGTCGACCACGGTGCTCGGGTGTCGACGCTGGAGCCGGTCATCGACGAACGTGTCCACGAAGTGCGGACACTCTGCGGAACCGGAAGCTGGGGGTGATCGCCGATGGCTGAGGACAACGCGCCGATCATCACCATCGTCGGAGCCACTGCCACCGGGAAATCGGACCTGGCGCTGGATCTGGCGGGCCGCCTCGGCGGAGAGATCATCAACACGGATTCGATGCAGTTCTATCGCGGGATGGACATCGGCACGGCGAAGCTGCCGGTCGATGAGCGGCGGGGGATCGCGCACCATCTCATCGACATCCTCGACGTCACCGAAGAGGCGAACGTTCAGGACTTTCAGGCGCGTGCGCGGGCGGCGATCGCGGACATCCGGGGGCGCGGACTGCGGCCGATCCTCGTCGGCGGGTCCGGGCTCTACGTGCGTGCTGCGGTCGACCATATGGAGTTCCCCGGCACCGACCCTCAGCTGCGTGCCCGCCTCGAGGCCGAGGTCGCCGTCGACCGGTGGGCGCTGCATCAGAAGCTGCGCGAACTCGACCCGAAAGCGGCCGAGAAGATCACCGTCAACGACCAGCGACGCATCGTTCGAGCCCTCGAGGTCATCGAACTCACGGGCCGTGCCTTCAGCGCTCAGCTGCCGGACTATCAGGAGATCGAACCGACCATCCACGTGGGTTTGAGCATGGACCGAGCCGTGCTTCACGAGCGCATCGCCGCTCGCGTCGACCTCATGTGGGATCACGGATGGGTCGATGAAGTGATTCGGCTCCTCGACGCCGGACTGGCCGAAGGCAAGACGGCGTCGCGCGCCATCGGGTACGCACAGATCCAACGCCACCTGTCCGGAGAGCTCACCGCCGCCGAGGCGAAGGATGAGACGACGATCCGCACCCGGCAGTTCGCACGCCGGCAGGACACCTGGTTCCGTCGTGATCCGCGCATCCACTGGATCGACGGCAGTGCCGCCGACGCCGAGCAGAACCTGGCGGCCGCCCTCGACGTGCTGGGCGGGCACTGACGACATAGCGGCCGAGCCCGACATGGCGGCCGCGCCCGACATGGCGGCCGCGCTCGACGTCCTGAACGGGCATTGAAGACCTGAGCCGACCGTCCCCGATAGGATGGAGCCATGAGCACTCCGGATACCCCGTTCGCCGCCTGGTCCGATGTCACCTTCGTCAAGGGACACGGCACCCAGAACGACTTCGTTCTGCTCTCCGACGACGACAGCAGGCTGGAGATGCATCCCGAAGCCGTGGCCACGCTCGCCGACCGGCGGGCCGGACTCGGCGCCGACGGCATCATCCGCATCGTCCGCTCCGCCGCCAGCGGCATCCCGGGAGCCGCCGAACAGGCCGACGCCGGTGCCGAATGGTTCATGGACTACTACAACAGCGACGGCAGCCTCTCCGAGATGTGCGGCAACGGCGTACGCGTCTTCGCCCACGCGCTCGTGGCCAGCGGCCGCGTCTCCGCCGAGGCCCGCGACATCCTCGTGGGCACCCGCGACGGAATCAAAACCGTGCGCACCACCCTCAACCCGGCCCTCGGCGTCCAGACCGGAGACGACGTCGTCGACACCGGCACGCCCGGACCCGGATCCGCCAGCGACGCCTGGTACACGATCGACATGGGGGAATGGTCACTCGACCCGTCGAGCAGCGTGCTCGTGACCACCGGAGGCATCGAGGTCGCCCGCCCCGGACTGCGCGTGTCCACCGGCAATCCGCACACCGTCGTCGCCCTGGCCGAGAACTCCGAACTCGCCGCCGCCGACCTGCGTGATGCCCCCGTCCTCGACCCCGTGCCCGCACAGGGCTCGAATGTCGAATACATCGTCATGGAGCCCGCCCGATCCGATGTGGCCGGGGGAGAAGGCGCCCTGCGCATGCGCGTGTTCGAACGCGGCGTCGGTGAGACCCGCTCCTGCGGAACCGGCGCCTGCGCGGCCGCGATCGCAGCCCACCACTGGGCAGGCGAGAAGTCACCTCTGCAGTGGAGAGTCGACGTGCCCGGCGGTCAGCTGCGCATCGAGATCGAACCTAATGCCGAAGGCACGAGCGGACGCGTCAGCCTCGCCGGACCCGCGGTCCTCGTCGCCGGCGGCACGATCAGCTGAGCCGAAGCCGGGAAGAGTGTCTCAGCCGCGCTCGACCGTGAGCACGCGGAAGCCCTTCGACGATCCCGTGCGCACGACCTCGAAGCCGTCACCGAGCATCCCGGCGATCCACTTCTGCAGGGAATCGGCACCGAGGTTCTTCGACACGACGAGATCGGCGCGACCGCCCGGGGCCAGACGCGGCAGCCACGTCTCCAGGAGTTCGTGCAGTGCGTCCTTGCCGATGCGGATCGGGGGATTCGACCGGATCGCGGCGAACTGCAGGTCGGTGGGAACATCGGCGGCGGTGACGGTGTTGATCGTATCGAGACCCAGCCTGCGCGCATTCGCCGCTGTGGTCTCCAGGGACCGGGAGTTGACGTCGAGCGCCCACACTCGCACAGCCACCTCGGCGTCCTGGGCGTCCAAAGCCGTGTGCAGGGCGATCGGACCCCACCCGCAGCCGAGGTCGAGGATATCGCCGGCAGGCGGCTGAGGCAGATGCCGCAGCAGCACAGCCGTGCCGAGGTCGAGGCGAGTGGGCGAGAACGTGCCGGATACGGTTTCGACGGTGACGGCGCGGCCGGCCAGATCGAGGTTGAGTTCCCGCGACTTGGCCTCGCTGCTCGGCGATTCGGTGAAATAGTGCTCTGACACCGTTTCAGTGTAGACGGCTGTGGGAGAATTGATGGACACCACCGTCGGTGCGCACCGGTACGACCGGTGCAAGGCATGACGACGTCGGCACGAGAAGTCCCGTGCGGACGGCAGAGAACAAAGGAATGAATGACGTCTGAAGACAATGAGCGTCGCAACGCGATGCTCGACCGTGTGCTCTCCCGAGGCGCCCAAGCCCTCGACGATCACGACACCACCCCCGAGGACGACCAGTTCGACCTCGCCGAGCGCGCCGCGCTCACCCGCGTGGCCGGACTGTCGACCGAACTCGAAGACATCACCGAGGTCGAATACCGTCAGGTCCGCCTCGAACGCGTCGTCCTCGCCGGCATCTGGAACACCACCCAGGCCGAAGCCGAGAACTCGATCCGCGAACTCGCCGCACTGGCCGAAACCGCCGGTTCCGACGTCCTCGACGCGCTCATCCAGCGCCGCGACAAGCCGGATCCCGGCACCTTCCTCGGCAAGGGCAAGGCCGCCGAGCTCGCCGAGGTCGTCGCCTCCGTCGGCGCCGATACCGTGATCATCGACTCCGAACTCGCTCCCAGCCAGCGGCGCGGACTCGAGGACGTCATCAAGGTCAAGGTCGTCGACCGCGTCGCGCTCATCCTCGACATCTTCGCCCAGCACGCGAAATCCCGCGAAGGCAAGGCCCAGGTCGAACTCGCCCAACTCGAATACCTCCTGCCGCGTCTGCGCGGTTGGGGTGAGTCGCTGTCCCGGCAGGCCGGTGGTCGTGTCGCCGGCGGTGCCGGAATCGGCTCCCGCGGGCCCGGTGAGACGAAGATCGAACTCGACCGTCGCCGCATCCGTGCGCGCATGTCGAAGCTGCGCCGGGAGATCAACGCCATGGCGCCGTCTCGAGAGACGAAGCGGAAGAACCGCGCCCGCCATCATGTGCCGTCCGTCGCGATCGTCGGGTACACGAACGCGGGCAAGTCCTCCCTGCTCAATCTGCTCACCGACGCCGAGGTGATGGTGCAGAACGCCCTGTTCGCCACCCTCGATCCGACCGTTCGGCAGGCCAAGACCGCCGACGGTATCGTCTTCACCTACACCGACACCGTCGGGTTCGTCCGCAACCTGCCCCACCAGCTCGTCGAAGCCTTCCGTTCGACCCTGGAGGAGGCCGCCGGTTCGGATCTGCTCCTCCACGTCGTCGATGCCTCACACCCGGATCCGCACGGTCAGATCCAGGCCGTGCGCAATGTACTGGGGGACGTGGAGACCGGGGACATCCCCGAACTCCTCGTGTTCAACAAGGCCGATATCGCCGAGGAGGCTGTGATCACCGGCCTGCGCGCGGAGTACCCCGACGCCCAGTTCGTCTCCGCCGTATCGAAGGAAGGGATCGACGACCTCATCGAGGCCATCGAGAACCGCCTTCCCGTCCCGGATATCGACATGACCGTGCTCATTCCCTATGAACGCGGTGACCTCGTGTCGAAGATCTACGCCCTCGGCACGGTCGAACACGAATCGCACGGCACGGAGGGCACCAGCCTGCAGGCGAAGGTGCCGACCGAACTCGTCGACGAACTGCGCGAATTCCAACGTCCGGACCTGGTCATCGACGAGTGAAAGCAGTCGAGAACCTCCTCGAATCCGCTGTCGGCGCCATCGGCGGATCGCCACGTGAGGGTCAGCAGGAGATGGCGCAGGCGGTCGCCTCGTCGCTGGACAAGGGAATCCATCTGCTCGTGCAGGCGGGAACCGGTACCGGCAAATCGCTGGCCTACCTGGTGCCTGCCGCCGAGTACGTCACCCGTACCGGCGGGAAGGTCGTCGTGTCCACGGCGACCCTGGCCCTGCAGACGCAGATCATCCACCGCGACCTGCCCCGGCTGTTCAAGGCCGTGAAGAAGGACCTCGACCCGCTGCCCCGAGCGGCACTGCTCAAGGGGCGGCGGAACTATGTGTGCAAGCACAAGCTCGCCGGCGGATACCCGGACGAGGGTGAGGGCATGCTCTTCGACCTGGGGGCCGACGCCGAGGCGGGACGCAAACCCACCGAACGCTCGGGCCTGGGGGAGGAGATCCAGCGGATCCGCACCTGGGAGAAGACCACCGACACCGGCGACCGTGACGACCTCCTGCCCGGTGTCAGCGATCGCGCCTGGTCACAGGTGTCCGTCAACGCCTTCGACTGCCTCGGATCGAACTGCCCGCTGTTCACCGAATGCTTCGCCGAAATCGCCCGGAACAAAGCCGCCGAAGCCGATATCGTCGTGACGAACCATGCGCTGCTGGCCATCGACGCCTTCGGGGAATCGAACGTGCTGCCCGAACACGATGTCATCATCATCGACGAGGCCCACGAGCTCAAGGACCGGGTGACCAGCGCCCTGTCGGGGCAGATCAACACGAGCATGCTCTCGGCGGCGACGAGTTCCGTGCGCAAACACACCACTGTCCAGGACGGGGTCGTCTCGCTGCTCGACTCCGCCGCGGCGGCACTCGAACGCGCCCAGACCTCGGTGCCCGAGGGACTCATCCTGCATATGAGCGAGGCGCTCGGACTGGCCCTGACGCAGATCCGCGACTCCGCCCGCCAGATCATCAACGACATCGGCGGCAAGACCGAAGACGCCGATGCCGGACGGCAGATGGCCAAGGCGCGCTGTCAGGAGATCTTCGAACTCGCCGAACGCTTCTGCGACCCGGGTAAGAACGACGTCATCTGGCTCTCCCGGTCGACGTTCAGAGAGAAGGAGACGACGAACCTCGTCGTCGCACCCTTGAGTGTGGCCGGCACCATGCGCAACGGGATCTTCGAAGAATCGACGGTCGTGGCCACCTCGGCGACGTTGTCCCTGGGAGGGAACTTCGACGCGGTGGCCGCTTCGTTGGGACTCTTCGGACCCGACGCCCCGAAGTGGGACAGCCTCGACGTCGGATCACCCTTCGACTACGGCAAGCAGGGCATCCTCTATGTCGCCTCCCACCTGCCCAAACCCGGACGCAGCGGGCTGAGCGAGGAAGCGCTCACTGAACTCGAAGAACTCGTCGAATCCTCGAACGGCGGGGCACTGGGACTGTTCTCCTCGCGGGCGGCGGCCAATGCGGCGGCCGAACACCTGCGGACGAAGTTCGACTTCCCGATCCTGCTCCAAGGCGACGACGGACTGCCGGCCCTGGTCTCCCAGTTCACGGCCGACGATCAGACCTGCCTGTTCGGAACCATGTCTCTGTGGCAGGGAGTCGATGTGCCGGGACGGACGAACCGCCTGGTGATCATCGACCGTCTGCCGTTCCCGCGCCCCGACGACCCGCTCATGCAGGCGCGGGCACGCGATGCCGACCAGCGTGGAGTCAACGGATTCATGGCAGTATCGGCCACGCATGCCGCCCTGCGGCTGGCGCAGGGGGCAGGTCGCCTCATCCGCTCGACCGGTGACAGGGGAGTGGTGGCCGTGCTCGACTCGCGGCTGCGCTCGGCCCGGTACGCCGGGTTCCTCGTCAACTCGATGCCGAGGATGTGGCCGACGACGAACTCCGGTCTCGTCCGCACAAGCCTGGCCAGACTGGCCGAGACCGACGAGAAGTGAGGCAGACGGTGCTGAGCTCCGCCGGATGACGCAGAAGCGCCCGCGACCAACCGTGGTCGCGGGCGCTTCTCAGTTCGAAGGCGGGGCGGAGGCTCAGAGGCGGCGGATGACGGCGACGACGAGCCCCATGATCTGCGCGTAGGTGCCGTCGATGGGTTCGTAGTTCTCGTTCTGCGGCATCAGCCACTGCTGACCGGCTTTGCGTTTGAGCGTCTTCACCGTGGCTTCGCCGTCGAGGAGGGCTGCGACGATCTGACCGTTGTCGGCGGTGTGCTGCTTGCGCACGACCACCCAGTCGTCGTGGCAGATGGCGGCCTCGATCATCGAATCGCCGACGACCTTGAGCAGGAACATCTCACCGGAGCCGACGACCTGGGTCGGCAGGGAGAAGACATCGTCGACCTCCTGCTCGGCCAGGATCGGGCCGCCGGCGGCGATGCGTCCGACGACCGGGACCTGCACGGTGTTGTTGGCCAGCTCCTCGTACTTCGCGCGTTCGGCCTCTTCCTCTTCGAACGGATTGACCACCTCGATGGCACGCGGGCGCTTCGGGTCGCGCCGGACATAGCCGAGGCGTTCGAGCTGGGAGAGCTGGTGGGCGACGCTGGAGAGGGACGCCAGTCCGGCGGCCTTGCCGATCTCGCGCATGCTCGGCGGGTAGCCGTTGGCCACGACGGCGCGTTCGATGGTCTCGAGGACGAGACGCTGGCGGGGAGTGAGGCGGAAATCGCCCTCACCGGATGACCCCTCTGGGATCTGGACCACGTCGTCATCGCTGCGAGCGGCAGCGATCTCGCTGGCAACATCTTCGTTGCGAGGCCTGCCTCTGCCTCGTTTGTTCTGAACCACTGCTCGTTCCCCTTCGTTCTATTCCCTGCCGCTGAACGCCGTGATCTCCGCTTCGAAGATTCTCGTGTCAGTGCCGACTGAGATGGTTCTGACAGATCAATCAACAACGCTGGTTCCCTCTCATTGTCGCATAGATGTTCGAGTTGGACTGGACATTTGTTCGATTGGCATGTTGAATAGAACAGACGTTCTACCGATTACTGGTGGAATCGTACGAATGAAAGAGGTAATGCGATGTCTGCACAGAACACCGAGCTGCGCCTGACCACTCGTGGACGCCAGGCTGTGCGCCTTCTCCGGACCCTGCTCGTCGCTCTCGTCGTCATCGGCGGAGCGGTCCTCCTCGCCACCCAGTCGTTCTCGGCCGCCGCCGTCGCCGAATCGGAGACGGAGAGCATCGGCATCGACGCCGAGGCGGTCGTCGTCGGTGAAGGCGAATCGCTGTGGACCGTGGCGACGAGTCTCGGCATCGACCGCGACACCCGTGATGTCGTGGCCGACATCGTCGAGATCAACCACCTGGACACCCCGACCGTTCACCCCGGCCAGACCCTCGACGTCCCCGTCCGCTGAGGTCGAGACCGGCTCGACCGGCAGGGCGCCGACCCGACTGACAGCGCGCCGACCCGTCCGCTCGGATGAGCCGACCGGCGCACCTCGATGCCCGACCCGCCGCCCGGGCGGCGGGGGCCTCTCGGTAGAATGGTCGCCGTGGGAAACATCGACTCTCTGCCAGTGCGCTCCGACCTCGTCGGCCAAAAGCCCTACGGGGCTCCGCACCTCAATGTGCCGGTCCAGCTCAACGTCAACGAGAACGCCTATCCGCTGCCGGACGTCGTTATCGACAGCATGCGATCTGCCGTCGATGACCATTTCGCGGGACTCAACCGTTATCCCGATCGCGAATTCACCGCACTGCGCGAACATCTCGTCACCTACTTGGACGGTGTGAACGAACGTGCCGGAGACACCGTCGACCTCGACCCCTCCATGATCTGGGCCGCCAACGGGTCGAACGAAGTGCTCAGCCATATCGTCCAGGCCTTCGGCGGACCGGGCCGCACCGTCCTCGGGTTCACTCCCTCCTATTCGATGCACCCGCTCATCACCACGGGCACCGGAGCCGAATGGCAGCACGTCGAACGCAAGGACGATTTCACTCTCGATGCCGAGACGGTCGCCGCCGAAGTGGCGCGGGCGAATCCGGACATCGTCTTCCTGTGCACCCCGAACAATCCGACCGGCACCTCGATCGGCCTCGACGTCATCGAAGCCGCCTACGACAACTGCGCAGGAATCGTCATCGTCGACGAGGCATATGCGGAATTCTCCCGCCCCGCCAAGTCCTCGGCGATGACTCTGCTCGACGGCCGGCCCCGCCTCGTCGTCTCCCGGACCATGAGCAAGGCCTTCGCCTGTGCCGGCCTGCGCTTGGGCTACGCCATCGCCGCCCCCGAGCTCATCGACGTCCTCCGCCTCGTCCGCCTGCCCTACCACCTGTCCGAGGTCACTCAGGTGCTCGCCTGCACGGCACTCGAACACGCGGAGCTGCTGCTGGGCAACGTCGACCGACTCATCGACTCGCGCAACCGCATGTCGAGCCACCTCGCCGAGGCGGGTTTCACCGTCCACGACAGCGATTCGAACTTCGTCCTCTTCGGCAACATCGCCTCACCGGCCGAGCTGTGGCAGAAGCTGCTCGATCGCGGAATCCTCATCCGCGATATCGGCATCACCGGCCACGCCCGCGTCAACGCCGGCACCGAGGCAGAGACCGAAGCGTTTCTGACCGCCATCGACGAGATCCTCGCCGACGACCCTGACCTCCTCGCGGACCGTCCGCAGTCTCCGACCCCGTCACCAGCCGCCCCGACGAAAGGCACTCCATGAGGCAGGCCCAGAACTCACGCACCACCTCCGAGTCCACGGTGTCCGTGTCCGTCAACCTCGACGGCACCGGTACCTCGACCATCTCCACGAGCGTGCCGTTCTTCGACCATATGCTCACCGCCTTGTCGAAGCACTCGATGATCGACCTCGACATCACCGCCACCGGCGACACCCACATCGACGTCCACCACACCGTCGAAGACACCTCCATCGTCCTCGGCCAGACCATTCGCGAAGCACTCGGCGACAAGGTCGGCATCCGCCGCTACGGCTTCGCCGCCGTGCCGCTGGACGAAGCACTGGCCCAGTGCGTCGTCGACGTCTCCGGTCGTCCCTACTTCGTCCACGAAGGCGAACCCGAAGGCCAGCAGTACCACCTCATCGGTGGTCACTTCACCGGTTCGATGACCTCCCACTCGCTGGAATCGATCGCCTTCAACGGCGGACTGACCGTCCACCTCGACCTGGTTCGCGGCCGCGACCCGCACCACATCGTCGAAGCCGAATTCAAGGCCTTCGCCCGCGCGCTGCGGCAGGCCGTCGAGACCGACCCGCGGAGCAACTCCGTTCCCAGCACCAAGGGAGTCCTGTGAGCACGACCGTCATCGTGACCCCTTTCGGGGTCGCCCAGCAGCTGGCCGCCGCCTGCGTGCTGTCGAACATCTCCGGCACCATCGTGCCGATCGGTGAGTTCAGCGGCATCGTCCTCGCCGACACCGATGTCGAAGCCGGCAACGAGGCGGCCGCGGCGATCTCGAAGCTCGCCGGCAAACATGAGGTCCTCCTCCTCGTGCGCAGCGAAGAGCAGATCGACGCCGGCCACTTCCGCCACGGCGCCCGAGAATCCGATGTGCCGGCCGGACTGGCACTGAAGAACCTCCCCGATGTCCTCGAAGGGCTGCTGCTCGAAACCGTTGCCGCAGACGACGTCGAAGGCAGCATCAGAACCGATTCGATGACGAAGCTGCAGGCCAGTGCGGCCACGATGAGCCCGGGCCGGGCGGCCATGGCACGCACGGCACTGCTGTGGATCATCGCCGCCGTCCTCGCCGGACTCGTCACCGCCTTCGGCATTGCGCTCGCGCTGGGCGGGAACACCATCGCCTGGGTCGTCGCCGTGCTCGGCGTCATCGTCCTCGGGTTCTCCCTGTGGAGGATCTGGTCAGTGCTGAGCAAGGGGGCGAAGCGATGACGACAGTCGCCGTCCTCGACTACGGAGCCGGCAATGTCCGCTCCGCCGTGCGTGCGGTCGCCGCGGCCGGTGCCGAGGTCACGCTCACGGCCGACCGCGATGTCATCAACGACTCCGACGGACTGCTGGTCCCCGGCGTCGGCGCCTTCTCGGCCGTGATGGCCGGACTGGACAACGTCGGGGGAGTCGACCTCATCCGTGCCCGCCACGAACAGGGCCGACCGCTGCTCGGCATCTGCGTCGGCCTCCAGGTGTTCTTCGCCCGCGGTGAGGAACACGGCGTGAAGACCGACGGCATCGGACTGTGGCCCGGAGCCGTCACCGGCCTCGAGGCACCGGTCATCCCGCACATGGGCTGGTCGAAGGTCAGTGCACCTGCAGACTCGGCCATGTTCGCCGGCATCGGAGACGAACGCTTCTACTTCGTCCACTCCTATGCCGCGACCGAGCCGCCGCCGAATGCGACGGTGACGACCGCCCGTCACGGCAGCGACTTCATCGCCGCTGTCGAGGACGGCACCACCTGGGCCGCACAGTTCCATCCCGAGAAGTCCGCCGAGGCGGGCGCCAGGCTGCTGCGCAACTGGCTCGCCTCGTTCGCCGCCGGCAGCAGCCCCGACGGCGGTTTCGTCAGCACCAGCGATTCCGGCAGCATCGGCAGCACCCCCACAGACCCACTCAGCTCCTGACCGAGCACACCGACTATGGTTGCCTCAAACCCCGTGGCACCCTGGCAGAAAGGTCACAATGACAGACAGTTCGAACAAGCTGGTCCTCCTCCCCGCCGTCGACGTCGCCGACGGCAAGGCCGTCCGCCTCGTCCAGGGCGAAGCCGGAACCGAAACCGACTACGGTTCACCCATCGACGCCGCTCAGGACTTCGAGAGCCGCGGCGCCGAATGGATCCACCTCGTCGACCTCGACGCCGCCTTCGGACGCGGATCGAACTCGGATCTGCTCAACCAGGTCGTCAAGGCCGTGGGGATCAAGGTCGAACTCTCCGGTGGAATCCGTGACACCGAAAGCCTCGAACGCGCACTCGACACCGGGGCCGAGCGCGTCAACATCGGCACTGCCGCCCTGGAGAACCCCGACTGGACCGCGGAGATGATCTCGCGCTTCGGCGATCAGGTCGCCATCGGCCTCGACGTGCGCGGAACCACCCTGGCCGCCCGCGGCTGGACGAAGGAAGGCGGAGACCTCTACGAAGTCCTGAACACCCTCGAAGCCGCCGGCTGCTCCCGCTACGTCGTCACCGATGTGCGCAAGGACGGCACCCTGCAGGGTCCCAATGTCGACCTGCTCAAGGACCTCGCGCAGAAGACCGATTCTCCGATCGTCGCCTCCGGCGGAGTCTCGAGCCTCGATGACCTGCGTGCCCTCCGTGAGCTCGTGCCCTTCGGCGTCGACTCCGCGATCGTGGGCAAGGCACTCTATGCCGGCAAGTTCACCCTGGAAGAAGCCCTCGACGTCGCAGGACGGTGAGCCGGTGAGCACGCACTCGCACGAGCCGCACGAGCCCCGGTCCGCCGCATCTGCCGACCAGGCAGGCGAGGCCCACGCCCCGACGGATTCCGCCGGGCAGGCGTGGGCGGGCCGGGACCTCAAACCCAACCCGTTCTCCGGTGACACCGGGCTGGCCGATGCGGCCCTGCTGGAGGCCATGACCCAGGTCGCTCAGGCACCCCTGGATCCTGCCGCACACCAGCAGGTCGTCCGGGCTCTGTCCGGGACCAGGCTCTACGCCCCGATCGTGCCGATGGCTCTCGACCAGGAGGTCGGGGAGAACGGGCTGATGGCCGACAACTCCTCGGAGATGGCGATGGTCCGCCTGCAAGCCGAGGACGGACGCGAGTGCACCCCGGGATTCTCCGGAATCCCACCTCTGTCCGCGTGGCATTCGGACGCCCGTCCCGTGCCGATCGAATCCGAGCGGCTCGTCCTCGGGGCGATCGAGGCCGAATCCCAGCTCGTCGTCCTCGACCCGGGTGCCGAGTCCTCATTCCTGCTGCGCCGTCCGGCGATGTTCGCGTTCGTGCAGTCCCAGCCCTGGACTCCGTCCTGGGCCGACGCCGAGGTGGCCGGGCGTCTGCGTGCCATCGCCGAGTCCTTCCCCTGGCTGGCTCGGATCGGTGTGAGTCCCGGCAGCAACAGCGTTCACCTCGGTGGGCCGGAGCTCGGCATCACGCTCGGCGTCGAGTCCGAGGTGGCCCCGGAGGAAGTGCGCCGGTTCCAGGAGGCCGTCGCCGGTGACGAGGACCTCGTCGCGAAGATCGATTCCCTGGCCATCCGCCTCGTCGAAGTCTGAGCGTTCCGGGCGTGTCAGATCGGCAAGGCCCCTATGCTTATGACCCATGAGCGAAATCCGTGACCTCAGTCACTCGACCGCGCCGGACGACAGCTACCTCGACGAGATGGCCCGGCAGACCCGGGCCCGGGCCGAGCAGGCCGCCGAGTGGGCCTCCGGCTTCACCGGCGCCCCGGAGACGAGCCGGTCGGGCATCGCCGCGGCCCTGAACGCAGCCGAGGGCGACCTGACGGGCCTGCTCCACACCATCCATGGGCTTGCCGAGACCGCGTTCGAAGAATTCGATTCGGTCGCCGCGATCGCCTCGGTGCTGGACAATCACGGAGTCGACGTCGAGACCGGCCTCTACGGTGTGCCGACGACCCTGCGCGCCACGACCGGTTCGGGCGACGGGCGCACGATCGCGATCCTCGCCGAATACGACGCCCTGCCCGAGATCGGGCACGCCTGCGGGCACAACATCATCGCCACCGCCGGAGTCGGCGCCTTCCTCGCCCTTCACGCCCTGTACGAGAAAGATCCTGCAGCCGTGCCGGGCACCGTCGTGCTGCTGGGCACCCCGGCCGAGGAGGGGCATTCGGGCAAGGAGGTCATGGCCCGGGCCGGTGCCTTCGACGGCATCGACGCGGCCATCATGGTCCACGGCTACGGATACGACTGCGCCGACCAGGTATGGCTGGGACGTCGCCTGCTCAAGGTCACGTACTCAGGGGTCGCCGCTCACGCCTCGGCGCAGCCCTTCATGGGGCGCAACGCCCTCGACGCGGCGAACCTGTTCTACCAGGGACTCGGTCTGCTGCGGCAGCAGATGCCGCCGATCTCCCGCCTGCACGCGGTCATCACCGACGGCGGAACGAGACCTTCGATCATCACCGAATCCGCGACCGTGCAGTGCTACGTCCGCTCGAAGTTCCCCGAAACGCTCAAAGAGCTCTCCGACCGGGTCGAGGACGCGGCGAAAGGTGCCGCACTCATGACCGGAACCGGCGTCACGGTCGACTGGGACGACCACCCGCCCTCGCTGCCCGTGCGCACGAACCAGGCGCTGACCGCCCGCTGGGCCGAACACGAACAGACCCGCGGGCGCCAGCCGCTGCCCGCCGGCGTCCTCGACGAATCGATCGCCGCGTCCACGGACTTCGGCAACGTCTCCTACCGGATTCCCGGCATCCATCCGCTCATCAAGACCGCTGACGCCGAGGTGGCCCTGCACACCCGTGAATTCGCCGAGGCAGCGCAGACCCCGGCCGCCGAATCTGCGGCACTCGACGGGGCCTATGGTCTTGCGTGCACCGCCCTGGATTTCCTCGCCGACGATGCCCTCGCCGCCGAGGTGACCGAGGAATTCGTCCGCGACGGGGGAGCCATCGACGTCGAGCACTTCTTCGACTGAGATCGCCACCTCCACACCCAGACCCGCTCCATCGAAGAGAAGGACCGCTCATGTCGACGGCGACAGATGGGAAAGTCGGTTTCGGCCAGCGCACGCTGGACTGGATCGAACGCATCGGAAACAAGCTGCCCGAACCGTTCACGCTGTTCCTCGGGCTCTTCATCATCACCGGCCTCGT
>OMJG01000730.1_pt1 | contig 22870 bp, 22 predicted proteins | sample 1646431 | NCBI WGS metagenome assembly OMJG01 (sample SAMN03771674, study PRJEB25209) | food metagenome | isolation source: Cotija cheese | place: Mexico:Jalisco,Michoacan | collected 2011-12-12
CCCTGGCCCGGACGCGGGGCACCGGGACGGGGACCGCCGCGGCGCTCACCCTGACCGGCGCCGCGACCCGCACCGGAGCCGCGCATGCCCTGCTGGGAGGCGAAGGGGTTGTTGCCCGGACGCGGGGCCCCCGGCTTGGGGGCGGAGCCGCGCGAGGCGGACGGGCGCGGACCGGGGGTCGGTGCCTCGGAGCCCTTCATGCCCTGCTGGGTGGAGAAGGGGTTGTTGCCGGGCTTGGGCCCGGGCTTCTGCCCCGGCTTGGGGGCGTTGGACGGCTTGGCCGCGGGACGCGCCGGAGCGGACGGGGCCGACTCGGAGGCGCCCTGCTCGGTCTTGGCCTGCGGGGCGGGCTGGGCCGGGGCCTGCTGGCCGGCGGGCTTGCCCATCTGCGCGGGGCTGGGCGCGGTCTTCCCGGCCGTCTTGGGGGTGGCGGCGGGGCGGTTGCCCGCGCCGGAGGGCTTCGGGGCGGAGCCCTTGGCCGCGGAGTCCTTGGCGGGCTCCTGCTTCTTCACGCGGTCCGCGAAGGCGGCGCGCAGCTTCTTCTCCACGGGGGGCTCCACCGTGGAGGAGGCGCCTCGGACGTATTCGCCGAGTTCCTGCAGTTTGGCAACGGCCTCTTTCGAGGGGATGCCGAGCTCTTTGGCGAGCTCGTGGACGCGGGGCTTGGCCACATTACTCCTGTCTCGGTCCGAGCCGAAACAGGCTCGGGCCGGTCAAATCCGTATAAGGGTCTCGCGGTGCGCGGGCATCGCGAGCACGCCGTGGGCAGAGCACACTGAAGCACTCATCGCGCGGCACTCATCGGGTTTCCATCGGTCTTCTGACTCGCTTTCCATGGGGCGGCGCCGGCAGGCGCCTCCCGTCGACATCGGCGGTGGGGTGAGCTCTCCCGCTGCCGTGCGGCCGCGCTGACCTCACCAGGAGGCGAGCAGCGGCGCGGGATCGACGGCGCGGCGGAACGCTCGGGCGAAGGACCTCGTCCTCTCCGCGCGCTCCAGGCACTCCCGTCGGGGGTGCAGCCACGCTCCGCGGCCGGGGGCGGACCGGGTGGGGTCCGCGACGACCTGGGGCACGGCGGCGTCGGCGGGATGGGAGAGCACCACACGGACCAGTGCGGTGCGGTCCTCGATCCGGCGGCATCCGATGCACGTGCGCTGACCGGCGGGGGAGGACACAGCGGTTCGACCCCTTTCGGTGCTCGGCGGGCGCGCGCGGATGCGACGGTTCGACGACCGCAGACCAGTCTAGCCCCTGCCCGGCGCGGAACCCAAGACCGAGAGGCAGGACACAGGTCGGGTGAGGCGCGGGGCGACCGCGGCCTCAGCCGCGGGGGGACGCGGAGCGATCCGCACCGGAGCCTGCGGCCTTGGACTGGGCGACGATGTCGATGCGCCAGCCGGTCAGCTTCGCGGCCAGCCGGGCGTTCTGCCCCTCCTTGCCGATGGCCAGGGAGAGCTGGTCATCCGGCACGATCGCGCGGGCCTGGAAGCGCCCCGCGGGGTCGGTCTCCACCCGGGAGACCTTGGCCGGGCTCAACGCGCCGGCGATGAACTGGGCCGGGTCCTCGGACCAGGTGACGATGTCGATCTTCTCGTCGTTCAGCTCGGAGGTCACCGCCCGGACCCGAGAGCCCATCTCCCCGATGCACGCGCCCTTGGCGTTGATGCCGGGTCGGGTCGCGTGCACCGCGATCTTGGTGCGGTGCCCGGCCTCGCGGGCCACGGACTTGATCTCCACCTCGCCCTGGGCGATCTCCGGGACCTCGTGCTCGAACAGGCGGCGCACCAGATCCGGGTGGGTGCGGGACAGGGTGATGGACGGGCCCTTGAAGCCGCGGCGGGCCTCGACCACGTAGGCGCGCAGCCGGGTCCCGTGCGGGTACTTCTCCCGCGGGGACTGCTCGTGCTCGGGCAGCACGGCCTCCACGGTGCCCAGGTCCACGTGGACCATGCCGCCGCGACCGCCCTGCTGGACCTGCCCGGAGACCAGCTGGCCCTCGCGGTTGCGGAAGTCCCCGAGCACCTGCTCATCCTCGGCCTCGCGCAGGCGCTGGAAGATCACCTGGCGGGCGGTGGCCGCGGCGATGCGCCCGAAGTTCTTCGGGGTGTCGTCGAACTCGCCGATGCGCTGACCGTCCTCGTCCACCTCGGGGGCCCAGATGCTCACCCGGCCGGTGGTGCGGTCCACGTGCGCACGGGCCCCGCGGATGGCACCGGGGTTCTTCTCGTAGGCCAGCAGCAGCGCGGATTCGATCATGGAGATCAGGGTCTCCACGGGGATCTCGCGCTCCTTCTCCAGGAGGCGAAGGTTGCTCATATCGATATCCACGGTCGAACCTCTCTCGCTGCTGCTCGTCTCCCACGGGCGGGACCCCGCTGATGCTGATCGCGCGGGCCGGTCGCCTCCGCGATCGGGAGGCGACCGGCCCGCGGTCCGGGGCCCAGTCTACTCGGCGTCCGCCGGACCGGAGAACTCCACCTCCACCTGGGCCTTGCGCACCGACGCCGGGTCCAGGGCCTCCTGCTCGTGATAGGACTCCGGCTGACCCTTGCGGGTGTTCTTCCGACGCCGGATCAGGGCGCGCACCCCGTCGTCGCCCTCCTCCACAGCATCCAGCCGGGCCAGGAACGCCTCCCCCTCCTGCGGGGTGATGCGCAGCAGGCGCCCGCGGGCCCGCTTCCAGTGCCGGGTCTGCGTGAGCTTCCGGGTGGCCCCGGGGGAGGTGACCTCCAGCAGGTAGGCGGTCTCCGGCTCCTCGGGATCGGCGTCCAGCGCGGCCGAGACCGCCTGGGAGACCTCCCCCAGGGTGTCCAGGGACACGGAGCCCTCGGCGTCCTCGGGCAGATCGACGACGACGGCGAGGGTCTGGCCGTTGCCGGCCCCGCGGGCGGTGACCTCCTCCAGTACGAGGTCGAAGGAGGCCAGCACCGGGCGGATCAGCTGCTCGATCCGCTCCAGGTCCACGGTCTCGGCCAGCCCTCGGCGCGGGTGGGCCTGCTCGGAGTAGTCGGCGTGGGCCTTCTGCCGGGCCAGCTTCCGCCGGGATCGGGACGTGGAGGACTTCTTGGCGTGGTCCTTGGACATGGGCTCTCCTTCGGCCCGCCCCGGCCGGTGCGGTGAGGGCGGGCGATGCTCGGTGCCGGGCGGGGCGGCGTCGCGCCTTTCCGATCCGGACGGTCTGCGCTGATCTGATCTGGTCTGGTCTCGGGTGCTTCGGGATCCAGGCTATCGCGGGCCGGGCCGGGACCTCGTGGGATGATGGGCAGGTCCCTGCCCCGCCGCCGAAACGAACCTGCGAGGTCCCCCGCCCATGCGCGCCACCGTGCCGAAGACCCTCACCCTCGTGCTCGCCATCGTGCTCATCCTGCTCCTGGTCGGGGGCGGGCTGCTGTGGTGGCGTGTGCAGGACAACCGCCCCGCGCGCGACGCCCAGCGCCAGGCCGCCGCGGATCTGAAGAGCCTGCAGGCCCAGGTGCGCGCCTCCTCCGCGGAGGCCTCCCGGAAGGATCCGATGCTCGCGGACCTGGACGAGCAGCTGAAGGCCCTGGATGCGGGCGTCGTCGAGCAGGCCGCGGGCACGCAGCCTCAAGCGACCCCGGATCTGACGGGCCTGGCCGCCTCCTACGACGACTCCGCGGCCCGTCTGCTTAAGCTGTCCCGCAGCGAGCACGTGGACGCGCAGGGCGCCGCGAGCCTCACCTCGATGGCGGTCGCCCACTGGCTCACCGCCCGCCAGCTGACCGGGCGCCTGGTGCAGGTGGGTCAGCCGGGCTCCGGGGAGTCCCGGGCCCTCGCCGAGCTGACGGGCGTGCCCGCCGTCGGCCCGCTGACGGAGGACGGCACCTGCCCCGCCGGCGACCGGGACGCGAAGGCATCGGCCGCCCGGCTGGCGGCCGGGTGGGAGGAGGCCGTGTGGTCCGAGCAGGTCCTGCGGGCACGGGCCGGGATCACCGGGGCCTCGGAGCGGGCCGTGGAGCGGGCCGACGCCGCCCAGACCGGACACGAGGCGCAGCTGACCCAGCTGCGCGAGTCCTTCGGGTCCGACTGCGGGAGCCTGCCCGCCCCGCAGGCCGGCTACCGGGTGGCCGAATCCGAGCCCGGCGCCTTCGTGACCGCCCAGAGCCGGGAGCTGGCCGGGATCGGCTACGCGATGCTGCGGGAGCAGCTCGAGGCGGACGCGGATCGCGACGCCGCCTGGACCCGGTTCGCCGTGCGCACGCTGGCGGTGGAGACCGCCCTGCAGGCCTCGGCGGACCTGGACATCCCGGCCCTGCCCGGCACCGCCGGCTAGGCGGAGATCTCCCGGATCACGTCCCAGCCGGTCTTCAGGATCAGCACCGTCACCACCGCGAGGAACACCGCCCGCACGAAGCCGCTGCCGCGGGCCACTGCGCTGCGTGCCCCGAGCAGCCCGCCGAGCATGTTGCCCGCCCCCAGCAGCAGGCCCAGGCCCCACAGGATGGAGCCGTGCAGGGCGAAGAAGCAGATGGCCCCCAGGTTGGTGGCCAGGTTGGTGACCTTCGCCCGGGCGCTGGCCCGCAGGAAGTCGAAGCCGAGCAGGGTGACCATCGCGATGATGAGGAAGGAGCCCGTGCCCGGGCCCAGCAGCCCGTCGTAGGCGCCGAGCACCAGGCCGATGCCCACGGAGATCCACGCCTGTGCCGCCGCGGACCGCTCGGGGCGGGACACCCGCCCGGCCTGCGGGCGAGCCACCGTGAAGATCAGCACCCCCACCAGGGCGGTCAGGACGACCGGCTTGAACACGGCCGTGGGAAGGGCCGCGGCCAGGGAGGCCCCGCCGAAGCTCCCGGCGAAGGCCACGGCGGCCATCGGCAGTGCGGGGCGGATCCGGGCGGGGGTGCGCCGGTGGAAGGTCACCGTGGACACGGCGGTCCCGCACACCGAGCCGCACTTGTTCACCGCGAGCGCCTGGACCGGGGTGATGCCGGGCAGCATCAGGACCAGCGGCAGCTGGATCAGCCCTCCCCCGCCGACGACGGCGTCGATCCAGCCCGCCGCGAAGCCGCCGAGCAGCAGCAGCGCCACCAGCCAGGGCTCCACCCCGGTCTCGGGCCACCACAGGGCCGGCGGCCAGGCCACCAGCGCGCCGAGGCCGGGCAGCGCCCCCGCGGTCAGCGGGAGTTCCAGTGCCGACGACGCGCTCACGGTCCCGGCCTTTCCGCTCAGTCCCCGCGCACCTCGAGGGCCACGGTGCGCGCCGCGTCCTCGAGGTCGATGTCCCGGGTAGCGCCGGTGCGGCGGTCCTTCAGCTCCAGCTTCCCGTCCTTGAATCCGCGTCCGATGACGAGGATGGTGGGCACGCCGAGCAGCTCGGCGTCGCCGAACTTGACCCCGGGCGAGACCTTGGGGCGGTCGTCGAACAGCACGGTGAGCCCCTGCTCCTCCAGCTCCTCGACGACCTGCTCGGCCCCGGCGAGGATCTCCTCGCCCTTGCCGGCCACGACCACGTGCACGTCCGCGGGGGCGAGGTTCCGGGGCCAGATCAGGCCCTTCTCATCGTGGTTGGCTTCGGCGATCGCGGCCAGCGCGCGGGTGACCCCGACGCCGTAGGAGCCCATGGTCACCGTGACGAGCTTGCCGTTCGAGTCCAGGACCTTCAGCCCCAGGGCCTCGGCGTACTTGCGGCCCAGCTGGAAGATGTGGCCCATCTCGATGCCGCGCGCGGTGGACAGCGGCCCGGACCCGTCCGGGGCGGGGTCCCCTTCGCGCACCTCGCAGGCCTCCACGACGCCGTCGGGGGTGAAGTCCCGGCCGACCACGAGGTCGAAGACGTGCTGGCCGGGCAGGTTGGCCCCGGTGATCCACGCGGAGCCCTCCACGACCCGCGGGTCCACGAAGTACGGGATGCCGGTCTCGGAGTCCTCCCCGAGCACCGCGGCGTCGGGGGCCAGGCCCGGGCCGATGTAGCCCTTGACCAGCTGGGGGTAGGCGCGCAGCTGCTCGTCCCCGGCCTGCTCGACCTCCACCTCGCCGCCGACCCCCAGGGCCGAGGCGAGGGAGACCTCCAGGCGCTTCATATCCACGGCGCGGTCCCCGGGCACGCCGACGGCGACCACCCGGCGCTGCCCGTCCGGCAGGGTCACCACGACCAGCAGGTTCTTCAGGGTGTCCGCGGCACTCCAGCTGCCCTCGGCCTTCGGGTGCAGGGCGTTGGCCTGGTCCACCAGCGTCTGGATGGTCGGGGAGTCCGGGGTGTGCTCCACGTGCGCGGCCGGGGTGCCGGAGGCATCCACCGGTTCGGGGGCCACGGTGGTCACGGCCTCCACGTTGGCCGCATAGCCGCCGGGCGAGCGCACGAAGGTGTCCTCCCCGATCTCGGTGGGGTGCAGGAACTCCTCGGAACGGGAGCCGCCCATCGGCCCGGACTGGGCGCGCACGATGACGATCTCCAGGCCCAGGCGCTCGAAGATCCGCTGGTAGGCGCGCCGGTGGGCGTCGTAGGCGGCGTCCAGGCCGGCGTCGTCGACGTCGAAGGAGTAGGAGTCCTTCATGATGAACTCGCGCCCGCGCAGCAGCCCGGCGCGCGGACGGGCCTCGTCGCGGTACTTGGTCTGGATCTGGTACAGCATGACCGGCAGGTCCTTGTACGAGGAGTACAGGTCCTTGACCAGGAGGGTGAACATCTCCTCGTGGGTGGGGGCCAGCAGGTAGTCCGCTCCCTTGCGGTCCTGCAGCCGGAACAGGTTCTCCCCGTACTCCTCCCAGCGCCCGGAGGCCTCGTAGGGCTCGCGGGGCAGCAGGGCCGGGAAGTGGACCTCCTGGGAGCCGATCGCGTCCATCTCCTCGCGCACCACGGCCTCGACCTTCGCCAGGACCTTCAGTCCCAGCGGCAGCCAGGAGTAGATGCCGGGGGCGGCGCGGCGGATGTAGCCGGCGCGCACGAGGAGGCGGTGGTTGGCCGCCTCGGCGTCGACGGGGTCTTCGCGCAGGGTGCGCAGGAACAGGGAGGAGAGACGCAGGGCCAAGGATGGTGTCCGTTTCTGGGCGGTCAGGGGTTCATCGGGCGTGTCCAGTCTACGGCGGGGCGCGGGACGCGGCGCGCGGCGGGGGCGGCCTCAGAGCAGAACGGTCGCGAAGGTTCCGATCCGCTCGAATCCGACGGCGCGGTACAGCGCGCGGGCCGGAGCGTTGTAGCTGTTCACGTACAGACTGATCGTGTCATACCGCGCGCCGATGAGGGAACAGGCCTGGCGCAGCAGCGGCTCGGACAGGCCCCGCCCGCGCAGGCGCGGGTCCAGCCACACCCCCTGCAGCTGGCAGACCCCCTCGTGGGCCAGGCCCACGTCGGTCTTGAACACCACCGCGCCGTCCTCATCCAGGGCCAGGACCGTGCGCCGGTCCATGACGCCCTCGATCACGCGCTGACGGTAGCCCTGGGGGTCCCGCTCCAGCGGGGAGTAGCCGACCTCCTCGGTGAACATGGCCACGGCCGCCGGGAAGAGGCGGGAGACGTCCTCCCCCTCGGCCCAGCGCACCGGGGAGACCCCGGCGTCGTGCAGGCGGGCCCGATCCCGCCGGGAGCGTAAGCCCCGCCGATCCGGGTCGGTCGGGGCCAGGGCCAGCAGCGGCTGCTCCGGGCGCACGTCGAAGGCCCGCAGGCCTCCGTCGCGCAGCGCCTCCCACAGCGGCAGCACCTGCTCCGCCGGGCCGAACAGCGAGGAGATCGGCCGGCGGGTCGCACGCACCCACGCCGCGACGGCGGGGGCGTGCTCCGGGGACAGGCGCAGCGGCACGAGGTTCGCCCCGAACCACACGGCCCCGAGCAGCCCCGCCCCGCCGTCGGCGTCGAGCACCCCGAGGAACGGGGAGGCCGTGCGCATCCCGGCCAGGCGGGAGGGCCGGGGCAGGCCGGTGCGCTCCAGGTGCTCCGAGCCGAACAGGTGGGCCACCGGGTCGGCGTCGAGGATCGCGCGCAGCCCCGGGGCGTCATCTGTGGTCAGCGGCCGCACGGTGGGCCCGTCCAGACGGTGTCGCAGCCTCCGGGCGGGGCCGGCTCCGGCGCGCAGGGCGCGGCGCAGTCCTCGGCTCACAGGGCCTTCACCGGGTCCAGCACATCCGCGGCGATCAGCAGCACGGACATCCCGAGGAAGGCCAGGGCGACGACGTAGGTCAGCGGCATCAGCCGCAGCGGGTCGAAGGGGCCGGGGTCCCGCTTCCCGCGCAGCCGGGCGAGGCCGCGGCGGATCCCCTCCCACAGCGCCCCGGCCACGTGCCCGCCGTCCAGGGGCAGCAGCGGGATGAGGTTGAAGGCGAACAGGCTCAGGTTCAGGGTGCCCAGCACGGAGATCAGGGAAGCGGCCTTGGCCTTGTCGGTGATCTGCTGGGCGGAGGCGACCTCACCGGCCACCCGTCCCACCCCCACCACGGACATCGGGGAGTCCGCGGGACGCTCCTGCCCGGAGAACAGGGCCACGCCCACATCCCAGACCCGCACCGGCAGCTTGACGATCACCCCGGCGATGCTGGCGAAGGTCTGCCCGACCACCCCGGGCACGTCCCGGATGCTGCCGGGCTGCAGGTCCTGCACCGGGCTGACCCCGATGAACCCGACCTCCCGGGTGCGCAGGGTGCCGTCCGGGTTGCGCTGCGGGACCCCGGCGGCGTCGGCCACGGGACGCTGGGTGGTGATCGGGGTGATGCTCAGCTGCACGCGCTTCCCGTCCCGCTCCACGACCACGGGCACCGTCTTGCCGCCGTCGTCGCGGATCAGGGCGCTGACCTGGTCCCAGGAGCTCACCTCCTGCCCGGCGAAGGAGATCAGCCGGTCCCCCGCGCGGATGCCCGCGGCGTGGGCGGGGGCCTGCGGGTCCGCGTCGGTGCAGGTCTGGGCCCGGGAGTCCTCGGCCTGGCTGGTGCGCACCTGCTGCACGCAGGCGCTGACCGAGGCCACGGTGGTGGTCGGCGCGGCCGTGCCGAAGCCCACGACGACGATGCTCAGGCACACCAGGCCGATGACGAGGTTCATGCACGGTCCGCCCAGCATGATGATGATGCGCTTGCCGATGGGCAGGCGGTGGAACTGCCGGTCCTCGTCCCCGGGCTGGCGCTTCTCGGCCTCGACGGCGCGGGCCTCGGCGGCCATGCGCCGCAGCATCCCGCGGGGTCCGGACGGCGTCTCGGCCTCGGCATCGGCCCCGGTATCCGCACCGGCCGGCGGATACATCCCGATCATGGAGATGTATCCGCCCAGGGGGATGGCCTTGATGCCGTACTCGGTCTCGCCGCGGCGGCGGGAGAACAGGGTCTTGCCGAAGCCGATCATGTACTGCGTGACGCGCACGCCGAAGAGCTTGGCGGGCACCAGGTGCCCGATCTCGTGCAGGGCGATGGAGGCGGCGATGCCCAGCACCATCAGCACCACACCCAGGAGGAACAGCGGCCAGGAGCCGCTGAACAGCGTCGAAAGATCCATGGCTTCCCAGTCTAGGCGCGCGGACGGGGCCCGCCGCTCCCCCGCCGCCGCGCTCGGCGGGCGGGAGAGCGACGGGCCCCGTCGCTTCCGGGCTGCGCCCCGTCAGGCGGGGTGCTGCCGGATCAGCGGGCCTTGCGCCCGGTGATCAGGCCCCAGATGACCAGCACGATCAGCGACCCGATGATCGCCAGGATCCAGGAGCTGAGCGAGAAGAAGCGGTCGACGCTGACGCCGAAGATCGCGTTGCCGATCCAACCACCCAGCAGCGCGCCGATGACGCCGAGGATCAGGGTGGCGACGATGCCGCCGCCCTGACGGCCCGGCAGGATGGCCTTGGCGATGGCGCCGCAGATCAGGCCGAGGATGATGAAGGCGAGGAAGTTCATGGTTGACGGGACCTTTCTTGAGAGAGCGCGGGCCCCGCGGAGGCGGGGTTCGCCTCCGTGGTTCACGGGAACCGCCGTCTTCCTCCGATCCTACCGGGGCCACCCCGCCCGGACCCCGGATCCGCCGCCCCTGTGACCCATCGCTCACCGATCGATCCCTGGCCCGCCTCAGTGCTCCACGGCCCCCTCCGCGCCGATGCCGGTGAGGGAGCGGACCTCCATCTCCGCCTGTTTGACCGGGTCCTCCCGGGTGCGGGAGGTGACGGAGCCGAGCCAGCCGAGCAGGAACCCGGCGGGGATGGAGACCAGCCCCGGGTTGGCCAGCGGGAAGATCGCGAAATCGGCCTCGGGCAGCATCGAGGTCTCGGAGCCGGAGATCACCGGGGAGACGAGGATGAGCCCGACGGCGAGGATCAGTCCCCCGTACATCGACCACACCGCCCCGCGAGTGGTGAAGCCCTTCCAGAACAGGGAGTAGAGGATGGTGGGCAGATTCGCCGAGGCCGCGACGGCGAAGGCCAGCGCCACCAGGAACGCGACATTCTGCCCCTGCGCGCCGATCCCACCGGCGATGGCCAGCAGGCCGATGACCACGACGGTGGTCTTGGCCACCCGGATCTCCTTCCGCGGGTCCGCGTTCCCCTTGCAGATGACGTTCGTGTAGACGTCGTGGGCGAAGGAGGCCGAGGCCGTGATGGCCAGGCCCGCGACCACCGCGAGGATCGTGGCGAAGGCGACCGCCGCGATGATGCCCATCAGCAGGGAGCCGCCGAGCTCGAAGGCCAGCAGCGGCGCAGCCGAGTTCACCCCGCCGGGGGCCTCCTGGATGCGCTGCGCCCCGATCATCGCGGCCGCACCGTACCCCAGGACGAGGGTGAACAGGTAGAACAGCCCGATCAGGGCGATGGCCCAGACCACCGAGCGGCGGGCCTCCTTGGCGGTGGGCACGGTGTAGAAGCGCATGAGCACGTGCGGCAGCCCGGCGGCCCCGAAGACCAGGGCGAGGGACAGGGAGAGGAAGTCCAGCTTGGTCAGCTCGGTCTTGCCGTACTTCTGGCCCGGATCCAGGATCCCGGAGCTTCCGGCGGTCTCCACGGCCCGGCCCAGCAGCTCGGAGAGGCTGAAGCCGTTCAGGGCGAGGATCCACACGGTCATCACGGCGACCCCGGCGATGAGCAGGCAGGCCTTGATGATCTGCACCCATGTGGTGCCCTTCATCCCGCCGATCAGCACGTAGGCGATCATCAGCACGCCCACCACCACGATCACCAGGGACTGCCCGGCGGTGGAGCTGATGCCCATGAGCAGGGAGACCAGGGCCCCGGCCCCGGCCATCTGGGCCAGCAGGTAGAACAGGGTCACCGCCAGGGTCGTGATGCACGCGGCCACGCGCACGGGCCGCTGGCGCAGGCGGAAGGAGAGCACATCCGCCATCGTGAACTTCCCGGTGTTGCGCAGCGGCTCAGCCACCAGCAGCAGAGCCACCAGCCAGGCGACGAGGAAGCCGATGGAGTACAGGAAGCCGTCGTAGCCCTGCACGGCGATGGCCCCGACGATGCCCAGGAAGGAGGCGGCCGAGAGGTAGTCCCCGGCGATGGCCAGGCCGTTCTGGGTGCCGGAGAAGGAGCGTCCCCCGGCGTAGTAGTCCGCGGCGGTCTTGGTGTTCTTGGAGGCCCGCAGCACGACGACGAGGGTCACGGCGACGAAGGCGCCGAAGATCGCCATGTTGATCCACGGGGTGCCGACGCTCTGCGCGGTGGCCGCGCTCAGCACGGGGGTGACGCTCATGCTCGTCCTCCCGTGCCGGCCGGGGCGAAGTCCCCGTGCTCCATGCGTCCGCGCAGGTCCGCGGCCTGGGGGTCCAGGCGGCGCCCGGCGAAGGCGATGTACGCGCCGGTGATGGCGAAGGTGGAGACGAACTGCAGGATTCCCCAGACGATGCCGACCGTGATGTTGCCCCACAGCCGCTGGGACATGAACGCGGGAGCGTACATCGCCGTCAGGGCGTAGGCCAGGTACCAGACCAGGAAGAGCCCGGCCATCGGGAAGACGAAGCGCCGGTGGTCCCGGCGCAGCCGTCCGAAGGCCGGGGAGGCCTGGGCGGCGGGGAAGTCGATCGGGGCCTGCTGGTCGGGGGCCGATGCCGCGGCATCGCGCTCCGAACTCTGCTCCGGTTGCCGCTCCGGTTTCTGCTCCGGGTGGGGTGCGGGGTGGTGGGTGGGGCTCATGCCGTCCTCCTCGTTGAGAGACATGGCCCGAATTATACCCTGGATCACACGCAGTCGTGATCCAGAGCACCTTCACTCCGGTTTGCGCTCCACTCCGATGGGGGATCAGCGGATGAGCTGGATCAGCTCCTGCGCCCGTTCGAGGAAGGCGTCCACCTGGGCCTCGTCGTAGGCCCGGGTCCCGGTGCCCTCGCGGAAGGCCGCGGTGCGCACCGCCCCCGGGTGGGGGTGCTCGCTGACGCGCAGGTGCTCGGCCAGCTGCGCGCACAGGGCGTCCACATCCGCGGCGAGGTAGCCGATGTCGCGGCGTCGGGCCGGGCGACGGAAGCGGCGCCCGTCCGGGCGGTTCAGGCGGCCCATGATCAGATCCGCCAGGGGCTCGGCCCGCTGCCGCACCGCGTCCGGTCCGCGCACCGCATCCAGCCGGGCGCGCTCGGCCGCGGCCAGCTCGTCCTCGACCTCGTCCATCAGGGCGTCCACGGTCTCGGCGTCGTAGCCGCCGTCCTGGGCGGGGAAGACGATCTCGCGGACCTCCGCGGAGCTCAGCTCCGGGTAGGACCCGCCCTCCCGCAGGGTCTCCAGGGATGCCTGCGCCCGGGCCAGGAAGTCCCGCACCCGCAGCACGTCGTAGCCCCGCGCGGAGGCCGGCACCCGGCGCAGCACCCCCAGCTCCCGCGAGCCGGAGACCACCCGGTCCTCGGGCTCCTGCTCGGGGCGCTGCTGCGAGGCGTGGGGGTCGGTGGTGGGGGTCATGGGTGGGCCTTTCGCTTCGTGGGGGACGGCGCGAGGATCGAGGAGCCGGCTCAGCTGAGAGCCGCGAACACGACGTAGCCGATGGCCGCGGCGAACACGATGGAGTCCAGCCGGTCCATGACCCCGCCGTGCCCGGGCAGGATGTGGCTCATGTCCTTGATGCCGACCTCCCGCTTGACCATGGACTCGGAGAGGTCCCCCACGGTGGAGGCGATGACCAGCAGCACCGCCAGCACGGCACCGTGCCACCAGGGGTCGTGCAACAGCAGGACCGCGCAGAGGATGCCCACGGCCACCGAGCCGACCATGGAGCCCGCGAAGCCCTCCCAGGTCTTCTTGGGGCTGATCCGCGGGGCCATGGGGTGCTTGCCCCACAGGACGCCGGCCAGGTAGCCCCAGGTGTCGTTGCCGATCGCCATCACGACGATCGTGAACACCCGCGCCGGGCCGTCCTCCCCGCGGAACAGGACCACGGCCAGCGCCAGCATGAACGGCACCCAGGACATCGTGAACACGGCGGCCATGATGGAGGGCAGCATCCCCTCCCGGGGACCGGCCATCCGCCACAGCACCACCACGATCACGGCCGCAAGCACCGAGTAGATCAGCGCTTCTCCCCCGCCCAGATACGCGGCGACGGGGAACAGGGCCCCGGTCACGACCGCCGGGGCCAGCGGCACCTGCAGCCCCGGGCGCAGGTTCAGCGCCCGGGTGACCTCCCAGGTGCCGACCCCGGCTCCGGCCGCGGCGACCGCGACGATCACCGGCGGCACGAAGAACATGCCGATCACCACCAGCGCGCCGAGGACCACGCCGACGCCGATCGCGGCCGGCAGGTCGCGTCCGGCGCGCGGCGTGCGCTTCGGCGTCGGCTGAGCGGGGGTGGACGGCGGGGTGGGCTGGGCGGACATCAGACGGCGAGCAGCTCGGCTTCCTTGCGCTTGAGCAGCTCGTCGATCTGCTCGATGTGCTTCTTGGTCACGGCCTCGAGGTCCTTCTCCGCGCGGGCGCCCTCGTCCTCGCCGGCCTCGCCGTCCTTGACGAGCTTCTCGATCTCGGTCTTGGCGTGGCGGCGGATGTTGCGCACGGACACGCGGGCCTCCTCGGCCTTGCCGGAGACCATCTTGACGTACTCGCGGCGGCGCTCCTCGGTCAGCTCCGGCATGACCACGCGGATCACGTTGCCGTCGTTGGCGGGGTTGGCGCCCAGGTCCGAGTTGCGCAGGGCCTTCTCGATCTCGTTCAGCGCGGACTTGTCGTACGGGGTGATCAGCAGGGTGCGGGCCTCGGGGTTCTGGAAGGAGGCCAGCTGCTGCAGCGGGGTGGGGGCGCCGTAGTAGTCCACCAGGAGGGAGGAGAACAGGGAGGGGTTGGCGCGGCCGGTGCGCACCGCCGCGAAGTCCTCCTTGGCGGCGTCCACGGCCTTGCCCATCTTGGTGCGGGCTTCGGTCAGGGAATCTTCGATCACGGGGGTCTCTCCTGGATTCGGGGGTGGGTGCGGGGTCGTCCGGTCTCCAGCTTACCGGCCCGCCTCCGAGCGGGCCGGGGCGGGTCGCGGCCGGACAGAGGCCGGTGGGGTGTCAGGCGGTGACCAGGGTGCCGATCTGCTCGCCGAGGATCGCGCTGGCGACGTTGCCCTCCCCCTCCATGCCGAACACGCGCATCGTCACGTCGTTGTCCCGGCACAGGCTGAAGGCGGTCTGATCCATCACGCGGATGTCCCGCTGCAGGGCCTCGTCGTAGGTCAGGTGGTGCAGGCGCTTCGCGTCCGAGTTGGTCTTGGGATCCGCGGTGTAGACCCCGTCCACCCCGTTCTTGGCCACCAGCACCTCGTCGGCGTGGACCTCCAGGGCGCGCTGGGCGGCCACGGTGTCCGTGGAGAAGTACGGCAGGCCGGCCCCGGCGCCGAAGATCACCACGCGGTCCTTCTCCAGGTGGCGGATGGCCCGGCGGGGGATGTAGTTCTCCGCGACCTGCGCCATCTGGATCGCGGACTGCACGCGGGTCTCCACCCCGGCCTGCTCCAGGAAGTCCTGCAGGGCCAGGGAGTTCATCACGGTGCCGAGCATGCCCATGTAGTCCGCGCGGGAGCGGTCCATGCCGGCCACGGACAGCTCCGCCCCGCGGAAGAAGTTGCCGCCGCCGACGACGATCGCGGTCTCCGCCTGGCCCACCGTGGAGGCGATCTGCTCGGCGATGCGCCGCACCACGCCGGTGTCGATGCCGACGCGGCCGCCGCCGAAGACCTCCCCGGACAGCTTGAGCAGGACGCGGCGGCGGGTGGGGGCGAGGCGGGGAGTCTCGTCGGGCATGGTCTTGTCTCCTCCTGGCGCGCGGACGGCGCGGTGGTGGGTCCCGGGCGGCGCGGTGCGGCGGGGATGCCCGCGGCGGGCTCGCGGACTCCGGGGGCGGTCTGGTCCGGGCACCAGCATACGCAGTCCACGCGCGAGGAGCGCCCGCCGTGTGACGGCGGACGCTCCTCGATCAGACACCGGGGCTATGCCCCGGGTGCGGTGTGCGCGGTGCGCGGGGAGGTCAGTTCCCGACGCGGAAGCGCACGAAGCCGGTGGCCTTGGCCCCGGCCTCCTCCAGGACCTGGCGCACGGACTTCTTGGAGTCCTTGGCGAAGTCCTGGTCCAGCAGGGTGTTCTCCTTGAAGAAGCCCTTCAGGCGGCCCTCGACGATCTGCGGGATGATCCGCTCGGGCTTGCCCTCGGCCTTGGCGGTCTCCTCGGCGACGCGGCGCTCGTCGGCCACCTCGTTCTCCGGGATGGAGGTCTCGTCCAGGAACTTCGGGGACATCGCGGCGATGTGCACGGCGACGTCGTGGGCGATCTCCTCGACGTTCTCGCCCTCCACGGCCAGCAGCACGCCCACCTGGGCGGGCAGGTCCTTGGAGGTCTTGTGCAGGTACTGGGACACGTGCGCGCCCTTCAGGCGGGCCACGCGGCGCACGATGACCTTCTCGCCCAGCAGGGCGCCGGCCTCGGTGACCTGCTCCTCGACGGTCTTGCCGTTGGACTCGGCCTTCAGCAGGTCCTCGAGGGTCTCGACGTCGTTGGCGACGGCGGCCTCCAGCACGGAGTTGCCGAAGTCGATGAACGGGGCGGACTTGGCGACGAAGTCGGTCTCGGAGTTGACCTCGACGAGGTAGCCCACGCCGTCCTGGACGCGAGCGGCGACCAGGCCCTCGGCGGTGGCGCGGCCCTCGCGCTTGGTGACGCCCTTGAGGCCCTTGACGCGGATGATCTCCATCGCCTTCTGCTGGTCGCCGTCGGCCTCGTCCAGGGCCTTCTTGACGTCGAGCATCCCGGCGCCGGTGCGCTCGCGCAGGGCCTTGATGTCGGCTGCGGTGTAGTTCGCCATGTGTGCTCCTTCGTAAAGAGTCGTGTTCTGCGGCGTAGGTGTCGGTGGCGCACCGGGGGGCCGTCGGGCTCGGGCGGGGCCGGATTCCGACGGCGCCCCGGTGCGGTCGGTCGGCACCCCGGTGGGGCGCCGTCCGGGCGCTACTGGCCGGAGACCTCGTGCTCGGCGGCCTCGGCCTCGGCGGCCTGCTCGTCCTTCTTGGCGGCCAGGGCCTCGGACTCGTCGACGATCGCGCCGGCCTCGGCCTGGGCCTCCATCTGCTGGTGCTGCTCCAGCAGCTCCTTCTCCCACTCGGCCATGGGCTCCTCGGCGGTCTCCTCGGAGCCGGACTTCTTGGAGTTGCGCTCCAGCAGGCCCGCGGCCACGGCGTCGGCGACGACGCGGGTCAGCAGGTTCACGGAGCGGATGGCGTCGTCGTTGCCCGGGATCGGGAAGGCGACCTCGTCCGGATCGCAGTTGGTGTCCAGGATGGCCACGACCGGGATGCCCAGCTTCTGGGCCTCGTCCACCGCGAGGTGCTCCTTGTTGGTGTCCACGACCCACAGCAGGGACGGGGCCTTGGTGAGGTTGCGGATGCCGCCGAGGGTCTTCTCGAGCTTCTCGAACTCGCGGCGCAGGAGCAGCAGCTCCTTCTTGGTGTACTGGGAGGCGGCGACGTCGTCGAAGTCCACCTGCTCCAGCTCCTTCATGCGCTCGATGCGCTTGGAGACGGTGGAGAAGTTGGTGAGCATGCCGCCGAGCCAGCGGTGGTTGACGTAGGGCATGTTCACGCGGGTGGCCTGCTCCGCGATGGTGGCCTGCGCCTGCTTCTTGGTGCCGACGAACAGGATGGTCCCGCCGTGGGCGACGGTGGCCTTGACGGCCTCGTAGGCGCGGTCGATGAACTCCAGGGACTGCTGGAGGTCGATGATGTAGATGCCGTTGCGCTCGGTGAAGATGTAGCGCTTCATCTTGGGGTTCCAGCGGCGGGTCTGGTGACCGAAGTGGACACCGGAATCGAGCAGCTGGCGCATGGTCACGACGGGCATGTCGCTCTCCTTCATCACGACGCCGTCCGCGCACCGGCGCGGGGCGTCGCGTTCTCGTGGGTTTCGGTTTCTGTGCGGCACCGCTCACCGGACCCTGCGGCGGGGGCGGCTCGTCGGTGCTCCTGGCGGTCGATGGATCTCCTCCTGCATCCCCTTTCGGGGACGGGGAGAGCATCCGCGCGGCCCGTGCCGAGCGGTCACCGTGAGGTGCCCGCGTGCGGAACCGGGGGCCGCGCCCGCATCGGGACGGGTGCCACCTGCTGGGGTGGTGGTCCCTGATGCGCATCGCCCACGCGAAGTCAGCGGGCGCACTGCGCCCACTGCTGCCCCTCAGTGTACCCCACCGACGCGCGAGGGCCGAGACCCTCCGAATGCGGCGCCCGGGATGGTGGACGCTGGGGCCGCGGCCCGGGGTGCCGGGTCTCTGCACTCCCCGGGGGGCCGTGGATGGGTGCCCCGATCCCGGCGGGTTCTCCCCAGGGGCCCCGCCGGAGCGCGGAGGCCCGGCCCGCGCACCCGAGGTCTGGGGCTGGAATGGGACCCATGAGAGCCAAGATCGCCTCGCGCACCCCGGTCCCGCCGTCACGCCCCGCACCACCGCCGCGGGCGGTCGCGGTGCTGGCCGTCTCGCTTCTGCTGCTGGTGGGTTTGCCCGGAGGCGCGGCTCCGGCAGCCCTGGCCGGGACCGACCGGCCGCACTGGGAGTGGCCGCTGTCCCCGCGCCCGGCCGTGGTCGGAGCGTATCGGCCTCCGGCGCAGCGGTGGCTGTCCGGGCATCGCGGGGTGGATCTGGCGGCCGCCCCGGGCCAGGAGGTCCGCTCCCCCTCGGCCGGGACCGTGAGCTTCTCCGGGACGGTCGTGGATCGGGGCGTGATCACGGTGACCACCGCGGAGGGGCGCCGGATCAGCATGGAGCCGGTGGCGCAGCAGCTGCCCCGGGGCACGCGGGTCTCGGCCGGGCAGCGGATCGCGGTGCGCGATGAGCAGGCAGTGCACGAGCCGTGCGGAACCTGCCTGCACTGGGGCGTGCGCGAGGGCGAGGAGTACGTCAATCCCCTGCTGTTCGTCGGGGATCTGCGCCCCTCGGTGCTGCTGCCGGTCCCGGAGCACCTGAAGTGACCGGCCGGGGCGCGAGCGATGGGCGGCAGCGCGCGAGCCCGCGCTGAGATGCGGGTTCTGTGTAGAGATACGTCCTTCGTGCTGAGATGCGCCCCGTCGTGACGCATCTCAGCACGAACCGCGCATCTCAGCACGAAGGCCGCATCTGAACGAGTAGGGGGTGCGGGGCTTGAACCCGCGACCCAAGGATTATGAGTCCTCTGCTCTGACCAGCTGAGCTAACCCCCCGCGATCCCTCCCGACGCACCGCGGCGCGCCGGGGCGGATCGGTGCACCACTGTACCGCAGGCCCGCCGGGAGCACGGGGAGGTCCGGAGGGAGGTCTCAGCCGGCGACGTCGGGCGCGGTCTCGGGCATCGGGTGCTCACCGCGGTACAGGGCCTCGAACAGGTCCCAGGTGCGGTGCACATCGTGCTGGCGCACCAGCTCGCGCCCGGCCCGGCCCATCGCGGCCCGCTCCTGCGGGGTGGCCTCCAGGACCAGGCGCAGCTTCGCGGCGAGGTCCTCCGGGTCCTGCGGGGTGAACAGGTAGCCGTTGACCCCCTGGCGCACCAGGTGCGGCAGGGCCAGGGCATCGGCTAAGACCACGGGCCGGGAGGCGGACAGCGCCTCCAGGGTCACCAGGGACTGCAGCTCCGCGGTGCCCGGCTGGCAGAACACGGTGGCGCTCAGGTATTCGCGGCGCAGCTGCTCATCGGAGACGTACCCGAGGAACTCCACGCGATCCGCCACGCCCTCGGCGCGGGCGACCTCGCGCAGGGCCGGCTCCACCTCCCCGGTGCCGGCCAGGCGCAGGCGCGCGTCCAGCTCCTTCGGGAGCCGGGCCAGGGCGCGGACGAGCACGTCCACGTTCTTCTCCACCGCCAGGCGCCCGGTGAACAGGATGGTCGGGTGCGCCGGCTCGTCCACGCGCTCTCCCGGGCGGAGTTCGTAGGCCGCGGAGTCGATGCCGTTGGACACGGGCAGGATCGGCTTGGCGAAGCCGTGCTCGTGCATGGACCGGGCGCCGATCGGCGTCGGGGTGGTGATGACCTCGGCGCGGCCGAGCACGTGCTCCATGTCCTTCCAGGACAGCTTGGCGAAGCCGCGCAGGAACCAGTCGGGGAAGGGCAGGAAGGGGTTGAGGTTCTCCGGCATGAAGTGGTTGGTGGCCACCAGCCGGATGCCGCGGCGCTGGGCGGCCCAGGCGAGCATGCGACCGACGATGTAGTGGCACTGGATGTGCACGACGTCGGGCCGAACCTCGTCCAGGATCCGCCCGACCCGGCGCTGCATCTCCCACGGGAAGCACAGCCGGTAGTACGGGTGCGTGGGCGGGTGGTGGCTGCGCAGGCGGTGCTCGGTGATGCCGTCGATGTCGATGGTGTAGGAGGGGCCGGCCCCGGTGCGGGCGGCGACGACGTGGACCTCGTGCCCCCGATCCCGCATGCCCACGGCCAGGCGGTGGCCGAACTGGGCGGCGCCGTTGATGTCCGGCGGGTAGGTGTCCGCGCCGATCAGGATGCGCAGGGGCTTCTCGGGCATCGGTGGGGCTGCACCTCTCGTCGCGGGGCGTGCGCCGGGCTCTGACGCATCGACGCCCCAGTCTACCCGCGCCCGACCAGCCCATGAAGCGCCGATGCCTCCCCACCCGGGCGGGTGGGGAGGCATCGGCGGTCGATCCGCCCGGGGCGTGCTGGGCTCAGCGGCGCTTGAGCAGGCGCCCCAGGAAGAGCACGAAGGCCCCGAGGGAGACGGCCAGCGCGGACAGCGGGGCCCAGCGCTGCTTGGCGGCCTCCGGGTCCATGACGTTGTCCGCGAGGCCCTCGGCGACGTCGCGCGCCCGGTTCGGGGCGGCCTTGGCGTCGGCGGTGGTCTTGCCGACCAGACCGCGGGCGGTGGACTTGACCCGGTCGGTCTGGCTGGAGAAGTCGTCGCGCAGGGTCTTGAGGTGGTCGCGGCGGGCCTTGGTCCGCTGCTCCACCTGGTCGCGAGTCGGGGTGGCCTCGGCGGGCACCTCGCCGGCGTCCTCGCGGCGCTTCTTCTCCTTCTTCTCGGCTTCCTTCTCCTCCTGCTTCTCGCGCAGCTCGCGGCGCACGCGGGAGGAGGTGTAGGCGGAGCCCTCCTTGGCCACGCCGAGATCATAGAGCAGGCCGAAGATCGCCGACTCCGGCTTCAGCGGCAGCTGCTTCTTGATCTTGGAGACCCCGATCAGCGCGAAGATCGCGAGCAGGATGATGAACAGCACGCCCAGCAGCAGGGCGGCCAGCCAGGCTTCCATGACCTTGGCCAGACCGGCCACGGCCGCCACCAGCAGCACGATGACGGCGAACAGCGCGAAGACGAGGCCGACGGCGACGAAGGCGGCGCCGACGCCGAGCTTGGCGCCCTTCTCCTTCATCTCCATCGTGGCGATCTTCAGCTCGTCCTTGACCTGCTTGGGACCGAGCCGGGAGGCGACCTTGGAGATGCCCACGACCTGGCGGGCGCCGTTCTTCAGCGACGCGAAAGCACCCCGGTAGGACCGGGGCTCAGCGGTGGTGCGGGTCTGCGGCGCACCGGGTTCGTGAGACATCAGTACTCCCTTGTGACGACGTGATGGTTCAGCTCCCAACGTACCATCACGGACCTGCATCGACGGCCTTGGGGAGGAGCCCCCACTCGGGGTTCACCCCGCTTTCGTCGCGCCCCATTTCCTGCCGATCACCTGCCGGGTTCATGCCTCAGCCCGGGCGATCGCCTCGCGGGCCGACTGCGTCCGATAGATGAACCCGTGCACCGGAACATCCACACCCACCTGCGCGGCCCGGGCCACCACGATGCCGGTCTGATCCTCCAGCTCCGACGGACGCCCAGCCGCAAGATCCCGCTGCATCGACGACGTCGTCCCCGCCGCGAAGCCATCGGTGTACACCGCGAAGACCTCAGCAGCATCCTCGCCGGTGAACTCCACCCCGTGGGCCCGAGCCACCGACCGCACCTCCTCGATCCCCTCCCACACCAGGGACCGGGCGCCCCCATCGGCACGGGTCTGCCCCACCGTCAGCCCCGTCACCGCCCCGACCCCACCGTAGGAGGCGATCAGCGCCAACTTCTTCCACAGGGCCCGCTGCACATCCGCCACGGGCACCAGCTCCACCGGCGTCCCGGCGAAGACCCGCTCAGCCAACCCCAGGGCCTCCTCAGGTTCTCCAGCATCACCGGAGGAGAACACCCCGACCGTCAGCTGAGCCTCCCGCCCCAGCAGCGACACCCAACCCGGCGCGGTGCGCTGCACGATCACCACACACGTGCTGGCCAGCACCGGCGCCTGCGGGAAAGCCTCCACCACATGCTCCGGAGCGGTGACCCCGTTCTGCAGGGGCAGGAACGGCGTACCCGCAGGAACCCGGGTCGAGAGATCTCGCAGCACCTCAGGCACGGCCCAGGCCTTGACCGCGAGGACCACCAGATCAGGGGCCGCACCCTCGGGTACGGCGTCGGTGACCTCGGCCAGCTCCACCGTCTCCTCGGCGTCCTCCGTCGCGATCCGCACCCGAGGAGCATCCGCCCACCCCGTGCGAGCCACCAGACGCACCCGATGCCCGGCCTGCTGCAACCGGGCCGCGAAGTACAGGCCCATCGCCCCAGCCCCATGGATCAGGATCTCCACGATCCGACTCCTCCCCGTCCGGAATGCGCGAGGTGCGCATCACACCCTCAGGGTAACCCGGACAGGACGCAGAAGAGGCCCCCTCCCCTTCCGGGGAGGAGGCCTCCAGGCTGGCTCCCCCGACTGGACTCGAACCAGTAACCCTTCGATTAAACGGCCCACTCCTGGGCCGCGCGTGGGGCTGGCGATTCTGCGCGAGACACCTCCACATGACGCCCCGACACCACCGCGCCCACTGCGAGGAGATGCCCAATGACTGACGTGCTACCGATTCTCTCCCGGACCTACGCCCTGACCATGGGCGGCCCAGGCGCCGTGCAGGAACTGAACTGGCAACTCCGCGACCGGATCACCCAGACCCGGGACCAGCTCCAAGCCGACCACCCAGCCCACCAGGTCATCGCACGCGTCGTCAGCGTCAGTCACGCCGTCACAGACGGGCACCGCGCCTCACTGATCGCCGCGGTAGAATTCCACCTCAACAGCCAATAAACTCCACCACTCAAAAGGAAAAGCACATGAACCTACCGCCGCCAAGTGATAACTACGTGGAACCGCCATTTCCGCCGCTTCCCACCACATACGAGCCATACACAACAATCGCAGCATTCCTTGCGGTGATAATCATCACTCTTGCCGCCATCATACTGTCACTACCGCCTGATGGCTGGAGGCGCAACCAGGTAGATAAGGTGCTCACCAAAACACGCGATGATCTGGATACGCAACACCGAGCTCAGCAACTAGCCGAGCGCGTATCTTTCGCGAAACTCAGCCAGTGGCTGTCACGGTATCGCACGTGGTCCGACCGAAATCCTGACCCCAACTCCGACGAATACTTGATGGAGTTGAGTAACCTCCGACCCGATCTGGCTCTTCACGAACGAGGGTGTAGCGCGGGTCTGAACCCTCCGGCTTCGAGCAGC
>OMJG01000732.1_pt1 | contig 22844 bp, 22 predicted proteins | sample 1646431 | NCBI WGS metagenome assembly OMJG01 (sample SAMN03771674, study PRJEB25209) | food metagenome | isolation source: Cotija cheese | place: Mexico:Jalisco,Michoacan | collected 2011-12-12
CCGATGGCTGGCTGGCTCACTGCTCCCGGCACGGCGACCTGGATTCCGCGCTGCTAGATACCTAAACAGCCAAGCAGCCATGTGTTGGGGCCGCTTCGCTGTTAGATGGGAATGCTGAAAAGGTTAAATGTGCGGCAGTAAACTAATGCCCATGGCCTTCCATGACGCAGCTGTTGAACTGGCTCACCGCTCCGCATTGCGCTCGATTGCGCGGGTGGTCAGTGATACCGCTGTGCCGACGCCGCCGAAGAAGGCTTTAGAGGGCATCGTCAAGCAATTGCGTCTGGGGCCCGCCGTCGTGCTCACCGGGGCGGGCGTGTCCACCGACTCCGGCATCCCGGACTACCGCGGGCCGCAAGGTTCTTTGTCACGGCATCGGCCGATGACCTACCAAGAGTTTCGCTATGACGCGGCCGCCTCACACCGCTATTGGGCGCGTAGCTTTGTGGGCTGGCGGGTGATGAACCAAGCGCAGCCCAACCGCACCCACCATGCGCTGGTGGAATTTGAGCGCGCCGGGCTCATCAACGGCGTGATTACGCAAAATGTGGATGGCCTGCACAAACTAGCCGGAACGCAGTCTTTGGTGCCGCTGCACGGCGATATGGAATCCGTGATGTGCCTGGAATGTGGGCAGGTGGAAGACCGCCGGGCCTTTGATATTCGCCTGGATGAACTCAACCCCGGTTACCTGGATTCGCTGCTGGTCAGCGCCGATATGGTCAATCCGGATGGTGATGTCACCCTTGATGATGCGGCGGTCGCTCGCTTTCGCATGGTTGGCTGCATTCGCTGTGGGTCCAAGCTGCTGAAACCCGATGTGGTCTACTTCGGGGAGTCCGTTCCCACCGCGCGCAAAGAGCATGCATATAAGCTTCTCGATGCCGCCGCGTCCCTTCTTGTCGCCGGTTCCTCGCTGGCAGTGATGAGCGGAATGAGATTCGTGTTGGAAGCCCGCAAACAAGATAAACCAGTGGCCATTATCAACGGTGGCCCGGGCTGCGCCGATACCCGCGCTACTACCTTGTGGCGCACCCAAGTTGGCCCTGCTTTTGATGAACTCTTAGACGCTTTGGATCTGTCTTAATGTGATCCCAGCATGGGGCCAATCTGGCGCAGAATAGTCCGGGCGATGACGCGTACGCGTTTATCCACCGGCAAATCATGGTGCAAGACGACTGCGCGGCGGTCGAAGTCTTGGACGTAGATATTGCGCACCGTGCCGGTTTTCACCTTGTGCGGTGCTAAGAAGCAGGATTCTGGCGGTACCACCACCGCATCAGAGCGCGTGACGATGTTGGTATACATCACGCCCTCATCCAAGTCACCGTCACGGTTGACTTCATTGAGGATCTCACTGCCCACAATCTGCTGCGCACCAGCGGGCCCGAAGTAGGCGTCAATGATAGAAGACATCACGTTATCTGCCCGGCGATTAGTCACCAGCGTGGACAAGATTCCGCCCTGTGTCGTGCCGTGATTGGGGGTTCCCATGCACACCAGGTGCTTGACGTACTGCGCACCGCCCAGCTTGCGCATCCAATACCGCGCCACCAGCCCGCCTTGGGAATGGCCAATGACGATGACCTTCTCCGCGCCGGTAGCGTGCATGACCGCTTGGATATAGGCATCAATCTGCGCCGCCGACTCCGGAATCAAACCTGTTGCGCGGGTGCCATAATCAGGCGCGAACACGGCCCAGCCATCCTGGCGTAAGTCTGCGCCGAGCAACTGCCAAATACCCTTGGAATCACACGTTCCGTGAATGAGAATCACCGGCCACGGGCGCTTCGGCGTCAGCTTCGCCGTCCAGTCATCTTCAAAGATTCCGCGCGGTTTCAAACGCGCACCCAACGGCAAAGACTTCACCGGGCTGCCGGAGCCAGCATGCTCCATTCCTTCATCGGAACTAGCCACCCCAACACGGGTGCTGGGACCCTCCGATACCTCATCAGCGCCCGTGTTATCAAAGCTTGCTGCTTTCGATGGATCCGCATGCAACCGCGCAGCAATCTCCGACGCCACCTCATTATGCAATGACACCGCCGGCGCCGTATTTGGCACCCCTAAACGCCGCGGGCTATTACGCCACTCCCGCAGCTCCGCCAGCGCGCTCTCAATCGGCGCAAACGGCCCGTGTGGACCACTCACTTCCGGCTCGCCCGGCAGCTCTCGTGCCTCAGTTTCCTCAGTCGGCCGGGCTATCTCGACATCCGCGGACTCGTCTTTGGACTCCTTAGTGGACGCATCTTCGGAGTCGTCATTGGAGGAGAGGAAGTTCTTGAGGTGGTCGGAGATTACTGCACGAAGTTCGGCTAATGAATCTTGAGCTGGCAAAGGATGGCCTCCCTTTCGTAATGCTCACTGTCATTCTATCGACTTCACCACATTTCGGTGTTTGTGAAAGAGCAAAATATTCGCCGCGCAACGCCGAAGCACACTATTTTCAAAGATTTTTAGAAATATTTTTATTGCTTCTACCTGCGTTTATGGCAACGGGGGTAGTTCTATCGATAAAAAGGTTGATGTTGGGGGTTGACGTTCACGCACAGTGATGTAAAGTAAGCCTTGCCTAATCACGGGCGGCACGATGTAGGAGATGCGCTCCACACCCTGCTTTGTGTCGGAGATTAGTCATGGGGAGAAAGGTCCGTCAGTGCGCAGCTGGCGGGCCTTTCGTTATGTCTAGGCCAGCCCAACCACGCGCTAACGTAGCCTGAATTTTGCTCTGACTTAAGGGTGATTTGACCGGCTAGATGCCCTACACGCAGGCGTGCAGGGCAAGAGTCTAGCGGCTTAGGGTGCTAGCGCTCAACCGGTTGGTAGCCGGAGTTGGTTTCAATGAGCAGCTCGACTTCATCCGGGGACGGGATGATGTCACGCTCAGGTACGTCCTCACAGATTTCTTCCCAACGGTCGAGTTGTTCTTGAGTCCAATCACCACTGTCTTCAATGTGCACGCTGCCCAGGTAGCCGTCATCAACGAAGAATTGGATGGTGAAAGTGAGATCCCCCAGAGCCGTGAAACGGCCGATAACCGGGAAGCGATAGTTGCCGGGTACAAGCCGTGGAATGTGATTGGGCACGTGGAATTGCCCGGCGTTGAAGTCCGGTTCGGCGCCGTTCCAGTGATAAACGCTCGCGGCACCGAGTTGCTCACGCAATTGCGGTGCACCGAAGTCATCGGTTGCCTCCAGCATTGCGCTTATGATTGCCCGCAGGTTGTCTGGAACCTCATGCAGCGTACGGTTCGGGGCGACGCGCTCGTCCTCTTCCATCGCTTCTTCAAAAGCTTCATTAAAGATGTCTTCGAAGCTGATTCCGCCGTTGTCAAAACGGCGTCCTAGCCACCACGCGGCAGCGGAGACAGCACCTTCACCGGTTGCCATCCACAGGCGTGGATGGCGCACGCCCGCGCGTTTGATGCTGTCATGCAAAGGGGCATCGAGTTTCTCGCCGACTTCCGCGATTCCGAAAACTGCGCCGGCAGAACCAGTGGTGATGGCGGCCCGCCCAACCGGGCCGACGATATCAAAGTCATCTTCGTTAACTGGGCGAAGGCTCGCATGCATGACCCACGCGGTTAGCCCAGCAATCGCACTGCGGTAAGCCAGCCGGCGACCCGTGGTGAGCTTGCGCGGTTCCACCAGCGCTAGCCCTGTGACTGCCGCTGTAGACACAACACCATGAATAACACTGTTTGGGTTGTTGAGCTCTCGCAAAATTCCTCGAAGTTCCATGCCTTAAAAAATACATGGAGTTTTGGCCCCGCTAACGCAATGAGTTGATATCAATGTGCCCGGGTAAATTTTGCCCCGGTAGTTGAACTGGACTTAACCCAGCATTTTGGCGAATCTCACTGGTAGAAAACACATAACGCGAAAAGCCTGGCTTGACGTGGACACCGGGAAAATGCGAGTTGAGTAGTTTCACTATTGCGTAACCTTCGCTGTACCAGGCCCACACATCAAATGATTCTGCCCAGCTTGGACGATCATCAAAAGTCTTGCCGTAATCCCGAAATTTGTTGTGAAACTCATTGGTCCACCGAAGAATTCTTTGGCTATCGGAGTCATTGATACCAAGTTCTTGCGGGAGGACATATGGATTCCGAGTCTTCTCCATTACTAGTTCCGGCGAAGGCCACAGGGAACTGGGATGCCCGTGGTCTGGATAGATACGGATGGTTGGCACATTCTCGGACACAAATTCCAGAGTACTTAGCGCGCGTTCTGCAGTGTGGTGCGTTAGTCTAGAGGCGAATTGCAACGGACTGGACTGCGAGAGGAAGAAAGAGCCCATGATTGGTGTAGCAATCATTGTCGCTGAGATTCTCTTCTGGGTATTCCTGCTTGGAGGACTATTTCTACGCTACGGACTGGGGTGGAAAAAGATTGGCATTTTCCTGCTGGTTCTCACACCCGTTGTAGACCTGGTGCTGATAGCGCTGACTTACAGTGATTTAAGCAGCGGTCGAGACTCATCATTCTTCCATGGTCTTTCGGCCTTCTATGTTGGCTTCTCCATCATTTTTGGCCACGATGTCATCACCGCAATGGATAAGAAATTCCAGCACCGCTTTCACAACAACGGGTTCGACGACGGCGGCGAGGAAATCCATAGCGGCGCGGGGAACTACCAAGAGCAATTGGAGTTGTGGAAGAAGAGCTGGACTGCGTGCGCTGTCTCCCTCATCTTGCTCGGCATCGGAATTGTAATAGTCGGGCTAGCCGGAGCCTTCTGGCTCATCTACTGGGCCATTGCGCTTCTTTCCATTCCACTGCTGTGGTGGTTTATCGGCCCGGCAAGGGCTAGGGCTACGTCGCGAAAATAGGTCACAGCCTATTTCTGGGCAAATAGATCTTAATATTTGTGCTTTTTACCTGATTCGGAATTAAGCCAACCTGCAATAAACAACGGCAGCGTCTGGATGATTGCCACCACCGTGGTCATCCAGGCGCTGGTGTCATGTTCTGCCGGCCGGACCCAAAACCACACGGTGAATACCGAGGTCACGAGGAAGAAAACCAGGCAATAGATATAGGTCCTTCTCACCCGCGCATTGCCAGAAACAGACTTTCTGAAATTCCAGGAGTGAAGCGCTGTCAGCACTGCGAATATGGCGACCCCGACAAAGAGAATAATCCCGCCCCACTCCATGTTGACGGTCTGATACGACACCGCGGCCCACACCGCCAGCAGCAGCCCATAAGAAATGAAGAACAGTGGAACTGGTTGCCCGCCTTTTCCAAAGCCTTCCCGCGGCGTTGATGCACTTGTTGTTGCCATTGCTGAATCCTTTCCCCGATGATGAGTTCCTTTAATGAGGACTGTCTCCAATGTGTCGCAGGGCGCGGGGTGGGCAAGGTAGCTAGGATTGCCCGTATGAGCGATTTGCAGCATGCGCACACGGTAGATGAAGCCATTGATCGACTAGTTGAGCTGTATGAATCATCGTGTCAGCTGGCACGAAAGTCCCTGGAAACCGGTGATTATGACTCATACCGGCACGTGGTTTATCCCAAGATTGTGGTTGATGTCCGCGAATGGCGTCCGATTGATCGTTCCCAACCATTCGGATACGTCGATGAATCAGGACGCTACAGCGCGACACTGTCCAAGCCATACATCATTCGGGACTATCTGCATGAGCAGCTCACGCGGCTGACTGAGAACTATCCCTGTGACATCTATGTCGGGCAGTCATCGGTACGCATCCCGCCGGAATACATCCGCAATGTTGGTGATGTTTCTGAGGCGCGCCGGGCTGGCGATGTCGCTGATGCCATCCCGCGCCCGACTCTCGATGAAGTCCATGACGCAATCATTGATGGTGATTGGGACGCTTTCCATGGCGAGGAAAAGCCACTGTTTCACTTCGGCCCGCAGCGCTTCGACATCGCGTGTGCGCGAATTGAGCACTACACGGGCGTGGAAGTGGACACGGTGCAAAAGTTCATTCTGTTTACCAACTACGCCATGCACACCACAGAATTCGTGCGCTTTGGCCTTAGCCAGCTCACCCAAGAAGACTCCCGCTACACCGCGCTGGTTCTTCCCAACGGGGAGACGCTGCATTCCGATGACGCCGTCAACGTCGACTACGAACAGCTGACTTTGACTTCACGTTTTCAAATGCCACGCTTCGACTTGGTCACCGCAGCAGGTGATGGCATCACGATGCTCAATATCGGCGTCGGGCCATCCAACGCGAAGACAATCACGGACTGTCTCGCGGTGCTGCGCCCCGAAGCCTGGATCATGATTGGCCACTGCGCCGGTATGGACGGACGCATGCGCATGGGGGACTTGATCCTCGGCAACGCGTACCAGCGCGAAGACAACCTGCTCGACGGCCATGTTGGATCACGCAACCCCATCCCGGCGATTCCCGAAGTCCAGCGCATGCTGGAACTATCAGTCGATGAAATCTATGGCAAAGACAAAACCCTCATGCGTACCGGCACGGTGTTGTCCACCGATGATCGCAACTGGGAGTGGCGTACTAGTAGGCAGCTGTGGGAGTGGCTGCGGGCATCGACAGCCGTGGCGGTAGACATGGAATCCTGCACTATCGCGGCAAACGGCTACCGCTACCGCGTTCCCTACGGCACCTTGCTGTCTGTATCCGACCTTCCGCTGCACTCGGTGCCCAAATTGCCGGCCCAAGCCCAAGCTTTTTATTCGAACTCTAAAGAGGCGCACGTGATGTGTGCGGTGCGCACCGTCGAGCAATTAGCGGACAATCCGCAGCGGCTGCATACCCGCAAGTTACGCCGCACAATTGGGGAAGTTCCCTTCCGTTAAAAAGCCTGCGAACAGCGGTGGAATCGCAGTCAACCTAATGGTTGTTACCCAAGAGGGTGCTACTTTCGGATGAAATCCCTGAACCCCCGTTGCGTTTTAGGTAACCCTAACCTTATGGTTAGGGCACTTATGATGACGGCTGTCTCGAGCACTCGGGGCAACACAAAGGAGAATTTGCCATGACAGTAGCTACTTCCCAGCCACTTTCAAAAGCGCTTCGAGAGGCTACCGCCACGGCGCACGATGATGCCGAGGGTTCGGACTTTATGGAGCAGCTGCTGAGCGGAAAGCTCAGCATCGACGCAGTTGCGGAATTTACCGGCCAGCTGTGGTTTGTTTATGAAGCGCTCGAGCGCGCAGTGCGCGGAATTGCAGATGTTCCACTGGCAGCGTCCATCGTCGACCGTCGCCTGGAGCGTCAGGCTGCGTTGGAAGCTGACCTGGCTGGAATGTACGGCGCTAACTGGCGCGATAAGATTCGTATTCTTCCTGCAACCATGAAGTACGTCTCCCGTCTGGAGGAGATCACCGGTACCGGTGACCCTGTTCCAGTGATTGCGCACCACTACGTGCGCTACCTCGGTGACGTTTCCGGCGGTCAGGTTATCGCGGCGCGTCTGGGCACTTACTACGGCATTGACTCGGAGTCTTTGAACTTCTACGACTTCACCGCAATCGGTAAGATTCCTCCATACCGCAACGATTACCGGGAGGCGCTGGATGAGTTGGAGCTGAATGAGCAGCAGCGTGAGCTTCTGTTGACCGAGGCGCAGGCGGCTTTCCGCTTCAACTCCGGTGTCTTTGCAGACCTGGGCAAGAACTACAACGTGGAAGCGGCAGAGTAGCTTGTCGATGCACGTGTGAAACGTGAAAAATTCAATTCAATAGATGGCCCGTAGCCGACCAACTGGTGACACTGCGGGCCATTTTTTAACCCCGGAAAGGGGGGGCTAATAGTTTGATGAAATCGTTGTAAAGTAAATCCTATTAAATTCGCGTGTTTGAAAACCTTTGATGCGCAGGGATTATGAGTTAGTAACCTTAGGGTTTCCATATTTTGGGTGGGCTTACCTACGTGGCGCACTAACTGCAATCCGTTTAACCTTGGAACACGAACGCAGCGCACGAAATGTTCGCATAAGTTGAGAGCATGATGGCTGCGCGGTAGGCGCACAAAAAGTGCCTGCAACACTCGAATTTCAGAAATTGAAGTTGAAGAAGAAGTACGAAGGAAGAGGAATAATCATGGATGAGAAGCTCGTAACCGCAATTAACAACCAGGTCACCAATGAGCACCAGGCTGCAATGATCTACACCCAGCTGGGCTACGAAATGGATGACTTGTCCTTCCCAGGTATGCGTGACTGGTTCATGGCTCAGGCTGAAGAAGAGCGTGAGCACGCTCAGAAGTTTGCAGAGCACCTGCTTGCACGCGGCTACCGCGTTGAGCTCGGTGACATCACCATGCCAGCAATCAAGGCTCCAACCCCATTGGACGCTTTCGAGGCTGCATACGCTCACGAGCAGAAGGTCTCCGAGGACATTCGCGAGATCGTCCGCATCGCTGATGAGGTTAAGGACCTGGACTCCCGTTCCATCCTGAACTGGTTCATGAACGAGCAGATTGAGGAAGAGGACACAGTTTCCGAAATCATCGACCAGGTCAAGCTGGTTGGCAACGACGGCTCTGGCCTGCTGCGCATCGACCGCGCCCTGTCTTCCCGCCAGCCTGCAATCGACGCCTAGTCGCCGCTGTTGGCCTTTAATGCCAACAGCCTATGCCGAGGTGTGAGGCCACTTCTGTGAGAAGTAGGCCACTGTAGAAATAACATCTCGGTATAGATCTGGGATTCTTCTTTCATTTTTCAAATGAATGGTGGGAGAATACTTGCTATGTCACCAAAGCAAAAGTTCGCGTTTTGTGCATTTCTTATAAGTTTAGGATTTGCCATGATGTGTGGAATCACCCTCATGGCCACACACGTAGCTTTAGGGACTTTTCTTTTTGCTTTCGCACTTATGCTCTCCCCACTCGCCGCAATCTTCATGTTGCTGGCTAGCTGGTTTATGAGGTCCAGTGCAATATCGAGGGCCCTGTTTGGGCTCAGCGGAACACTGGTGGTGACCTCCCTGGCATTTTCTATTTTCACTCCCTTCGGCACGCTGCCTGGTATAAGCATTCCAGTGTTCATGGCTGGCACAGCCGTCGGTGTAGGCGCTGTCTTGATGGTCAGCCCTTATGCCAGGTTTGATGGTCCCTTCAGATATCTTCGGCCCGGTTCCGGTTCCGCGGTTACTACAACAACAAGTAGCAACCAGATGGTCGGAAGCAGATAGTCAGGCCTCCGCCGGGTTTTGAAACCAGATATTTCAGCTGACCGCGTAGATGACATTCTGCGCGGTCAGCTTCGTTTTCTCTCACATGCGAATTGCCTTGTCCGAACAACTCGCCACAGATTTTGTGACAAATCATTAAACTAGGCCGGAGTAAATGTGCAGTGTTGCAGTGTTAAGGACTGGTTAGAATCTAAACATGAGTACGAGAGTGTTGTTTGACCTCTATGGGGTCTTTCTCACGAGGGGAGTAGAGGACTCTCTGGCGCAGCTTACTGATGTGGTTAATGCTGACGCTGCTCGACAATTCCACCAGGCTTATCTGGAGCTGCGGCCCGAATTAGAGGCCGGAAAAATCAGTGATGAGCGCTGGTGGCAGCAGCTCGCGCTGCGCTCCGGGGTGAACAATGGTGAAATTCCGGAAATCGCCCGCGCGCTGGATTCTACATTCGAGCTCAACTCCGAAGGCCTGGATATGGCCATGGCTGCTATTGATGCCGGCTATGTCACCGGTGTCTTCGCCAACATCTCCCCAGGGCTGGCGCAGATGGTACGGGAGCGGTTTGAATGGCTCGATGAATTCGCGGCGGTTATTTTCAGCTGCGATATCGGTGTGTGCAAGCCGTACGCAGAGGCTTTCGATGTCGCCGCGGAAGCCCTCGGCGCAGCGCCCAAAGACACCGTCATTTTTGACCCCAACGAAGAATTCGTCGAGGCCGCCAAGGCCGCCGGCCTGCAGGCGTACGTTTACCAGTCACCGCAGCAAGTACTCGCGGTGCTGGACAATCTCAAACCTTAAGGGGCTAGCTGGCTACCCGGTGAAGTTCTCTTCAACTGCGCAGTGATGCGCGGCGGCGCGGTGCCGCCGATTCCAGCGGGGAGCCATTGGGCTGCAGGGTCAGCGGAACACGCAGCAGCGGATCGAGAGCCGCAGCGCGGGCGATGGCTCGCACAATTTCGCGGTGGGTTGGAATCAAGCGCAGCTGCAGCTCATGCACGCCGTCATTGCGTGAGGAGTCCTCCGCATTTTCATCGGCATAAACGGAATCCGCCAAGTTAGATGCAGCATCATCGCTTGCGTATTGACCCTCGGCGCTGTGCTCGGCACGACGCTCAGCGATGAGCTGGCGAACAGATGCAGCAAAGATCTGCGCAGCGTTCGGGTCATCAATAAACGCAGAACCCGCCAAGACAACGGTGACCGGGTTATGCGCGATGACCAGGTCGGCGGCGATGGAGCCGAGCAACCGTGCACGCTCGTCCAAGATTTCGCGCGCCGTGGCATTGTTCTCCGCCAGGTTTGCTGCCTCCGCAAGGCTGCTGGCGTGAACATCATTGACCGCCAAAGCGCCCAGCACTGCCTGGGTGGCAACGTTGTCCTCCGAAGAAGCATCCTGCAGGTTGAGTAGCTTCGAAGAAATGGTTGGCAGCGGAACCAGCTGGGTCACGCCGTCCTCGGTGGATAATGCCGCGCCTGTGGAGTCATCGGCGAACAAAACCAGCACGTTTCCGGTCTTATCCAGGTCAGCGCTTTGGGTCTCCGAGCCCAAGATGGCAGGAATAGCCGAAGACACCACAACTGGAACGTTGAACTGGTAACGCAGGTGGGCGGCAATATCGACTCCTTCCCAGCCCAAGTTGGACGCCCACACCAAGCCGTCTTCATCCACAGCGCCAGAAGTGGTGACACCAACAGAAACCAAGGTGCGGGCGGTACCCGTGGTCAGACGGTTAACACCAGCCATGATGTGCTCAATGAAATCGAACTCGCTCAGGTGCGCGACAGGGGTGGAGATGTCATCTTCGCGCAAGGTGCGGCCCGTGGTGTCAAACAGCGCGATGTGCGTCTGCGAGGTGCCAATGGCAATACCCGCCAACATCCAATTGCTGTCCGCGACTTCCAAAGGAACCGTCGGACGACCGCGCCCACGGGTGCGCGTTAAGTCAGTGCGCTCCTGCACCAGACCAGCCTCTAGTAGCGCGGCGGTGGCTCTGGTGATAGTGGGTTGGGACAGCCCGGTGGCCTCCACAAGTTCACTGCGCGTAATGATGGGATTGAGTCGCACCAAATGCAAGCAACGCGCAGCAGGGGTTTGTGGAGGTGTAAATACTGGGCCGGGCTTAATCATGAAGACATACTAACCTGCCTAGACCGCATTGTCTAATACCCCCGACCGAGCTGTCTACAGAAATTCAATTTTTACCCATTCAACAGGATGAACACCTGACAAAAGTCAAGTAGACAGAGAGGTTCAGAATTGCTATAAAACCGCTGGTTTCTTTAGGGAAATAGAATCTCTGGCAGGGAATATACAGCTTTGTTTGTAATATGCACCGTCGCCAAATCACTCAGATCGGTGCGCTGTGGAGATACCTCAATAATGGGGATCTTTGCCCGGTGTGCAATCGTAGGTAACCCCGCCGCCGGCCACACTGAACCCGACGTTCCAACGATGACAACCGCATCCGCAGCCGACATATATTCTTCCGCCTTCTCCCACTGATCTTGCGGCAAAGATTCCCCGAACCACACCACGCCCGGACGAATCAGTCCCGAACACTTCTCACATTCCGGTGGCGCAAGCCGCGGTGTCGGAGACTCCGGAAGCTCAATCTCGCGGGAGTAGGGGGTGTGGCAGGAGGAGCATCGAAAAGCAAAAAGCGAACCGTGTAAATGAGCAACCTCTCCGCTGCCGGCGCGCTCATGTAAATCATCAATATTTTGCGTCGTCACCGTCACCTTGCCGGAATGCTTTGCGATGGCTTCGTGCCCAGCATGTGGCACCGCCCGCCGTGCAAGCCGTGCGCGCCACAAATACCACGCCCACATCGGCTCCGGATCGCGCTGCCACGCCTCAACCGAAGCCATATCCTGCGGGTTGACCTTCTCCCACAAACCCGTCCGCGCATCCCGGAACGTATCCAGCCCGGAATCAGCAGACATGCCAGCGCCAGTGAAAAAGTGCACGTGGGAGGCGTCATGAATGATCTCACGTGCTTGAGCCACGGTATCCATGCGCCCAAGCTTATATGCTGAAACGTATGAAATCAGTCGCTATTTATTGTGGATCCTCGCTGGGTAATTCACCGCGCTTTGCACAGGTTGCGCAGGGTACGGGCGCAGAGCTCGCGCGCCGGGGGCTGCGCGTTGTGTATGGCGGCGGCAATGTTGGCCTGATGGGCACGGTTGCCGATGCCGCGCTGGACGCTGGCGGGGAAGTAGTCGGCGTGATTCCACGGCAATTGATTAATAGGGAAATGGCGCACACGGGGCTGACTCACCTGGAAGTTGTGGACACCATGGCGCAGCGCAAGACCCGCATGGAAGAACTTGCCGATGCCTTCGTGTGCCTGCCCGGCGGCGTGGGCACCTTGGAAGAAGTCGTGGAAGTGCTCACCATGCAGCAGCTTGGGCACGTGAACGGCCCAGTCGGACTGGTCAACGTGGACGGGTTTTGGGAGCCATTCATGCAGACCTTGCGGTCGATGGCGGCCTGCGGTTTTGTGCAAACTCGCTACATTGATGCCATAGCGTTATCTTCCGAACCAGCAGCCATTTTGGATAAATTCGCAGGTTGGACCCCCATCGGCGCGAAATGGGCCTAAAGTTGTGCGGCGCGCCGCGTGATTGGGTGTGCAACCAGCTTTATTGAAAGATAGACTTTGCTTTCATGAGTTCTGAGCACCAAATGGCTCGCGAGCCGTCCTTGCTGGATGCCTCCTGCGATAATTTTCTTGCAGACCTAGCGAAGCTAACCCCTACCGACGCAACCGAGTGGGGCATTGAAGGCTACGAAGGTGAGCTTCAGGATTTCTCCCCTGAATACTTCACCGCTGTTGCTGACCGTACCCGTGAAATGGTCGCGGACTTGGACGCACTGGATGACAGTACGGACGAGTCTGATGACGATGATGATTTTGATGACGTTGATTACGTCACCGCAGAAGTCCTGCGTGACCGCCTGTGCCTGGAGCTCGACCTGCACCACCATGGTGAGGACATTCGCAGTCTGAACAATATTGCGTCTCCGGTGCAGACTATCCGCGATACTTTGCTGTTGATGCCGCATGAGACGGCGGAGCAGAAGGACGCTATCCGTTCCCGCCTGTCCAAGGTGAAGGCTTCTTTGCAGGGCTATAAGGAGTCTTTGGTGGAGGCAGCCAACCAGGGCATGGTTCCACCAACCCGGCAGATCAATGAGGTTATCGGCCAGTGCAATGCGCTTGCCGATGCCACCTCGATGCTCGATGGCCTGGGCCTAGAACAGGACAACGCCGAGGTTGAGGCCGCGAAGGCGGCTTTCGATGAATTCTCGGGCTGGCTTTCTGCTGAGCTGCAGCCATCCTCGTCCAACGAAGATGCTGTGGGCCGGGAGCGCTATGCGCGTTTTTCCAAGCTGTTTGTCGGTGACTCCGTGGACTTGGATGAGGCCTATGAGTGGGGTCTGAACCGCCTGCACGAAATCAACGCTGAGCAAGAAGACATTGCCAAGGCGCTTTACGGCCCTGACACCAACCTGCGTACTGCGGTGCGCAAGTTAAATGCTGATGAGCGCTACCAGCTGCACGGCAAAGACGCGCTGGTGGAGTGGATGCAAGGTGTTGCCGACAAGGTGATTGCTGACCTCAACGGCACCTACTTTGATATCCCAGAGCAGATCCAAGAGATTGAGTGCAAGATTGATCCTTCCGGCACCGGCGGTATTTTCTATACCCAGCCGACTGAGGATTTCTCCCGCCCAGGCCGCATGTGGTGGTCTGTTCCTGCTGGCCAGGAAGTCTTCCACACCTGGCAGGAGCTGACCACGGTGCACCACGAAGGCGCACCGGGACACCATCTGCAGATTGGTCTGGCGCTAATGGAGCCGAACCTGAACTCCTGGCGCCGCAACGCCTGCTGGAATTCAGGCCACGGCGAGGGCTGGGCTTTGTATGCTGAGGCGCTCATGGCTGAACTGGGCTACATGGATGACCCGGGCTACCGCATGGGTCTTCTGGACTCGCAGCGTCTGCGCGCTGCCCGCGTGGTTGTTGATATCGGACTGCACCTGGGCAAGAAGATGCCTGATGGCTCCGGTATCTGGGACAAGGCACACATGAAGTCCTTTATGCGTGAGAACACCGCCATGGATGACGCCAACCTGGCCTTTGAAGTCAACCGCTACCTGGGCTGGCCTGGCCAGGCGCCAAGCTACGCGATTGGTGAGCGCCTGTGGCACAAGACCCGCGAAGATGCCGTCGCCCAGGGCATGACCGCGCGCGAGTTCCACTCCCAGGCACTGTCCTTGGGATCTATCCCAATGTCTATCCTGCGTGAAACCATCCTGGACTAAGAACTACTTAAGTTCCTTTAGCTTGTCTTGAAGCTCCTGCGGCAAGGAGGCGAACCATCCTTCTTCGCCTCCTGGCTCTGGCAGGAGCTTTCCGTATTCCGTCATGTGCTCACCAGGGATTTCATTGATATAAACCCACACGTGTTCCGGCGTCAGCTGCAAGAGGGCCGCGGTCTGTGCCGTGATTTCCGCTAACAGCTGCGTCTTTTGCTCGGAGGTTCGCCCCGAACGAATATCCGCGTGAATCCACACGTGTCCCTCGTGCGCTTCTTGGCCCGCGAGAAACAGCGCGCCTTCATCGAGATCATGGAACAGTACCTGCACGAAATAGCGCGGGGCCAGCGCAATCTCCGAATGCAGCGTGGTGAGTAGCTTCGCTACATCACCCCGTTGTTGTGGATTGATGACTCCGCGGCGTGAAGAAACAGCATAAGTGGGCATAGCCTGAATCCTACGCCGAAGTAATACCCTTTCCGCGGCCTTTTCGGCGTCCTCGGAATAAGAAGTTGAGGATCTGCGGCAGATACGCCGCCACGGTGAGCACCAGGATCAGGCGAATAATCTGCAAGGAGACCACGATGGGCCCTGCGCCGCCCTCAGAGGACAACGCCAATACGGTCTCCAGCGCGCCGGGGCTGGTGGCCAAATAAGCCTCAAAGTAGGTGATGTCAAAGACCGCCATTACTGGCAGTGCGAGGGTGGCGCAGGAAGCCAAGATGAGCGCAATCAGGCCAAAAGTTGCGGGCAGCTGGCGGCCAAAGTGGCGCAGCGTCGGCATGGACAGCCCGCCGCCGCAGACCCAGCCGATGGACAAAAACGCGAGGATGCGGAAGATTTCCAGCGGTTGCATGGTGATGCCATCGGGAAGGAAGAAGGACACCACAACGGTGATCACAATCGGGCCCATAACTGATGCCACCGGCATGTGCAGTTTCTTACCAAGCGGCTCGCCAAAAGCAGCGATGGCGAGGACCAGCAGAATAACCCACCAAGTAGTGCTGGCCTCCAGCGAAGCATCTGAATCACCCGCGGGGTGCGGCATGAACGTCACCAGCAGCGGAAGACTGATGGACACACACAACAAGCGCAAATACTGCGTGAGGGCGACGTAGCGGAAGTTGGCGCCGAGTTCATCGGCAAGCGGCGGCATCATCGACGCCCCACCAGGAAGCAGCGACAGCACGCCGGTCTCACGCGAAATCGCGCCCTTTTGCATCTTGGCCAGCAACAGCCCGCCGACCATACAAAACGCGACCGAAGCGATACCAACCGCAACGCCCATCGGCACATACTTAATCAGCTGGCCCGCCGATGACAGTGTCAACGGCACCGCCGCCATAATGCCAATGAATCCGCGTGACAAACTGTAAAAATGCTTGTTCACGGGCATATCGCGCTGCGAAATCAACGCCACCGAACCGGAGGACACAATCGCGGCCAAAATCCATGAGGCAGGCACATTGAGCCAGTCAAACAATAAGCCCAGCACTACGGATGCCGGGACCACAACTAACCAGCGGAAATCCATGTGCCTGCCTTTGGGGGAGTCAGCGCTCTTTTTATTGACGACCCTCTAGGGTATCACCGGTTTATAGCAATGCCATGGAACTAGAGCTTGCGCAGTGGGCGCTTTTGCTGGGCGGCGCCGCAATTGCCGGGTGGGTCGATGCCGTTATCGGCGGCGGGGGACTCGTGCTTATTCCGCTGATCATGGCGGTTATTCCGGGCGTTGCGCCCGCAACAGCGCTGGCCACGAACAAACTCGCCGCGGTCTCCGGCACCGCCTCCGCTGCATTCACGCTGATGCGCACAGTGCGCCCGCCGATGAAAGAAACCTTAAAGCTGGCGCTCATCGCTGGCATTGCCTCCGCAATCGGCGCGCTCGCAGCTACGCTGATGCAAGAAGAATTCATGCGCCCGCTGATCATTGTGCTGCTGCTGGCCGTGGGAATGTTCGTGGCCTTCAAGCCAACTTTTGGTACTGGTTCCTCGGAAGGCGTGCGCGGCGGCTGGCGCACCTGGGCCGCACTTGCTGCTGTTGCTAGCATCGGTTTCTATGACGGCATCTTCGGCCCCGGCACCGGCATGTTCCTCATCATGAGCTTTACAGCCATCTTCTCGCAGAACTTCATCAAGTCCGCTGCCATGGCCAAGGTAGTCAACACCGCCACCAACCTCGGCGGGCTCGCCACGTTCATCATTGGCGGCCATGTCTGGTGGACTCTAGGAATTGCACTTGCGATCGCCAATATCGCCGGCGCCCAGCTCGGCGCCCGCACCGTGCTCGGCGGCGGCACCAAACTGGTTCGCTACGCGCTGCTCATCCTAGTAGTCGTCATGTCAGTGAACCTGGCGTGGCAGCAGTGGTTTTAGGATGTGCGTTTTCAGCTTGGTTGGAGTTATGTGATACCCGGAGTACGAGCGCGATAATCAGGTAATTGGCTAGGAGTGAGGAGCCGCCTGCTGACATGAAGGGCGTGGTGAGACCAGTCATCGGGATGAGCCCTGAAATACCGCCCGTTACGACAAAGACTTGCACCATGAGGATGATTCCAAACCCAGTGACGAGCAGTTTGCCGTAGCTTTCGCGGGTATAAAGTGCAGTGACAAATATGCGGCATTGCAATAGTGCGAACACAATCAGCACACCAGCGAGACCGATGAGTCCGAGTTCTTCGCCGATTGCCGCCAAGATGAAATCAGAGAATGCCAGTGGAATTGTGTGCGGATAACCTTGACCAAGACCTGAGCCCGTGATGCCACCGGTAGAAAGTCCGAAGAGCGATTCAGAGAGCTGGTTTCCTGCGTTATAGAAATCAGCTAAAGGGTCGCGCATATTGGAGATTCTTTGCTGGATTTTGCTCGAGAATTGAGCAAGTGCCGTACCGCCAGCCAGCAAAATAACCGTGCCGATGAGCAGCCACGATGTACGTGAAGTAGCCACATAAACCATTCCGAAGACGGTGAGAAACAACAATAAAGCTGGTCCAAAGTCATTGGTTAACGCCATGATGACCAGTGCGATTGCGCCGATGACAGTGATCGGCGCAAGGTCCCGTAGCCGAGGAAAACCAATTCCTAAAAAGCGATGCTCGGCGACGGAGAACAGCGCGCGTTTCTGGCTAATGAGCATGGCAAAGAAGGCTATTAGTAGTACCTTGGCAATTTCACCTGGCTGGATTGAGAACGGTCCGATCATCAGCCAGATTCGCGCGTCCGATTCAACTGGCTGTGGAGAAACTAAAGGTACCGCCAACAGGACAAGGCCCAACGCGCCAAGAAGGTAAGAAAAACGGGTAAGAATACGATAGTCTCGCAGCACCACGAGGGTTGCCACGCACACGATCAATCCGAGCGCGGTCCAGATGATCTGTCGTTCTGCGAGCTCTCGTCCCAAAGACAGATCGAGTCGGTGGATGACGACTAACCCCAGTCCATTGAGAAACGCCACCGTGGGGAAAATGAGCTGGTCAGCACGCGGAGTGAGGATGCATAGGGCGGCATGAGTTAGGAGCAGCAAGGCTGCGAACATTGCGGGTATCCGCAACATTGATGTTCCTACCGTGAAGTTATCAGGCTCCCCAGCTGCAAACTCGACACTCACAAATCCGATGATCGTAATAGACACCGTGATGAGTAAAAGAAGGAGTTCTTTTCGCCGAGTTTGTACATTGATCTTCAAGTAAATTCCTGGGGGACTAGTTTCGTCAGACGTTTGTTTTCGCTATTCTGGCCAAGGCCAGTAGTTTTAGCAGAGGGTGATTCTGTCGCTTTCGACGTAGGTCTTATTTGGTGTTGACACGGTTCCGAAATACTTTCCACGGCCGTCGCATTGCGCTGACGTGCGAATAGTTGTATTTCCCAATGCACCTTTGGAGGCAAGGGTCTTACTGCCAATTGCGCGCTCTTTACGAAGGGTAAGAGTGAAATTATTGACATGCTTGCAACCTGCCCTTTGCCCCTGAATTCCCACCCAGGGAGTGGAAGGATTTCGACTTGGGTGCCAAACTGCGATGTAACACGTTCCTACCGGCGTGTTTCCGGGTCCCGACGATTTGTTCGGGTTTGCTTGAGTACTGAATCCTCCGGTTTCGGACTCTTCGACATCCGGTATTTCCACCAAAGTGACATCAGGATTTTTCTGAAGCTGTTCGATGGACTGCGTTTCGATTGGGGATGGTTCTTGTATTGGTGTTTCGTTGGCTCCAGCGATGGGAGCAGAAAGTGTTAATGCGAAGATGGTTGCGCCAACTAATGCGGCAAAGCGTTTAAAATCCATGTGGCTTTCCTTAGAATTAGTTTGATGGTGTTACGCACGGAGCCTGCTAATCACACTTAATGAGGTTGGTTAAACCACTTCCAGTATGGAATGTTGTGGCAGTGTAAATTCACAGGGTTCCCACTAGATGCGATGTTTCAACTGTCGGGTCTACTCCGATGCATGAAGTAGTTTGACAGTATTTTCCCGATTTGGGAAGAACTTTTAAAAAACTCGGTACTTTCGTTCCTTCTTTCGTGCAAACCCTTGACTTTCTGTCTCTGATAACCTATCGGCAGGTGCTGCGTGGAGCCATTGCCACCTGTTACGACAGGATCGGAAGAAGACCCTGGGAACCCAGCCGGACGACTGGACCCAGGGTCGACGCGTATCTAGATGCGGTTTTTGGTGCGGGCGGTGGCTTGCGCACTCCACGGGTCTTCGGGCCAGGGGTGTTTGGGGTAGCGTCCGCGCATGTCGGCGCGCACGCCGGCGTAGGGGCCGGACCAGAAACTCTTCAGATCATCGGTAACCGCAAGCGGGCGACCGGCAGGAGAGAGTAGATGGAATTGCACGCGTATGCCAGCGCATTCGGGAGATTCTGCCAGGCCAAAGCATTCTTGGAGTTTAACCCGGACCACTGGGCGGCCCGTGGAGTAATCAATCCGGGGATGTGATCCGGATGGAACCGCAAGCCTTGCTGGAGCGAGCTCATCCATAGAGTTCGCCTCCGGCCATGGCAGAAGCCGCTGTAGTGCTTGGTACATGTCCACGGATTTCGGGGACGCGCCATGGGCCAGGGCATCAAGTTCAGGGCCTAACCAGTATTCGGGGTCAGCGGATTCCACATCCGGCCACGGATCGCCAAGCTGTTCATGCAGGAAACTCATGCGCTCACGCAGAGCTTGGGCTTTGTCCGAAAAGGTGAAGAGGGTTAGGCCTTGGGTGCGGATGCCATCGGCTAGCGCGGCGGCAGCATTATCTGGTGGAACCTTGACCGGGGTGCTGGATAGCTCAATGGGACCTGCGCGCTTTATCGCCCGGCCCTGGAGCTTTCCGCCGGTAAAGGTCGCAGTGATGGTCTCATCCACCCCGATGATCTCCAGGGCGTCTGGTTCAGAAATAGTGGCTGCGGCGCGGATGACCGAACCTGCCTTGCCCGCACCGGATTTGGCCACGCTGACATCGGCGATAGCCAGCCACTCACTCGCATGTATTGACGTGCCTGGCGGCAACCACGCGCGCGTGCGGGAGGCCAAGAGATACTCAGAATCATTCACTTTCTTGGCAATACGCTGCGGAAAGGCTAGCCCAGTAATGATGCCGGCATCACTGATGCCGCTGCCTGTGGAGACCAGCTTCTCAAGGTGCTTGACCTCTCGTTGCGGCGGCTGGACTGCAGCGATATTGCCCGATGGTGAATCTGATAGCACCGCGATAGTCGGCGCCGCCTGCGGACCGCATTCAATCAGCGCACGGCCCAGGCGCGGATGCAGCGGCAACCTAGACAACCTGGTGCCCAACGCGGTGATGGTGCCGTCGTGCACCGCGCCGATATCTTCTAGCGCATCCTGTGCCTGCGCCCAGGCATTGTGCGGCGGCTTATCCGGCAACGGGAAGTCTGTGCCGCCACCCCACGCGGCGATCATCAAAGCAGCCTCGGTGAGATCCGAGGTGGCAATCTCCGGGGTGATGTGCGCTGCTGCATGCTGATAATCCGACTGCGCATAAGCACGAATCACGGTGCCAGGACCTTCACGTCCGGCACGACCGGCGCGCTGATCCACCGTGGACTGCGCCGCGGACACGGTAACCAGTCCGGTCATGCCGCGAGCAGCGTCACGGCGCGGGACGCGAGATAGCCCCGAATCCACTACGGCGCGCACGCCGGGCACGGTCAGGGAAGACTCCGCGATGGAGGTGGAGACAATAATGCGCGGGGAATCCGTGGGCGTTAGCGCGCGATCTTGCTCCGCTGAAGTCAGCCGGCCATGCAAAGGCAGCGCACCGGGAATCTGCGCGCAGACATGTTCGACTTCGCGCACGCCAGGGACGAAAACCAGAACCGAATGCCCGGTGTCATCGCGCACTTGTTTCGCCTGCTTAGCCTGGTGTGTCAGAAACTCCCGCGTGCAGCCAGCCCGGCCGGGGTGCGGTTCGTAGTGAGTCTCCAGCGGATAGGTCACCGCCGGGGTATCTAACACGCCGGCGTTCATCAGCCCGGCGAAACGCTGCGCATCCAGGGTGGCGGACATGGCGACGAGCGCCAAATCATCGCGAAGCTCTGCTAATTCCAGCAGCATGGCCAGCACCAGGTCGGTGTCGAGTTGGCGTTCGTGGACTTCATCGATAGCCACCGCGCCCACCCCAGCCAATTCCGGATCGCCCAGCAGCCTACGCAACAGCACGCCGGGAGTCATGAACTCCACGTGCGTGCCCGGGTGGTGTTCACCGCGGATGCTAAAACCAACCTTGTCACCAATGCGACTGCCGTCCAGCTGCGCCAGACGCCTGGCCGCCGCGCGCACCGCCACTCGCCGCGGGGCGGTGACCAGTACTTTGCCAGGGGCTTCAAGATAATTCGCCAACGCCGGCGGCACCAACGTGGTCTTACCCGTGCCAGGCGGTGCCTGAACCACCAGCCGGCCGGTGGCCGAAAGCAGCCCCGGCAGCCGGTCAATATCATCAGCGACCGGCAGACCGCGGCCAATGGTAGGAAGGTCAAAAATACTAGCCACGGCTGTGAACGCCATCAACCGGGCCATCATGCTGGCTGCGCTCCAGCGGCTGGGACTCATTAAGAGTGCGCACCACCTTGCCCGGGGAGCCCAGCACCAAAGAATTATCAGGGATGTCGCGGGTGACCATGGTGCCAGCGCCCAAGACACAATTCTTACCGATGCTAACCCCCGGCAACACCGTCACATTCGCCCCCAACCACGTGTTAGCGCCAATAGAAATAGGTTTAGCCTGCTCCCAGCCGCCGCGGCGCATCTGATGATCCGCCACCGGATGCCCGACGGTAATAAGGGAGCAATTCGGGCCAATCATGACATCATCGCCTAAAGTGACAGGTGCTTGGGCCAGGATGGTGGCGTTGAAGTTAATAAACACCCGGTCCCCGCAGCGCAGATTGGTGCCGAATTCAATATTGAGCGGCGCATGAATCATGGTCGGCCCGGAGTCCGGGTGAATCATCTCCGCGATAATCTCCCTCGCCTTATCCGGATCTGTGTTTCCCAAGTCGTTGAGCTGCTTTGATAGCTCAAAACCACGGGTATGCTCCGCCGCCGTGCCCGGGCGGCCAGGGATGTTCCACTGCCCGGATACCATGGCTTCCCACGTTCCGTATTTATCTAGATGGCCAAGCTGATCATTGGATGCCGCATCATATTCGCTCATAGAATCATTGTGTCAAAAAGCTCTGCAATTAGGATGGGTGCCATGTTGTTTCATGGCATCGACCGCAATCCGGCGAAGATTAAGCCCGGGGTTGCGCATGTCCCGGGGTGGTTGGATACGCCGACGCAGCAGGGTTTGGTGCAACAGCTTCGCGATGAAGCCCGGCTCATGGCCGGCACCCCGATGGCCATGCAGAAACCAGTGTTGAAATCCGGCGGGCAGATGAGCGTATTCATGCTGAACTTAGGACATTTCTGGGACCATCAGACTTACCGCTATGTTGACCGGATGGGCGCGACCAATGTGCGCCCGGTGCCGCAGAACCTCCTAGACATTGCCCATGGCGGCTTGCGCGCGGCTGCCGATGTCGCCGAAGAACTTCAGCCCTGGACCACCAACTATCATCCCGATATGGCGCTGATTAACTTCTACCCACCCGGCGCCACCATGGGCATGCACCAAGATGCCTACGAAACTACATTCGCCCCGATTGTGTCTTTATCTATTGGTGATGAAGCCGTCTTTCGCATCGGCAGCACTGAGCACCGCAACAAACCTTGGGATGACATCGCTTTGCTCTCCGGTGACCTCGTCGTCTTCGGCGGACCCAACCGCCAAGCCTTCCACGGCGTTCCCGAAACCCGTCCCGGCACCCTTGATGAATCCTGCGGCCTCAAGGAAGGCCGCATCAACATCACCTTCCGGCAGGT
>OMJG01000733.1_pt1 | contig 22840 bp, 22 predicted proteins | sample 1646431 | NCBI WGS metagenome assembly OMJG01 (sample SAMN03771674, study PRJEB25209) | food metagenome | isolation source: Cotija cheese | place: Mexico:Jalisco,Michoacan | collected 2011-12-12
GCGGACTCCTCGATCACCTACGCGGTGTTCGTGGTGATGGCCAGCCAGGTGTTCGCGATGATCGAGTACACCTCGGATGACGCGATCAACTACACGTGGGCGGCCCGCCAGACTCTGCGCCAGCGCAAGGCGCAGAAGCGGAAGGATCGGCGCGCGGCACGCGGCGGATCCTCCGACCGGGGGTGAGCCCCCGGCGAAGCGCCGGTCCGGGAACCGTCCCGGTGCGAGCAGGCCCCGGCCGCCCTTCCCGGGATCGGGAATCGGCGGCCGGGGCCTCGCGTTCGCGGCGGGGTCGGGCGGCTCAGTCGAACTGCGGTCCGCGGGTGCGGGAGCGCTTCAGCTCGAAGAACCCCTCGTAGGAGGCCAGGGCGAGCGCGCCGTCCCAGACCTTCCCGGCCTCCTCGCCCTTCGGCGCCGGGGACATGACGGGGCCGAAGAACGCCGCCCCTTCCAGCGCGATGATCGGCACGCCGACGTCGTCGCCGACCAGCTTCAGGGCGCGGGCGTTGGAGGCGCGCAGGGCGTCGTCGTAGGTGTCCTTCTCGGCTTCCTCGGCCAACTCCGCCGGCAGCCCGGTCTGTTCCAGGGCCCGCTCGATGGCTTCGCGGTAGCGCTTGACCTCGTCCTGCTCCCCGGTGTTCTCCGGGTGGATGGCGGTGCCGACGGCGTCGTAGAAGGCCTTGACCTTCTCCTGCCCCTGGGTCTCGCGCACGGCCATGGCCACGCGCGCCGGGCCCCGGGAGCGGTCCATGTGGGCGCGGTAGTCGGCGGGGATGTCCTTGTCCTCGTTGAGGATGCTCAGGCTGAAGGGGTTCCAGGTGACCTCGACGTCGCGGATGCCCTCCACCTCGGTCATCCAGCGGGAGGTCATCCAGGCCCACGGGCAGATGGGATCGAACCAGTACTCGACCTTCTCGGTCATGGCGTGTGCTCCTTCTCGGGTCGCGTCGGGCCCCTTCCGGGGCCGCTGCCGTTCAGCACAGCCGCGCAGGAACCCCGATTATTCCCCGGCGGCGCTCCGACTGCGCAGCTGGCGCAGCTCCCAGCGGAAGCAGAGCGCCGCCGCGATCACCCCGACGGCCAGCCCCACCCCGAGGATGATCCCGTCCACCGCCCCCGCAGCCCCAGCTTCCAGGGGGCCGGGGCCTCGGGTGCGGAGGGCAGGCACCGGTCATCGCGACTCATGCGCGGACCTGCTTTCCGGCCACGTCGGTCCCGGCGTTCCGCGAGGACGGCGGGAGGGCATCGGGATCCCCGGAGGGCAGGCCGCGCCGCCAGCGGTGCACCCGCAGATCGCGCAGCCCCCGCGCCACCGCCATGACGACCAGCACCACGACAGCAACCAGGAGGATCCAGGGCTCACCGAAGATCCGGCTGGAGGAGGAATCGGAACCGCGGGCGAGACCGAAGAGCAGCAGCACGAGCAGCAGAAGCAGTGCCGGACCCGCGCAGGCCACGGCCCAGATCCGCCGCGGGGACGCGGTGACGGCGCGCCGGTGCTCCGGCTCCGCGCGCCGCTCGGACTGCCGACCCGCGCTCAGCCCGGCAGCCACGCAGCAGAGGAAGAAGATCATGCTGCCCAGCAGATCCGCGGCGGGCCAGATGAACCGCAGCGCGAGACCGGCCATGCCGAGCACCGGCCAGATCATCTGCGGCAGGTATTCGCGGCACAGGATGCGGGGCAGGCTCATCATCGGGGTCGTCTCCTCTCAGCGTACTGTGATCTCCAGAACAACAGAGGCCGAACCCGAGAGTCAAGGCCGGTTGCCCCCGGGCACGCGGCTAGAGGGAGGGCGACTCGTCCCGCTCCTTCGAGATCTCCTCCATCCGGCGCACCCCGGCGAGGTAGGAGACGGCGGAGAACACCGCCATCGCCGCGAGGACGATGATCATCAGGGTCGCGTTGCCGAAGATGCTGAAGCGGTAGGTCTCCGCGGTGCGGCTGACGAAGAAGGCCGCCGCGATCCACGCGGTGACGAACAGGAACGGGACGAGGGCCCGCCAGAGGATCATCCGGCGGGAAGAGTACTTCGCCCGCTCCAGCTCGGGGTCCTTCGCATCGGCCAGCGCCCGGGGCAGGCGGATCAGCCCAACCACGAGGCCGATGACGATCGGCACCAGCGTCCAGTTCTGGGAGCGCTCCTGCGGGATGCCCAGGAGCACGCCGAGGAAGATCAGCGAGGTCACCACGAACTGCGATCCGTACTCACGGATCAGGACCTTGGGGATGCTGTACACGGTGCTGCGGACTCCTTGCGCTCATGGATGAGGTCTGATGACGGGGTCAGCCGGGCCGTTTTCCCGCGCCGAGCGACCCCGTGGCTTCAGGAGGCGCTCTTGCGCTGGGCCTCGAGCTCCTCCCGGGTGATGATCTCCGGCTCGCTCCGCCCGCGCACAGCCTCGGCGGTGACCACCACCTCGGCGACGTCCTCCCGGGAGGGGATCTCGAACATCACCGGCTGCAGCAGCTCCTCCATGATGGCGCGCAGACCGCGCGCCCCGGTCCCGCGGGAGATGGCCAGACGGGCGATCTCCCGCACGGCGTCGTCGGTGAAGTGCAGGCGGACGTCGTCGAAGGAGAACATCCGCTGGTACTGCTTGGCCAGGGCGTTGCGCGGCTCGGTGAGCACCCGAGCCAGGTCCTCCTCCCCCAGCTCGGACAGGCTGGCCAGCACCGGCAGGCGCCCGATGAACTCCGGGATCAGCCCGAACTTCAGCAGATCCTCCGGCAGCAGCTTCTGCAGGATGTCCGTCTCCTGGGCGGCCTGCTCGATGGGAGCGCCGAAGCCGATGCCCTTCTTCCCCACGCGCGCCCCCACGATCTCCTCCAGGCCCGCGAAGGCGCCGGCGACGATGAACAGGACGTTGGTGGTGTCGATCTGCACGAAGTCCTGCTGCTGCGGGTGCTTGCGCCCGCCCTGGGGCGGCACGGCGGCGACGGTGCCCTCGAGAATCTTCAGCAGCGCCTGCTGCACGCCCTCCCCGGAGACGTCGCGGGTGATCGAGGGGTTCTCGGATTTGCGGGAGATCTTGTCGATCTCGTCGATGTAGATGATCCCGGTCTCGGCCTTCTTCACGTCCCCGTCCGCGGCCTGGATCAGCTTGAGCAGGATGTTCTCCACATCCTCGCCGACGTAGCCGGCCTCCGTCAGGCTCGTGGCGTCGGCGACGGCGAAGGGCACGTTCAGCTTCTGCGCCAACGTCTGGGCGAGGTAGGTCTTCCCGGAGCCGGTGGGCCCGACCAGCAGGATGTTGGACTTGGCGATGTCCACGTCCTCCCCGCCGGAGGCCAGCAGCTGCTGGCCGCTCACGGGGGTCGCGGAGTCCTTGGCCCGGATCCGCTTGTAGTGGTTGTACACCGCCACCGCGAGGGCCCGCTTGGCCGGGTCCTGGCCGATCACGTACTCCTGGAGGAACTCGTAGATCTCCCGCGGCTTGGGCAGCTCCGCGGAGGCCAGCTCCGTGACCTCGCTGAGCTCCTCCTCGATGATCTCGTTGCACAGCTCGATGCACTCATCGCAGATGTACACCCCGGGGCCGGCGATGAGTTTGCGGACCTGCTTCTGGGATTTGCCGCAGAAGTTGCACTTGAGCAGGTCGGCGGTCTCACCGAGACGGGACATGGTTCCTCACTTCACGCGGCGACGAGGGCGGGATGCGCGGGCGGTGGGCCCGCTCCCGCGCAGGGTCCGGGCCGCCGTCGGGCGGGCGCATCGGATACCAGGCTACCGGCTGCGACGCCCCCGCGTCTGCCCTGTTGCGCAGGGTGTGGATATGACGCGGGGGCGTTGCGAGATGACGGATCCGAACGGATCAGTCCTGGGTGTTGATCTGCGGCTTGTTGATCTTGCGGGACTCCAGGACCTGGTCGATCAGGCCGTACTCCTGGGCGTCCTTGGCGGTGAGGATCTTGTCCCGCTCGATGTCCTTGTTGACCTGCTGGCTGGTCTTGTTCGAGTGCAGGGCCAGGGTGTCCTCCAGCCAGGTGCGCATGCGCATGACCTCGTTGGCGTGGATCTCGATGTCCGAGGCCTGCCCGCCCTGCTGCCCGGCCAGGGCCGGCTGGTGGATGAGCACGCGGGCGTTGGGCAGGGCCAGGCGCTTGCCGGGGGTGCCGGCGGCCAGCAGGACCGACGCCGCGGAGGCCGCCTGCCCCAGGCACACGGTCTGGATCTCCGGGCGGATGTACTGCATCGTGTCGTAGATCGCGGTCATCGCGGTGAAGGAGCCGCCCGGGGAGTTGATGTACATGACGATGTCCCGGTCCGGGTCCTGGGCCTCCAGGACCAGCAGCTGGGCCATGATGTCATCGGCCGAGGCGTCGTCGACCTGCACGCCGAGGAAGATGATGCGGTCCTCGAACAGCTTGGCATAGGGGTCCTGGCGCTTGTAGCCGTAGGGGGTGCGCTCCTCGAAGGAGGGCAGCACGTACCGGTCGGTGGGCATGGTCAGGCCGGAAGCCTGGGCCTGCGGGGAGGTGAAGTTCATGGAAGTCTCGTGTCTCCTGGGAAGAGGTGGGGTGTGCGTGGCGGACCGGGGAGGTTCAGGAGTCCTTCAGGGTCCCGCCGCCGCCGGAGACGGAGCCGGCGGACTGGGCGATGTGGTCGAAGAAGCCGTACTCCAGGGCCTCCTGGGCGGTGAACCAGTTGTCCCGGTCGTTGTCCTCGAGGATCTGCTCCACGGACTTGCCGGTCTGCTGCGCGGTCAGCTCGGCCATGCGCTTCTTCATGTCCAGGATCAGCTCGGCCTGGGTGCGGATGTCCGAGGCGGTGCCGCCGATGCCGCCGGAGGGCTGGTGCATCAGGATCCGGGCGTTGGGGGTCGCGTAGCGCTTGCCCGGGGTCCCGGAGGAGAGCAGGAACTGCCCCATCGAGGCGGCCATGCCGGTGGCGATGGTCACGACGTCGTTGGGAATCAGCTGCATCGTGTCGTAGATGGCCATCCCGGCGGTGATGGATCCGCCCGGAGAGTTGATGTACAGGTAGATGTCCGCCTGCGGGTCCTCCGCGGAGAGCAGGAGCATCTGGGAGCAGATCAGGTTGGCGTTGTCATCGCGCACATCCGAGCCGAGCCAGATGATGCGCTCCTTGAGCAGACGGTTGTAGACGTGGTCGTCCTGGCCGCCGGGCTCGCGGCTCATCTGCGGGGCCGAACCGTGGGCGGAAAGCTGCTGTGCCATCGGTGGTGTGTCCTCTTCTCGTCGCTGAGCGGCAGGCCCCCGTCCACCCGGGACGGGGCGTCGGCGGGGGCCTTCTCCGCTGGTGTCTGTCTACGACAGTAGTAGGCCGACGCCCGCGCGCCCACGGGTGCCCGAGCCAGTTCGCTGTTGGCTTGCCGGGGGCTGGACGGCAGAACGACGTCGCCCCGAGCCCCTCCTCAAGGCGGGAGGGGGTCGGGGCGGCGTCGTGGCTCAGCGAGCGCGAAGGGGCGGAGGGGATCAGTCCTGCTGGGCGGTCTCCTCGGCGGTCTCCTGCTCGCCCTGCGGGTTGAGGTAGGAGCTCAGGTCCACGGCGTTGCCGGAGGCGTCCACGACCTCGGCCTGCTCCAGCACCTTGGCCAGGGCCTTGGAGCGGCGGACCTCGCCGACCATCATCCCGGCCTGCCCGGAGGAGTCCAGCATCTGGGCGAACTGGTTGGGGTCCATGCCGTACTGGGAGGACATCGTGATGATGTAGTCGATCAGCTCGGCCTGCTCGACGCCGATCTCCTCCTTCTCGGCGATCGCATCGAGGATGACCTCGTTGCGGAAGGCCCGCTCGGTGTTCTCCCGGACCTCGGCGCGGTGCTCCTCGGAGTCGTGGTCGGCCTCGGCGTTGGGGTTGGAGAAGTGCTGCTCGACCTGCTCCTCGATGACCTTCTCCGGCACCGGGACCTCGACCAGCTCGACCAGGCGGTCCAGGGCCTTGTCCCGGGCCTCGGCACCCTGCTCGGCGACCTTGGCCTGGGCGGCCTGCTTCTTCAGGTCCTCCTTCAGCTCGTCGATCGTGTCGAACTCGGAGGCCATCTGGGCGAAGTCGTCGTCGGCCTCGGGCAGCTCGCGCTCCTTGACGGCGGTCAGCTTGACCTTCACGGTGGCGTCCTCGCCGGAGTGCTCGCCGCCGGCCAGCTGGGTCTCGAAGGTCGCATCCTCCCCGGCGGACAGCCCGGTGAGGGCCTCGTCCAGTCCGTCGAGCATGGTCCCGGCACCCACCTGGTAGGACAGGTCGTTGGCGGCGTCGACCTCCTCACCGTCGATCTCGGCCTGCAGATCCAGGGTCACGAAGTCGTCCTCGGCGGCCGGGCGGTCCACGACCTTCAGGGTGCCGAAGCGGGAGCGCAGGTCGTCCAGGGCCTTCTGCTCGTCCTCGGCGGTGACCTCGGCGTCGGCGACCTCGACCTTCAGCCCGGTGTACTCCGGCAGCTCGATCTCGGGGCGCACGGTGACCTCCAGGGAGACCTGGATGTCCTTCTCGCGAGCGTCGGACTCGGGCTTGGCCACGACGTCGACCTCGGGCTGGGCCAGCGGGGTCAGCTCGTTCTCGGCCAGGGCCTGCTGGTAGAAGCCGTTGAGGGCGTCGTTCAGGGCGTTCTCCACGACGAAGTCGTAGCCGACGCGCTGGTCGATCAGCGCCGCGGGGACCTTGCCCTTGCGGAAGCCGGGCAGCTGGATCTGGTGGGCCAGGTCCTTGTAGGTCTTGGTGAGAAACGGCTTGAACTCCTCGAAGGGCACATCGACCTGGATCTTGGCCAGGGTGGGGTTCTGCTTCTCGACGGTGGTCTTCACGTCCGTTGGTCTCCTACGGGTCGTCTCGGATGGAGCCCGCGCGGATGCCCGAGCGGGCGGGTTGCGGCGTGCTCGCCTACACGGCGGGATGCGCCGCGCACGTGTGATCGGAGAAGGGCCGCGCGAACGCCGCGTCGACGTCGCAGATCCGACCCCTCCACCGTCGGGGTGACAGGACTCGAACCTGCGATCTCCTGCTCCCAAAGCAGGCGCGCTAGCCACTGCGCTACACCCCGTCAGCCTCAGGTCAGTTTAGCGTCTCGCCCTCGCATTGCGAATCATGCTCGCGCAGTCTGCTCCCCGCATCCACGCGGAACGGCCGCCGCGGGGCCTGCACCCGTCTCGCGCGGGCGGTGCGGACGCTACCCGGAGCGCGTCGGCGGATTTGACGCCCGGCGAGCCGGTGGTGTTCGATGAGGTGGTCCGCCGAGGCCCGCGCCCTTCCCGGGGTCGGTTCCTCGCGCAACGCGGGGATGTAGCTTAATGGTAAAGCCTCAGTCTTCCAAACTGATGACGCGGGTTCGATTCCCGTCATCCCCTCTCTCGGCTCCGCCGCTTTTCACGGCGGCACCACGACTCACAGCCCCGTCACCCTCCGGTGGCGGGGCTTCGTCGTCCCCGGATGCCGGGCGCGACGCCGCCGAGACCGTACGGTGCGGCCCAGACCGTACAACCGTGCCGAGACCGCACCCGTCGGGTCCGGTCTCAGCACCTCTGTACGGTCTCGGCGCTTGTGTGCGGTCTCGGGGTCCTCGCCTCCGGGGGCCGCTCAGCGCGGGGCCTGGCAGACCGTGCACCAGTAGAGCTTGCGCCCACCCAGGTCCTCCACGATGATCGCGTCCTGTCCGCAGACCCGGCAGGGGCGTCCGTGGCGCAGGTAGACGTAGTTGGCGTGCTCGCGCCAGGCTCGCTCGGCCGGAACCCCGGGCCGGTGCTCCGGGGCGGTGGTCACGATCCGGCCCAGCCGCACGGCGGCCTCCATGAGGGTGACGTTGTCCCGCCACAGCAGCTCCAGCCGCTCCCGCGGGACCCGAGCTGCCGGGGTGTGCGGGTGCTGACCGGCCCGGAACAGGCTCTCGGCGCGGAAGATGTTCCCGATGCCGGCCACCGCCTTCTGATCCATCAGCACCGCGCCGATGGGTCGGGAGGTCGCGGCCGCTGCGGCGTAGAACGGCTCGGGGTCGGCCTGCGGGTCCAGGGGGTCCGGGCCCAGCTGGGCGTCCAGGGCCGCCACCCCGGTGGGTTCCAGGACCCGGCAGATCGTGGCCCCGACCAGGTCCGCGTAGCCGTGCTCCCCCACCAGGCGCACCCGGGTGGTGGGGCGCGGGGCCGGCGGCCCGGCGTAGGCGGCCGGGGCGTCATCTGCCTCGGTGCCGGCGGTCTCCCGCTCGGCCATCCGTCGGGGCGCCCCGATCGAGGAGGCGGCCGCGAAGGTCTCGTCCCCGCCGAAGGTCCACGCCCCGTACATCCCCAGGTGCACGTTGAGGGTGAGGTCGTTGTCGAAGCCGAGGAAGAAGTGCTTGCCGTGGGCTCGGGAGGTGATCGCCCGCGCCCCGTCCAGCAGGGCGGCTCCCTGGGCGAAGCGCCCCTGGGGGCTGGAGACCCGCAGGGTCTGGCCGAGGAAGCCCTCCGCGAAGCGGCGGGCGACCCGGTGGATCGAGTGGCCCTCAGGCATCCGCGTCCAGAACGCTGCCGGCGATCCCCCCGGTGCGCTCGTACTCGCCGATCTGCCCGATGCGGCGCACGTGCCGCTCGTCGCCGCTGAACGGGGTGGCCAGGAAGACCCGGATGATCTGCAGGGCCTCCTCCTTCTCGTGCTGGCGTCCGCCCACCGCGGCGATCTGCGCGTCGTTGTGCTCCCGGGCCAGGGCCGCGGTCGCCTCGCTCCAGATTAGGGCCGCGCGGATGCCGGGCACCTTGTTCGCGGCCATCTGCTCGCCGTTGCCGGAGCCGCCGAGCACGATCCCGAGGGCCTCGCGCCCGGCGTCGAGGTCCCGGCGCACGGCGACGGCGGCGTCGATGCAGAACGCCGGGTAGTCATCCTGCGGGTCGTAGGTCTGCGGCCCGTGGTCGATCAGCTCGTGGCCGTCGGAGGTGAGGCTGTCCACCAGGTAGCGGCTGAGCTCCAGCCCGGCGTGGTCGGTGGCGATGTGGATGCGCAACGTCGCTGCTCGCTTCCTCGGTCGCGGCCTCCGCGAAGCGGCGGGGCCTGTGCGGTGCTAGGGGTGCGGGCCGTCTTGAGGGCCCGGCCCCGCCCACACTACCCGGTGGGGTGTAATACCCTGAGAGTCAGGTTGAAACCACTGTCCCCGATGAAAGGCCACGCGCCCATGCCCGGAATGAATCTGACGCGCCAGGAGGCGGCCGAGCGCGCCGACGTCGTCACCCGCGTGCACTCCTATGACATCCGCCTGGACCTGACCGGGTCCTCCCGGACCTTCGCCTCGACCACCACCGTCGTGTTCGACGCCGTGCCGGGATCCTCCACGTTCATCGACGCGATCACCGACTCGGTGCAGCGGGTGCGCCTGAACGGGCGGGACCTGGATCCCGCGGAGGTCTCCGACGGGGTGCGCATCCAGCTGCCGGAGCTGGCCGAGAGCAACGAGCTGACCGTCGAGGCGCAGGCGCTGTACACCAACACCGGTGAGGGCCTGCACCGCTTCGTGGACCCGGTGGATGACGAGGTGTACCTCTACACGCAGTTCGAGGTGCCCGATTCCCGGCGCATGTACGCCGTCTTCGAGCAGCCGGACCTGAAGGCCGAGTTCACGTTCACCGTCACCGTCCCGGCCGCCTGGACGGTGGTGTCCAACCAGCCGGTGGACTCCCGCGAGGAGCAGGGCGAGCAGGCGGTGTGGCGCTTCCGCCCGACCCCGCGGATCTCCTCCTACATCACCGCACTGGTGGCCGGGCCCTACGCCAAGGTCTCGGATTCCCTGACCAACGCCGAGGGACGGGAGATCCCCCTGGACCTCTACGCCCGGCGCTCCCTGATCGAGCACCTGGACGCGGAGGACATCTTCACCCTGACCAAGCAGGGCTTCGCATTCTACGAGGAGCAGTTCGGGGTCCCCTACCCCTTCGAGAAGTACGATCAGCTGTTCGTCCCCGAGTTCAACGCCGGGGCGATGGAGAACGCCGGGTGCGTGACCATCCTGGAGGATTACATCTTCCGCTCCAAGCCCACCGAGGCCATGGTGGAGCGCCGGGCCATCACCGTGCTGCACGAGCTGGCGCACATGTGGTTCGGGGACCTGGTGACCATGAAGTGGTGGAACGACCTGTGGCTGAACGAGTCCTTCGCCGAGTTCATGTCCCACCTGGCGGCCGTGTCCAACACCCGGTTCACCCATGCCTGGACCACCTTCGGCGCCTCGGAGAAGACCTGGGCCTACCGCCAGGACCAGTTGCCCTCGACCCACCCGATCGTCGCCCCGATCAACGACCTGCAGGATGTGCAGGTCAACTTCGACGGCATCACCTACGCCAAGGGCGCCTCCGTGCTGCGCCAGCTGGTGGCCTGGGTGGGCCAGGAGGAGTTCATGCGGGCGCTGCGCTCCTACTTCGGGAAGCACTCCTGGTCCAACGCGACCCTGGCGGATCTGCTGGCCGAGCTGGAGGCCACCAGCGGGCGGGAGCTGGACTCCTGGTCGAAGGTGTGGCTGGAGACGGCCGGGGTCAACACCCTGACCCCGTCCATCACCACCGCCCAGGACGGCACGCTGGAGTCCTTGGAGGTTATCCAGACCGCCCCGAACGACTACCCGACTCTGCGTCCGCACCGGATGACCGCCGGGTTCTACGACCTGCGGGACGGGAAGCTGGTGCGCACCCACCGGGTGGAGTTCGACGTCGAGGGCGAGCGCACCGCGATCCCCGACGTCGCCGGGCGGGCCCGCCCGGATCTGATCCTGCTCAACGACGAGGACCTCGCCTACGCCAAGGTCCGCCTGGATGAGCGCTCCTTCGACACGGCCGTGGCGCACCTGCGCGACTTCGAGGACTCCCTGCCGCGCGCCGTCGTGTGGGGGGCGGCCTGGGACGGCACCCGGGACGGACAGATCCCGGCCCGGCAGTTCGTGGACCTGGTGCTGAACAACATCGACGCGGAGACGGACTCCACCTCGATCATGACGCAGCTGCGCAACCTGGCCACGACCCTGAAGATGTACGTCCGCTCGGATGCGCAGGAGGCCACCCGGGAGAAGGCCGCGCAGCGGCTGTGGGAGATCGCCCAGTCCGCCCCGGCAGGCTCGGACCGTCAGCTGCAGTTCGTGCAGGCCTTCGCCGCCCACGCCACCACGGAGGAGCAGAAGGACACCGTGCGCGCCCTGCTGGAGGGTCAGCAGCGGCTGGAGGGCCTGGAGATCGACCGGGACCTGGCCTGGCGTCTGCTGATCGCGCTGGCCGCCGCCGGGCGGGCCGACGAGGCCGAGATCGACGCCGCCGCGGCCGAGGACAACACCTCCACCGGCGCCCAGAAGGCCGCGCAGGCGAAGGCCGCGATCCCCACCGCGGAGGTCAAGAACCGGGTGTGGGAGCAGGTGGTGGAGCACCACGACCTGCCCAACGTCATCCAGCGCTCCGCGATCATGGGGTTCAACGCGACCACGAAGAGCTCCCTGCTGCGCCCGTTCATCCCCCGCTACTTCGCCGCGATCGAGCGGGTCTGGCAGGAGCTGTCCCACGAGATCTCCCAGCAGATCATCACGGGGCTGTTCCCCCAGGTGGTGGACCGGGACGTGCTGGAGGCCTCGGAGCAGTTCCTCAGCCAGCTCGGCGAGGGCCGGGACTCCCTGCGCCGCCAGGTGATCGAGGGCCGCGACGGCATCGAGCGGGCCCTGCGGGTGCAGGCCGCGGACGTCATCGGCTGACGAGTCGTGAGCGCCCGGAGCCTGTATGAGCAGATCGGTGGGCATGCGGCCTTCCAGCGGCTCACCCGGGAGTTCTACTCCCGGGTGGCCGCGGACCCGGAGTTCGCCGCGATGTACCCGGAGGAGGATCTGGAGCCGGCCCGGGTGCGCCTGGAGATGTTCCTGGAGCAGTACTTCGGCGGGCCCACCACCTACGGGCAGCTGCGCGGGCACCCGCGGCTGCGGATGCGCCACGCCCCCTTCCGCATCGACTCCGCGGCCCGGCAGACCTGGCTGCGGTTCATGCGCGAATCCCTGGACACCCTCGAGCTGCCGCCGATGCTGGACGGGCTGATGTGGGACTACTTCCAGCGGGCCGCCGTCGCGATGACGAACACCCCCGGGTAGCCGCTCACAGGGAGGCGGCCGGACGGGCCAGCAGGTGCCCCGCCCGGTTGGACAGGCGCCGCCACGGGCCCTGGGCGTGCACGAGGAAATCGCCGCCGCCGAGGAAGCCCAGGGCCATGGCCCCGAAGGCCGCGCCGGCCACGAAGCCGCCGGGCTGCTCCACGGTGCCCCAGATCCGCGAGCGCACGGTGCTCAGCACCGCGGCCCCCGCCTGGGTCGGCAGGGCCTGCTCCACGGCCCGGCTGCCCTGCCGGGCGAGTTCCTCGAGCCGCTGGGCCGGAACCGTGCCGCACTCCTTCCAGCCCGAGGCGCCGGGGATCGCTCCGGACCAGGCGGCCCGCACGGTGATCGGGGGCAGGGCCAGCGGCGCCCCGGCCCGATCCACGCGGGCCAGCCGATCCAGCACGGCCGCCGCCTGCACCGTCGCATCGGCGTGAGAGGGCTCGGACAGATGCACGGCCCGCATGCCCAGGACGGTGGGCACCTGCTCCAGGAGGGTCTCCCCGCTCATCACGGGCACCCACACGGCCAGGACCGAGCCCACGGCCTGCAGGCGCACCGCGGCCCCCTCGCCCAGGGAGCGGGCCCGGGAGATCAGGGTGGACAGGTCCCTGGCCTGCCGGGGATCGGCCAGCCGCAGGGCGGGGGCCGTGGACTGCTCGGGGGTGGGCCGGTCAGCGGCGGGGGCGTCGTCGTTCATCCTCCCCACCCTAGTCCGGACCCGCCGGGTGGCGAGACTGAGTGGGGAGGCCGAGTGGTGAGGCGGCGCGGCTACGATGGGCGGATGAGCGAAGTCGATGAGTCGGGTGTTCCCGCCGAGGCCTCGGAGGCCACCGCGAAGCTGCTGAGCATGTTCCGCCTGGCCCCGGAGGAGCCGCTGCGCACCACGGAGGACGTCTTCGTGGGGCGCACCGTGGGACCGGAGACCCCGCGGGTCTACGGCGGGCAGGTGCTGGCCCAGTCCGCGATCGCGGCCAGCCGCACCGTGGCCGAGGACCGGCCGATCCACTCCCTGCACGGGTACTTCCTGCGTCCCGGGGACGTCACCCAGCCCATCACCTTCGGCGTGGAGCGGATGCGCGATGGCCGCTCCTTCTCCGCCCGCCGGATCCACGCCTACCAGGAGGGGCGGGTGATCCTGTCCTGCCTGGCCTCCTTCCAGGTCCCCCAGCCGGGGCTGGAGCATCAGGAGCGGATGCCCGAGGGCGTGCCGGCCCCGGAACAGCTGCCCAGTCCGCGGCAGCTGCTGGCCGACGTCGACGATCCGCGGGCCCGGCGCATCGCCTTCGGGCGTCCCTTCGACCTGCGCTACGTCTCCGAGCCGATCTTCCTGGCCCCCGCCGAGGCCCGGGAGGCCTCCACAGCGGTGTGGTTCCGGACCTTCGGGCGGCTGCCGGATGATCCGGTGATCCACCGGGCCGCGATCGCCTACGCCTCGGACTACACGCCGATCGAGCCGATCCTGCGCCGGCACGGGAAGTCCTGGACCGAACCGGGCCTGGCCGCGGCCACCCTGGATCACGCGATCTGGTGGCATCGGGAGGCCAGAGCGGATGAGTGGCTGCTGTACACCCAGCATTCCCCGAATGCCTCGGGTTCCCGGGGGCTGGCCTGCGGGAGGATCTTCGACCGGGCCGGGCGCCTGATCGCCACGACGACGCAGGAGGCGATGATCCGGCTGCCGGAGTGAGCCCCCGCCTGGCCTTATCCACCGAAGACGCCGATGGCGCCTGCCCCCGCGTTCTCGGGGACGGGCGCCATCGGCGTCTTCAGGTGCCGCTAGTCGCGGGTCAGGCGGCGGTGGGTGACCCGGTGCGGGCGGGCGGCGTCGGCGCCGAGGCGCTCGACCTTGTTCTCCTCGTAGGACTCGAAGTTGCCCTCGAACCAGTACCACCGGTCCGGGTGCTCCTCGGTGCCCTCCCAGGCGAGGATGTGGGTGGCGACCCGGTCCAGGAACCAGCGGTCGTGGGAGACGACCACGGCGCAGCCGGGGAACTTCAGCAGCGCGTCCTCTAGGGAGGACAGGGTCTCCACGTCGAGGTCGTTGGTGGGCTCATCCAGCAGCAGCAGGTTCCCGCCCTGCTTCAGGGTCAGGGCCAGGTTCAGGCGGTTGCGCTCACCGCCGGAGAGCACCCCGGCCTTCTTCTGCTGGTCCGGGCCCTTGAAGCCGAACGCGGAGACGTAGGCGCGCGAGGGCATCTCCACCTGGCCGACCTTGATGAAGTCCAGCCCGTCGGAGACCACCTCCCACAGGGTCTTCTCCGGGTCGATGTTCTCCCGGTTCTGATCCACGTAGGAGATCTTCACGGACTCCCCGACCTTCAGCTCGCCGCCGTCCAGCGGCTCCAGGCCCACGATGGTCTTGAACAGGGTGGACTTGCCGACGCCGTTGGGGCCGATGACCCCGACGATGCCGTTGCGCGGCAGGGAGAAGGACAGGCCGCTGATCAGGCTGCGCTCGCCGAAGCCCTTCTGCAGGTTCTCCGCTTCGATGACCTGCGAGCCCAGGCGCGGTCCCGGCGGGATCTGGATCTCCTCGAAGTCCAGCTTGCGGGTCTTCTCCGCCTCGGCGGCCATCTCCTCGTAGCGGTTCAGGCGGGCCTTGGACTTGGTCTGGCGCCCCTTGGAGTTGGAGCGGACCCAGTCCAGCTCGTCCTTCAGGCGCTTGGCCATCTTGGCGTCCTTCTTGCCCTGCACCTCCAGGCGCTTCTGCTTGGTGTCCAGGTAGGTGGAGTAGTTGCCCTCGTAGCCGTGCAGGCGACCGCGCTCCACCTCGCAGATCCACTCGGCCACGTGGTCCAGGAAGTAGCGGTCGTGGGTCACGGCCAGCACCGCACCGGGGTAGGACTGCAGGTGCTGCTCCAGCCACAGCACGGATTCGGCGTCCAGGTGGTTGGTGGGCTCATCCAGCAGCAGCAGGTCCGGCTTCTGCAGCAGCAGCTTGCACAGGGCCACCCGGCGTCGCTCGCCCCCGGAGAGGACCTTCACATCCGCGTCCCCGGGCGGGCAGCGCAGGGCGTCCATCGCCTGCTCCAGCTGGCTGTCCAGGTCCCAGGCGTTCGCGGCGTCGATCTCCTCCTGGAGCTTGCCCATCTCCTCCATCAGGGCGTCGAAGTCCGCGTCCGGGTTCGCCATCTCCTCGGAGATCTCGTTGTACCGGTCCAGCTTGGCCTTGATCTCGCCCACGCCCTCCTGGACGTTGCCCAGGACGGTCTTCTCCTCGTTCAGCGGGGGCTCCTGCAGGAGGATGCCGACGCTGTAGCCGGGGCTCAGCCGGGCCTCGCCGTTGGAGGGGGTGTCCAGCCCGGCCATGATCTTCAGGATCGTGGACTTGCCGGCGCCGTTGGGGCCGACGACGCCGATCTTCGCCCCCGGGTAGAAGGACATCGTGACATCGTCCAGGATGACCTTGTCGCCCACCTTCTTGCGGGCCTTGGACATCGTGTAGATAAATTCAGCCATGCCGTCCAGGCTACTATGCGCGGCAGCGGCCCGGATCGGGTGCCCTAGCCGGCGCGGTGACCGGCGAAGCACCGGCCATCGTACAGCGCGGGCCCGGTGCTCACGCTCACGGCACCATCCGGACGCACGTCGGCCAGCAGGCACTGACCCCGGGTCTTCACGGCCGCGTCCACGCTGTCCACGTCCAATCCGGTGGGGGTGGTGTCCTGTCCGACCTCGACGTCCTGACCGGACCAGCCGGCCTGCGCGATGCCGGAGCGCACCCGATCGGCCGTGACCTCCTGGCCCTTCAGCGACCCGGTGAGCACCTCCTGCAGGTGCCGGGCATCCTGCTGCAGTGGATCCTCGGAGGTCGCCGCGGGGCCGGGGGTCTGGGCGGTCTGCGGGGACGCGGTGTCGGTGTCGGAGCATCCGGTCAGCATCACCAGGGCCGTCACGGTCAGGACGGCCAGCGCGGCGGCGCTGCGGCGGGTGGCGGGCATCGGGGCTCCTGGGCGGGCGGCGTCGGGGACACGGACATTGTGCCACGCTCCCGAGGCCGCCCGCCCCGTCCGGCCCGGTCGGGCCGCATGATCAGCCCGGGCCGGAGCCTCAGCTCATGGCGGCCAGGGCTTCGTCCTCCTCGTCGGCCTCGGACATCCCGGTCGGCTCGGGACCCGACGCGCTGTCCGCACCCGGCGCCTCGTCGGTGTCTCCGGCGCCGGTGCGGCCGGTCTCGGAGGTCGGGTCCGCGGGATCCGCCGGGTCCTCGAGGATCTGCCCGGTCCGGGCATCCACCCACTCCCCGGTCCCCGTCTCCACCTCGGAGGGCAGAGACCCGGCGGAGGCGGGACCGGCGTCCCAGCCGCTGCCGGACTCTCGGGGATCCTGGCGCCGCTCCCCGGGCTGGGAGCCGCTGCTGCGGGCGAAGCTGGCGGTGCCGAAGGCGAGGTCGTGGCCCACGCTGAGGGCCTCGATCTCCACCGTGGAGCGCTTGATGCCACCCGATTCCCAGGTCTTCACGCGCAGCTTGCCCTGCACGATCACCGGCTGGCCCACCTGCACGGAGGCGGTCACGGTGCCGGCCAGGGCGCGGAAGGCGGTGACGGTGTACCAGTTGGTGTGGCCGTCCTTCCACTCCTTGGCCTGGGCGTCGTACCACCGCGGGGTGGAGGCCAGGCGGAAGGAGGCGACGGCGGTGCCGTTGCCGGGCATGGTCCGGGGGTCGGGCTTGGTGGCGACGAAGCCGCGGACGGTGATCAGGTCGGTCATGGCCGTGTCCTTTCGGGAGGGGCTGGTGCCGGCTCCCGCGGTGCTCGCGGGTGGTCCGGTACCGCTCATCCTGGACCCGTCGGGGTGCGCCCCATCCCCCGTTCCCCCGGATTCGCGGGGCTGCTGTGGATGCTGCCGGGAATCCCGCGGGAGATCCACCGGTTCCGGAGCCGAAGGGTTCCGGCCGGACCCGCCAGGCGCCGTCGATGACCGAGGGTGATGACCGGACTCGGTGACGCCGCGTCGCGGCCGAACCGCACCTACCGTGCGCTCAGTCCCCGCGCCCAGTCGATCGCTTCCTGCACCAGCTCATCCGTGAGCCCGGTGACCCGCCGCGGGTCGCGGTGATCCACCCAGGGGGCGGGCACCTCGATGACCCGGTGCGGCTGCGGGACCCGGGTGAGGTGCTCGCGGTCGGCCGGGGAGACGTCGTCGTCGAGCCAGACGAAGGGCCGTCCCGCCGCGACCTCCAGAATCCCGGGGACCTTGGCGGCGTCCACCCGGTCGATGTGGGCGACCGGCCAGGTGGTGGGCAGCCCGAGCTGCGGGGCGATCAGCCGGGGTGCATCCTCCTCCCAGGTGCTGCCCCAGGCCATCTCGAAGTGGCCCGCCAAGCGCAGCACCCGGTCGCGATCGGCCGGGTCCAGGATGACGGTGAATTCCACGGGCAGGGACTGCGGCACGACGGTGATGCGGCGCAGCCCGCGGCTCTCGGCGAGGTCCGCGGAGACGAAGTGGTTCAGCACCCCGTCCACGTCCAGGAACGCGAGGGGCCGGGCGGCGGTGGAAGCGCTCATGGCTGGAACCTCCTGCCCCGTCACGCGAACGGCCCGACGGCTGATCCGGTGCCCCAGGAGGGAGTCGAACCCCCGACCAAGAGATTAGAAGGCTCCTGCTCTATCCACTGAGCTACTGAGGCGCGTCCGCCGCGACGGCGGACTCCCCCACCATACCGCGGGCCCCCGCCGCCCCGCATGCCGCCCGGTGCCGGTGCCGGCAGGTGTCAGACGACGGCGGTGCCGCGGTGCCGACGTCGGAAGACCCGCCGGGTGGAGGGGTCCAGGAACATCAGGTACACCGCGTAGACCAGGGCGACGACGATCGCCACGAGCCGCCCCATGTTCAGGTCCAGATCCAGGTACGGGAACACGTCCAGCTGATCGGAGACGGCCCAGAGCATGAAGAACAGGGTGGTCAGGAAGTAGAAGTCCACGTGCCAGTCCGCCCGGATCCCGGTGGCCGCGAAGAAGGGGATCAGCCAGACCACGTACCAGGCCTGGATCATCGGGTTGAACATCACCACGAAGGCCAGGGCCAGGGTGAGGCGGCGGATGATCGTCTGGTCCCGCCCGATCAGCGCCATGATGCCCGCCCCGAGCATGCCCAGCAGCTGCCCGATCTTCTGGATCGCGGCCTGCACGTCCCCGCCGGGTCCGCCCCACGAGTCCACGAGCACCTTCCCGAGGAAGCTCAGCGCCCCGATGGGGGCGTACCAGATCCACACCCCGCCGGTGGTCTTCAGGCCGTTGATCCAGTCGAAGCCGAACCCGTTCATCCGGCCCATGATCCACAGCTGCGCCAGGCACACCGCGAGGGTGAGCGCCCAGAAGAGGATCCGCCGCGGCCAGGAGGCGCCACGCCCGGCCCACAGCAGGCCGATGAACGGCAGGATGACGACGGCGATCGGCTTGACCGCGATGGCCAGGGTCACCAGGGTGATCCCCCCGATCCCGCCGACCGTGGTGCGCCATCGGGCGCTGACCCACACCCCGGCCATCATCAGCCCGATCATCAGGGCGTCGTTGTGCGCGGAGATCACGAAGTGCACCAGGAACATGGGGTTGGCCAGGCACAGCCAGCAGGCCCGCACCGGGTTGATCCCGTGCATCCGGGCCAGCTTGGGCAGGAAGATCGCGATCAGGGCGACCCCGATCAGGGCCACCAGCCGGAAGAGGTAGAAGGCGACGTCGGGCGAGGTCCCGGCCACCCGCACCACGAGACCCTCGATCCACAGGAAGACCGCGCCGTAGGGCGGCGGGGACTGGCTCCACAGCGGGTCCGCCCCGGATTGGAAGAAGTTGTTGACCGAGGAGACCCCGGATTCATACGGGTTCAGCCCGGATTCGTAGACCCGGCCCTGGGCGTAGTAGGAGTACACGTCCCGGCTGAACAGCGGGAAGGAGAACAGCATCGGGGTGACCCAGCACAGGATCGCCAGGGTCACCCACTTCTTGGCCGGGCGCCCCCAGTGGGCGATCTTCTGGCTCAGCCGCAGCCACTCGCGGGTCAGGGCCATCGCCCCGAGGGCGGTCATCACGATGCAGGCGACCACCGCGCCGTCGGTGTAGCGCAGCGCGATGATCACGGGGTCCTGGCGCAGCCGGGAGATGGGGGCCAGCCACCCGATGCCGAAGGAGCCGACCATCATCAGCAGGGAGCCGATCGTGCCGATGACGATGGTGCGCATCGGGCTGCGCTGCACGAAGCGCGGCTCGGTTCTGGTCCGGGCTGCGGACGCGACGCTCTGGCTCACGTGCTCCCCTGGGTCGGTCTTGCTGGTGCGGTCGGTGCTGGTGCGGGAAAGATGCTCCCGCCCACTGTACCGATCCCCCGGCCCGCTCCGGTGTGTGGCGCCGTCGGGGTGGCGGGGCGATAGATTGGAGGGGTGTCTAAGAATCATGAGCGCATTGTGTGGATCGACTGCGAGATGACCGGCCTGGACCTGGAGAGGGACGCGCTGATCGAGGTCGCGGTGCTGATCACCGACGCGGAGCTGAACATCCTGGATGAGGGTCTGGACGTGCTGATCGCCCCTCCGGAGGGCGCCCTGGAGCAGATGGGCGACTTCGTGCGGCAGATGCACACCACCTCGGGACTGCTGGAGGAGCTGCCCGACGGGCTGAGCATGGCCGAGGCCACCCGGCAGGTGATGGAGCACGTCCGCCGCTATGTCCCGGAGCCCGGCAAGGCGCAGCTGGGCGGGAACTCGGTGGGCACGGACAAGACCTTCCTGGCCCGGGACATGCCGGAGCTGATCGAGCACCTGCACTACCGGATCATCGACGTCTCCACGATCAAGGAGCTGGCCCGCCGGTGGTACCCGCGGGCCTACTACCAGGCGCCGGCCAAGACCGGGAACCACCGAGCCCTGGGCGACATCCGGGATTCGATCCAGGAGCTGCGCTACTACCGGGAGGCCGTGTTCGTCCCCCAGCCGGGCCCGGACTCCGAGACCGCGAAGGCGATCTCCGCCAGAGTGTCCGAGGCGGACTGAGCGCGACGTCGGCCGGGGCCCGACGCCGGCTGGGCACGGCGCCGTTCGAGCGCACCTCCGGCCGAGCCGCGCGCCGCTGTGCGCGGTCTCACGCCCGCCGCGGGCCGTGCGGATTCGCCGTCGACGGGCGGGCTCGTGTAGTCTCTTGGATGTTGCCCAGCGGGCCGGAGCGATCCGGAACCCTCCGGGCAGCGATCATGATGGTGGTCGTAGCTCAGTTGGCAGAGCGCCTGGTTGTGGTCCAGGAGGTCGCGGGTTCAACCCCCGTCGATCACCCCGAAGACAAGGCCCGGATCCTCACGGATCCGGGCCTTCGTCGTTCCCCGCCACTGGTCAGGCCCCGGCGCCTGCTCGGTCCCCGACGTCTGCTCGGCCCTGCGGCCCCGACTCAGTCGGCACCCGCGTCAGTCGGCGCCGCCGCGGGCCTGCAGGGTGTCCCCGACGTCGTCGGCGTGGCGCAGGGTCAGCACCAGCACCGGCATGACCCACGCCCACGGGGCCAGCCGCACGCCCCGGCTGCGCTGGGCCTGGCGCACCTGGGTGACGATCCCGGCGACCTGCCCGATGGAGGTGATCGCCAGCGCCATCGCCAGACCGACCGCCGTGGGACTCACGCCCACCCGACGCAGCGGACGCAGGCAGGTCTGGGCCACCTCCACCATGTCCTGCACCCGCGTGGTGCGGGTGAGCACCTGCGCCAGCAGCACCACCGCCAGCACCCGGGCCGTATTGCACACCGCGGCCAGGGGCGGGGAGAAGATCAGCTGGGTCCCCACCAGGAAGATCACCAGCACCAGCATCGCCCGCAGATCCCGCACCATGATCCGCGCGCTCAGGCCCGCCGCGGCGTAGCCGAGGGCGGGCAGCAGGAAGGCGGCAGCAGCCAGCCCCCAGGAATTGGGCAGCAGGGAGAGCACGATGGCGCCGAGGGCGAGGACCAGCAGCTTCAACCAGGCCGGGGCGCGGTGGATCGGGCTGGTGCCGGGCAGGTAGAGGCTGATCACCGGACCGGTTCCTCGAGGCTGCGGTGGTAGCGGGCGATGACCTCATCCGGCGGCCCCTGGGCTTCCAGCTTCCCGTCACGGATCAGCACGGCCTCATCGCAGCGGGCGGCCAGGTCCATGTCGTGGGTGACCAGCAGGACCTGGCGGGCGGCCGGGGCCAGCAGCCGGTCGGCGATGATCCTGCGGTGCCGGGCGTCGAGCATGCTGGTGGGCTCGTCCGCGATCACCAGGTCCGGGCCGCCCACCAGCACCGAGCACAGGGCCAGCCGCTGCATCTGCCCGCTGGATAAGGACTGGCAGGCCCGATCGGCCAGGTCGCTCAGCCCGTGCTCGGCCAGCGCCGCATCCACGGTCCGCCGGATCTGCTCTTTGGAGAGATCCCGGCCGCGCAGGGTCAGGGCCACGTCCTCGCGCACCACGGGCATGATGGCCTGCGCGCCGGGGTTGGCGAAGACGAAGCCGACGTGCCGACGCAGCCGGCGGCGTTCGGCGACGGCGTCGATACCGTGCACGGTGACGCTGCCCGCGGCCGGATCCATCAGCCCCGCGATGACGCGCACCAGAGTGGACTTGCCCGAGCCGTTCTCCCCGATGACCGCGGTGCGCGCGGCCCCGAGCGTGCAGGTGAGCCCCTGCAGCAGCACCGACTCCCCCTCGGGCCCCTCGGCGGTGACGGTGAGGTCTCGCACCCGGATCACCGGGGGCCGACCCTCCCCGGGGTGCGCCTGCCCGGATCGCGGCGCGGTGGCCTCCGGTGCCGCAGGGTTCGGGCCCACCGACGGGCCTGCTCCCGGGGCGGGCGCAGCCTCCTGCGGCGGGTGCCGGTCGGCCCGGCGGCGGTGCAGGAACCTGCTCATCGGGGCTCTCCTGTTCGGGTCATGGGGGTCTTCTGCCGGATGGTGCGGGAGCGGTGCCGCTCAGTCGCTGCGCTGCAGCAGGACCGCGGCGGCCATCCCGCCGCCGATGGCGCAGGACGCCGCTCCGAGCGTACCGGGCGGATAGGACAGCAGGCGGTGATGCAGCCGCACGAGCACGGCCGCCCCGGAGGCTCCCCACGGGTGCCCGAGGGCCAGCGCTCCCCCGGCGGTGTTGACCCGTGGATCGATCCGCTCCCCGTCGGCCAGCTCGAGATCGTCCAGGGTGGCCAGGACCTGGGCGGAGAAGGCCTCGACGATCTCCAGGGCGCCGAGCCGATCCAGCCCGACCCCTGTCCGACGCAGCAGCCGCCGCAGGGCCCCAGCGGGTGCCGTCCCCGGCAGGGCCGGGTCCCCTCCGGTCAGGATGCCGGCCCGCACCAGGGTGTGCGGGCGCGCGGGCTGCCCGTCGACGCCGCACGGAGCGGGGCCCAGCAGCAGCGCGGCCGCGCCGTCGGCGATGCGGGCGGTGTTCCCCGGGGTCACCGAGCCGAACCCGGGTCGAGACTGCGCCGGAGCACTCCTTCTTTCGACGGCGGCAGGACGCCCCGCGAGAGCACCCTCATCCTGCGACCCGTTTCCCACCGCCTCCTCCGGGACGAGCGGGGCGAAGCGCGCCAGCAGCCGGGCGGTCACCGCGCGGGGCCCGTCATCGGCGATGCCGCTGCCGTCGAGGCGCTCGGCGGCCAGCAGGTCCGCGTGCTCCAGGGCCAGGCGGTGGCTGCGCTCGGCCAGGGCGTCCTGCCGCTGGCGGGTGATGCCCCGGGCACGGGCCAGGTCCGCGGCGGCGTGCACCAGATCCGGGTCCGGGAAGCCGCGCGGGACCATGGGTGCCTGGCGGTAGGCCACGCCGTCGATCCGGCGCTCCGGGGCGGTGGAGGGACTCTCCACCCCGCCGGCGGCGATCA
>OMJG01000734.1_pt1 | contig 22831 bp, 17 predicted proteins | sample 1646431 | NCBI WGS metagenome assembly OMJG01 (sample SAMN03771674, study PRJEB25209) | food metagenome | isolation source: Cotija cheese | place: Mexico:Jalisco,Michoacan | collected 2011-12-12
GATGAGGAGATGGTCTATGAATCGCGCGTGGGTGATGTGTTTACCTTGGGCGCGTCTTCATGGCGGATTGAGGACATTACGCGCGATCAGGTGATTGTGACACCGGCGCCGGGACATACCGGTCGGTTGCCGTTTTGGTCCGGTGATTCCGCGGATAGGCCATATGAGCTGGGACAGCATATTGGCGCGTTTCGCCGCGAGGCGCACGCCAATCCGGAGCTGATTACCCATACTGATGCGTGGGCGAAGGATAACCTGCGCGCCTTTTTGCACGAGCAGCATGAGGCCACAGGTTCGATTCCGGATGACTCGACGTTGGTGATGGAGCGGTTTAAAGATGAGTTGGGCGACTGGCGCATCGTGTTGCACTCGCCCTTTGGCCGCGGAGTCAATGCGCCGTGGGCGTTGGCGATTGGCGCACGCATTGCCGAGCGCACCGGCATGCATGCCCAGGCGGTGGCCGGCGATGATGGCATCGTGCTGCGCCTGCCAGAAGGGGAGGCGGAGCCGGATGCGTCGATTTTTGCTTTCGACCCGGATGAGATTGAAGATATCGTCACCGAGCAAGTCGGCGGCTCAGCGCTGTTTGCCTCGCGCTTTCGTGAGTGTGCTGCCCGGGCGTTGCTGCTGCCCAAGCGCAATCCGGGCAAGCGCGCGCCGTTGTGGCAGCAGCGCCAGCGCTCTGAGCAGCTGTTGGATGTAGCGCGGAAGTATCCGTCTTTTCCGATCATTTTGGAAACGGTGCGCGAGTGCCTCCAAGACGTCTATGATGTGCCGAGTTTGGTGGACGTCATTCGCGATATTGCGCATCGTAAAGTGCGCATTGCTGAGGTCACTACGGAGCAGCCTTCACCTTTTGCGTCCTCATTGTTGTTTAATTACACCGGTGCTTTCATGTACGAAGGCGATAGCCCGCTGGCCGAAAAGCGCGCGGCAGCCCTTGCTCTGGATCCGGCTTTGCTGGCCAAGCTGTTGGGCACAGTGGAGTTGCGTGAGCTTCTAGAACCAGAGATCATTGCTGAGGTCCACGCACAATTGCAGCGCACTGACGCCACCCGTCGCCCACAGACTAGTGAGCAGGTTGCCGATATGTTGCGGGTGATTGGCCCCGTCCCGCTGGATGCTTTAGGCGATCACACCGATGTACCCTTGCAAACCCTGCACCAGCAACTCGGCCATCGCATCATGGAGGTACGCATCGGCGGGCGCATGCACCTAGCCCAAGCCCAAGATGCCGCCTTGCTTCGCGATGGCCTCGGCATTCCTGTCCCACCGGGTATCCCCGCGCAGGTAGAAACGATTACCGATGCACTCGACCAGCTGGTATCGCGCTGGGCACGCACCCGAGGTCCGTTCGTGCTGCGGGAGCTTGCCGATGCTTTCTCCCTCTCCGTCTCCATCGCGCATTCCACCATTAGCCGGATGGATTCGGTGATTGAGGGCCACTACCGCCAAGGAGTGGATGAAGTCGAATACTGCGCGAATGAAGTCTTGCGCGTTATCCGCTCACGCTCTTTGGCTCGCGCCCGCGCGCAAACCGAACCGGTTTCAGCTGCGACCTTTGGCCGTTTCTTGCCGGATTGGAATAACGTCGCACCAGTTATTGAAGGTGCTACCGGCAATATGCGCCGGCCCACCTTGCGCGGTGCCGATGGCGTATATGCTGTCTTGGAACAACTCGCCGGAGTGCGCCTGCCGGCTTCTGCCTGGGAATCGATGGTGCTGCCATCACGCGTCGGTGACTACTCACCTCTCATGCTCGATGAGCTAACCGCCAACGGCGAAGTGCTCATCGTCGGTGCTGGAAAAGCCGGATCTTCTGACCCATGGGTCATGCTGCTTCCTGCCGAATACGCCGCGGGTCTTGTACCCATCCAAGATGAGGAAATCTCAGGTCTTACTGGTTTACAAGAATCTATCCTGGCGTTGCTTTCGCGCGGCGGTGGATTCCTTTTCGCGGATATCTACCGTGATACCTCCATCTCTAATGAGCGCGGCCTTGATGTTGGCATTGGCCCCGGCGCTGATGCTCCCACCACCGACCAAGTACGTGAAGCTCTTTGGGGACTAGTAGAGATGGGTCTGGTTAGCCCTGATTCTTTCGCACCCATTCGCACCCGGCTTTCCGCCCAAGGTTCCGGGCGCACGGCACATAGGCAAAAGCGTCGCCCGCAACGCTCCCGACTGCGCATGGGACGTACCTCTTTCGCACAAACCCAACGCGCGAACCCGACCCCGCCGGATATGAATGGCCGCTGGGCGTTGACCATCCCGGCATCGCACGATGCCACGGCGCGTTCTGCCGCCCAGGGCGAAGCCTGGCTGGACCGCTATGGTGTGGTCACCCGCGGCTCCGTCGTATCTGAAGATGTCCTCGGCGGATTCGCGCTGGCTTATAAAGTTCTCTCCGGCTTTGAGGAATCCGGCAAAGCCATGCGCGGATACGTCATCGAAGGACTCGGTGCCGCCCAATTTTCTACTCCCGCGGTTATTGACCGGCTGCGCGGTTTAAGTGATTCCCCGGATATCACCGGTTGGCCATCTGGCACCACCACGCCCGATACCGTGGTGCTGGCCGCCTGCGACCCCGCCAACCCGTACGGCGCCGCGCTGCCGTGGCCGCAGCAAGGACCATCGCGTGCGGCCGGTGCGCTGGTTGTGCTTATCGATGGTCTCTGCGCCGCTCACCTCACCCGCGGCGGCAAGACACTAACCACCTTCTTCGACCAGCTCCCCGAAGGTATCGACCACGGCCAAGCACTCGAATACGTCTACCGCGCGCTCATGGCTTTGATTTCCACCTGGCGCTTAAGCCCCTTAGTCATCGAAAAAGCCAACGGCGCTTCCATCTTCGACTCCACAATCGCGAACCAACTTCGCGCCCTGGGCGCCGGCATCAGCCCCCGCGGCATCCGCCTGGCCACCAAGTCAGGCGCTGTTCGCACGCAGCAATCTCCATCACTGAGCGCGAACAGCGAGAAACAAGATCCTGGTGGCAGTAGCGCGCCGGGAACCTTCGAATGGGAAGCAGAGGCTGAGCCGGGCACTGAAGCACCGAGCCCACGGCGGGGTAGAAGCATCAACGAAGCACTAGATGAGCTCAGCTTTGATGACCCGCCGACGGAAGAACCGCCACAACATCGACGCTCTGGGCCCATGCGTCCGCGGCGCGGACCGCAGCCGTCGCGCGGAAGAGGAAGACGATAATGCCAGAAGGCGATTCAGTCTTACAACTGTCCAACAAGATGCAGTTCATGGTCGGACGTGAAGTTACCTATACCTCCATCCGGGTGCCGCGCTATGCCACGGCCACCTTTACTGGGGATTACTGCGAAAACGTCTGGCCCTACGGCAAACATCTATTCATGCAATTTGGGGAGCAGATTCTGCATACCCACCTCAAGATGGAAGGGCAGTGGTCCATTCATTATGAGGGCGATAAGTGGCGCAAGCCTGGTTTTAGTGCCCGCGTTGTTTTACGCCTTGCGAGTAGCCCGCGCGATATCGAAGTAGTCGGGCACAGCCTTGGCAACGTGGATGTGTATCCGATTGACAACTACTACGACCACATCGCACACCTGGGACCTGACATTTTGGATGAGCAGTGGGAGCATAGCGGCAGGGATGAAGCGATCGCGCGCATCCTTGCCCGCCCCGAGCGCTCTATCGGCGCTGCACTACTGGATCAGAAAAACGTCGCGGGCATCGGCAACGAATACCGCGTGGAAGCTTGTTTTATCGCTGGCATCCATCCCAGCGACCATGTTGCCGTAATCGGGCCCGAACTGGTGGAGAAGATCGTTGACATCTCCCACCGCATCATGTGGGCAAACAGAAATTCCCCAGTGCGCGTAACCACCGGCGTGCGGCGCGCCGGGGAGACCACCTATGTCTTTGGCAGAAACCACAAGCGCTGCAGGCGTTGCGGCACGCTAATCTACACAGACAGACTTGGCGGCCCCGATGCCGGCGGTGAAGAAGGCGAGCTCGAGCGCATCATCTGGGTCTGCCCGCACTGCCAGCCCCATCGGGAAGCCTAGACCGCGGCGTGTGCCTGGGTGGCTGCCTCTTTGTAGTGCTCTTCTTTCGCAACCGCATGGCGGATGAGCTGGATGATAAACAGCACTACGAAGATGCTTCCGCACACAGCCGCCACCGTGAACATTGCGTGTGCCTGCTCAATAAGCTGGAGTGCTTCGGCAGTTTGTGCACTATCGGCGCCCGCCCGAAGCATCATTTGAGCTCCATGGATTTTGTTAAAGCCCATAACAAAGGCCACGCAGGTGACAAGCAGTGCTGGAACTTCAGTGGCAAGAGCCAAGATTTTCATTTTAACTTCTTGTTATTTTCCTCGATCTGCATCAAGAGATTGAAGAGCTTAATCAGCCTTACTTCTTCTAGCTCTTTTTGCCTTTCACGCTCTAGCCGGACCCTCCTTTCGGCGAGCCAGAGATCAAGGCTTGCAGCAGCTAGTAGCGCTAAGACTCCGAGTGTGGCTGCTAGCAACACTTCCAGTGGTATCTCGTTAATCATGGAAAGATCCCCCTCTTCGGATTAATGTTTCCCGTCGTTCACACTTGAGGATACATTCCCAATCTGGGGAATCAAGGGGTTCGGTAAAATTGGGTACGAAAGTACACTTTTAGTTGCGGAAACTACTCTACGTCGATGCCCGCTTCGAGCCCAGCGATGATGAATTCAACTTTGGGCATGATGCTGTCAAGATCCGTCCATCCTTCTTGGGGCGAAAGATAGTAGTTAGCTGGGTCTATGGGCTGATCCGCAAACAGCTTCCGTGCGTGCTCAAGGCCAGTGTTGCCATCGTGTTGTGCTGCGCGCATGGCCTCGATAGCGATGGTGGTTCCGATGATGGTGTCGCCAATGAAATCAATGGCGAAACTAATCCGGGCTTCATCGCCAGGAAAGTCGTGAGCTTTCAAGGCCTCAATGTATTGCTTGAGCATGGGGATGACCACCAGGTGGCAACCTGGGGTGTTATAAATGGCGGCAGCCAATCCTGGGTGAGCTTTAAAACCATCGATCATGCAGTGGGCGTATTCCCGCAAAATTTCTTGCCACGATGAAGCCGTTGGTCCCTTAAGTTCCGTGTCCACCACGTAACTCATAGCAGCCAAGGTGAGATCAACTTGGGATTCAAAGCGGCGATAGAACGCTGAAGGCACAACGCCAATCTGCTTGGCTACCGCGGCCATCGTGAAGCTAGAAAGCCCAATTTCAAGCGCTGCATGGATAGCATCGGCGTCAGTAAATTGCGGCTTCGGCCCGGTTTTCTTACCGATGCGCCGCGGGGCGGTGGAGCTCATAAATTCTCATCCTACTTCAGCGGTACATCTGCTTAGCGCGAAAGACTCCACCCGGCAGCACTGCGGCGCGATTGCCAAAAGCCCGCGTAGATAGGGCTGCTTTCAAGCAGAGCATCATGCTTGCCGATGCTCTCCACCGTGCCGTCGCTATTGAGCACCACAATCTGATCTGCGGCAACAATAGTATTGAGATTATGCGCAATAATCATCACCGTCGAAGACCGACGAAGAGTTGCGATACAGTCTTGAATCCGCGCCTCATTTTCCGGGTCTAGCGCACTGGTTGCTTCATCCAAAAGCACAATCGGTGCATTCTTAAGCAACGCGCGAGCAATGGATACTCGCTGACGTTCCCCACCAGAAAGCTTTCGTCCGCCAGATCCCACCGGACAATCCCAGCCACCAGGTAAGCGCTGCGCGATATCCCTGACCCCTGCCATTTCTGCGGCGGCAAATACGTCGGCATCACCAGCCGATACTGCGTCAGGTCCAGGCGACATGCTTGCACTGCCCATCTTGATGTTGGCCAGCAAGGTGTCGTCATAGAGATACGGGTCTTGGAAAACCATAGTTATCTGGCGCATCAATTGCGCACTGGTTTGCTCACGTACATCAACTCCGCCCATCCGAACTGCGCCAGAATTGATATCCCAGAACCTACACATCAACCTGAACAGGGTGGTCTTACCCGAACCAGAAGGGCCAACAATAGCGGTCAATGTGCCAGGGGAGGCTTGGAAACTTACCCCGTTGAGCACGGAAGTATCAGAGTCATAGCCAAAACCGACCTCGTGGAACTCCACCATTCCGGGCGCAGGCATGGCCTGCTTGGTTGAATCTTTTGGCACAGAATCTGGTTCCGGTAGCTCTGTGGTCTCAAGAATTTCCTCAACCTCACCAATGGGCCCGCGCACTAGGTCAGCGGCGGTAAACTGCGCGACAAACTGTTCAAGCAAGACCTTAAACCGCAAGGCAACACCCAAGAATGCGATGAGCGCAACCGGATGTAGATGCCCGCCAGCCCACAAGGCGGTGGCTGTCACAAACAGCGCCACCACCGTTATCTGCGAAGCAAAGTTGCTGATAATCAAGGCGGCTGTGCTCAACAAGAACTTTGCCAATGAGGACTTTTTATCCGCAGCCAAAGCATCTGCGAGCGGTTCATAATCTTGTGAGCGCCCAGCTGCGCGTAGCGCTGGCTGACAAGACGCAAACTCCACAATCCGGCGAGATACTTCATCCCGGTCTGAAACATTGAGCTGGTGGCCGCGGTCGCGCAACATGCGAGCGAGATACAGGCACAGTGCGACGAGCAAAGCTCCAGCGAACAGTGCTAAACCAAGCTGTGGGCGCCACACCAGAATCACAAGATTAGTCGTAGCCAGAGCAGTAATGGTTCGGATTAGTTCACATTCTCCGTGGGCGATTGCGCCACCAATGGACATGATTCCTTCGGTAGAAAGCTGTGAGACCGTGCCTGTTCTACGCGGACCAAACCATCCGATGGGCAGCCGCGCCAGCTTATCGCCGATACGCTGATGCAGATTATTCAAGATATCAATGGCACACATATAGGCAGTGCGTTGTTGCTGGAGAAAGACCCAAATAGCAGCAAGCGCGAGCACAGCCATAGCTCCGAGCCACCAGCTGATACTGTCTAGTCCTCCGAAGTCGATGAGACCACTGATAGTGGGGACAATGAGTCCTAAACTCAGCCCTTCTAAGATGCCTGCGGCAATGGACCAGGAAATTGCTTTGGCATGCAGCTTGTTTCCGTCTGGTGACAGCACGGAAGAAAAGGCTTTGGTCAGTAGCGGGTCAGAGAAAATATTTCTAGGCATTGATATCTGCCTTTCGTAATTGGTACCAGTAGTGGTTGTTTGATGCATCAAGCTCTGCCGGAGTGCCCGCTGCATCTATCCGTCCACCGCCGAGAACAAGTACATTGTCCACACCGCGGATAGCAGCGGCGCTGTGGGCTATGACCAGGACTGTCTTGGACTGAACTAGATGACTCAGTGCTGTCTGAATTTCAGTCTGGCAATCAGGATCAGTAGCTGCGGTAGCTTCATCGAGAATAAGAATTGGGGCATCGGTAAGAATCGCCCGCGCAATAGAAATACGCTGGCGTTGCCCACCCGATAATTCGGTATCCTCGCCGATTACGGTGTCCAATCCCTGTTCGAGCAACTCAATGTCCTCCCAAATCACGGCTGCGCGGGCTGCGGTTTCAACCTCATCATCGCTAGCATCCGGGCGGGCTAACGCAATATTGTCCCGGATTGATGCCCTGACTAATTGCGCATCTTGAAGAACGAAAGACACCTGCCGGTATAGCTCATCGGTACGCAATGCGCGGACATCACACCCGCCGATGAGCACCTGCCCAGAATCTGGATCTTGGAACCGCGCAACCATGGTCGCAAGAGTCGACTTACCGGACCCAGAAGGACCAACCAAAGCAGTGATAGTGCCAGGCCGCAACGTGATATTGATGTTTTCTAGCGCGCTTACGGGGCCATTTTCCGTGGTGTAGGAATAACTGACATCGATAAATTCGACCTCGTCCGAAGACACTGGGCTTAGAATCTTCCCGGTTTCAGAAGCAGTGTCTGGGTCTGCGGTAGAAAGCTGCGGGGTGAAAGTGACTTCCACAATGTGCAGTGCTGCTGCGCCTGCTTGCTGGTAGGACCACGCCATATTGCCCATGACCACCAATGCTTGCGGAATCATCAAAGAGATCAACGAACACACCAAGACCTCCGGTACGTTGACCCATCCCGCAGCAACCATGAGTGCGCCGCCGCCGACGTTGATAAACATCAACACCGGCACTGATACCGCGGCCATTGACAAAGCGGAGCCGGTAATGAGCGGTCCGCACCACTGCCAATAGAACTTGGAGAAATTCTTGGCTGCATTCGCGTAGGCAGAATGCGCCTTGCCGACGATGCCGAAATTCTTAACCACCTCGATTCCTTCGACGAATTCGACGGCGCGGGCAGAGACTTCCTGTAGGCGCTCATTCATTTCTGCGGTCTTAGGCCCCATCGATGCCATCATGGTGGCTTGCAATCCGATGAATACCGGCAGCATCGCGATGGACAATAACCCCAGGTGCCAATCAATGATGAAAGCATAAATAGCCAGCACAGTTGGGCTAATCATGGCAACTGTCGTGTCCACTGGAGCGTGAGCAACCAACGTGTGCAACGTCTTTGAATCATCCTGGATGGTTTTCCGGACCTCGCCCGAAGAGCGGTCATTAAACCAGGACAACGGCGCGCGCGAAACAGCGGCGACAATCCGGTTGCGAATGATGCTTTTCAACTTTTCATCCGCAAGGTGGGTGATTACTAAAGCCACGAAGTACAAGAAAAGCTGGATGCTAAAAGCAATGATGAGCCACGTGACCAGTTCCCGTACTTCATGCGTGGTGGCCTCATTCGATGCCTGCTCCGTGGAGCTGCTTCCACTCAATAGGAGGCGGCCTAATTCTGTGAGCAGGATGAACGGTGCAATTGATACCAGCGCCGACAACGCTCCGAGAACGCGGCCGAGGAAGATAGGCCCCGAAACCGGGCGCAGCAACATTTTCAGCGCGCCCCTTGAGTCTTTATCGAGCTGCTTGAAATCCCCCTCGTGCTCTGGAGGGGAGTCTTTGTCATTGTGCTTGCCACTCATAGGTAGAAATGTCCTTTCATCGATACCGCTTCGAAGGGTGCAACCAGCACCCACATTCATTAATTAGGTCTACCTTAGTTAATTGAGAATGTCCATCACTATTTGGCATGGCAAGTGTCATAGCTGCTTATCTGGCTGGGAACGCAGCGATAAAAATGTGGGTGTTATCCCTGATGTAGGAGGTGGTTTCTTAGGCTAGGTTGGAGCGTATGAAAACTATTTTGAACATCATCTGGTTTATTTGCGGCGGCTTTCTTTTGGCCGCTGGATACTTCCTTGCCGGCATTATCGCGTGCCTGCTTGTTGTGACGATTCCGGCGGGCGTTGCAAGTTTCCGCATGGCTAACTACGCCTTGTGGCCATTTGGCCGCAGTGTCGTGCAGCCAACCAAGGGGGCCGGCAGCTTCTCGGCGGTCGGTAACTTCATTTGGTTTATCGTCGCGGGGCTATGGCTCGCCATCGGCCACGTTGTGACCGCGGCCGGCCAGGCCGTCACGATCATTGGCATTCCATTGGCCATCGCGAACATCAAGATGATTCCAGTAACCTGCTTCCCGTTCGGGCGCAGTATCGTGCCATCGGATCGCATTCCTTTCGGCTACGAGCCAATGGTGAAGCTCTAAACCCTTAGGGGCGAAACAAGTGCTGCCGGGGGTATGTTTCACCCCCAAAATATAGGGAATTCAAATACGTTCGTATATTCGAAATGCTCGGAAAGCTCCCATTTTTCAGGGAGAGCCAGTGTCGAAATTCGCTATTGCGACGCTGGATATTCCCGCCAGGTGATACAGGTTTTCTTGCCGCTTACCACTGTCTTTGGATTAGTAATCGATCGTATGTACGCCTTTGTTGGAAGGTGCTGTACGAAAACTGTCCATAAACTGGGCGGAAACTGTCAGTTATGGCTATTCTAAAAGGTATGAACAAATTCCTTACTGCACTAGTTTCATCCGCTACCATAGCGGCACTGTCCTTGTCCGTAGCTCCTGCAGCTTCCGCGCAGAGCTCCAATCTCTTTGGAATGTCCTCCAGCAGCAAGCCAGCCCCATCCAAGCCATCGACTCCGTCTGAACCATCCAAGCCGTCAAAGCCGAGCATGCCATCAACGCCAAATGACAACCGCGCGGCTATCATCGAACTCTTCACCGAATACTTCACTGCAGGTCTTTCAGCTCAAAATGCGACGACAACTAAGGAATTAAGTGCCGCAGCTCAGAACGCTTTGAAGGACGTTGACTCCGACTCAGTTTTCTGGATTCGCGAGTCCGGCTTTTACAAGAGCATTCCTTCAGATTCCACCGTCTTGGTCGAATTCATGCGATTCCCAATTGACGAAATGGTTGCTGCGTTTGAAAGTTCCGGTAAGACGATCGATGAACTTAAAAAGGAGATTCAAGAAAATAACTCAGCCGATGTCTGGGAGGATGAAGGCTGGGAGGAGCCAGAACATCGCGACGTTGGGGTAGCCACTGTCGATAAAAATGGCTACCTATACATTGCTGGTGCCCGCCACTGGTCAGAGTATGAGTCTCCGGAAGAATACAACGAGAAGATGGCCCGCTTCTTCGATTCGTGGGAAGAAGCTAGAAGCTAGTAGTTAAACAAAAGTGGTGCCTAGATTGGCTAGCCACCAAAAGTGAACCGCACCTGTACTTGCAGGTGCGGTTTACTACTGTTTGCGCCTAGTAGTTATTCGTTCATGCGTGCTGAGGCGTTGCCATCGGTCAGGTTGGAGGCATCGGAAAGCTGCGAAGACTCCGGGCGCTCAGCGGCAGCAGCCTTGCGCTTCTTGCTGCGGCGAATAAGTAAGCCGATAACCGCGATGACTGCGAGGGCGACCAATACGTAGACGACGGTGGAATACTGATCGACATAGTGCGCGACCAGTGTGTACGACTGGCCGAGCCACATGCCCAGAGCAATCAGCAACGCATTCCAGCCGGCTGAACCTAAGGTGGTCCACACCGTGAACTTCACGGGGTTAAGGCGGTCGATGCCTGCAGGAATTGAAATCAGTGAGCGGATACCGGGGATAAAACGCCCAAAGAACACGGAAGCTGGGCCGAATTTGTCGAACCAGTGCAATGCATTATCAACGTCTTCTGGCTCAACCAGCCACATCCAATCCGCGATCTTGCGCAGCCGTTCCGCACCGATCCATGCGCCAAGACCGTAAAGCAGCCAAGCACCCAGGATGGAGCCTGCCATGGCCCACAAAAATGTTGGCCAAAATGACAGGCTGCCTTGAGAGATAGTGAAACCAGCCAGCGGTAGAACTACCTCGGATGGGATTGGGGGAAAGAGATTTTCCAACAAGATGGCGATACCGACACCAGGAGCGCCGAGCACTTCCATCAGCTGGATTATCCAATCAATGATTCCCTGCACGGGTTTAGTCCGCCTCTCAAAAATTCACTGTTATATTCACGATTATTCACGGGTAAGTGAATCATTTTGCCCGAAAATCATGAATAAGCAGTGAACTGTTACTGGGTGGCTTCTACCGATAATCTGGCAATTAACGGTGAGAGCGGAACCAGGAGATGAGCTCATCAGTTGAAGAATCACCGGTGTCAATATCGGCATCGCCGGAAACTGCCGGTGCCAGGTCATTCGCCTGCTGCTTGCCCAGCTCCACGCCCCATTGGTCAAAGGAGTTGACGTCCAAAATAACGCCTTCGACAAAGACGATGTGCTCATAAAGTGCAATCAAACTGCCCAGTACTGCCGGGGTAAGCTCCTCAGCCAAGATGGTGGTGGTTGGACGGTTACCCGGCATGACCTTGTGTGGGATCAACCCTTCAGCGATTCCTTCCGCTGCGATTTCTTCGGCATTCTTGCCGAAGGCCAACACCTTGGTCTGCGCGAAGAGATTGCCCATGAGCAGATCATGCATGGAACCGGTGCCCTCAGCGGTAGGGAAGTCTTCCTTCGGACGCGCAAAGCCAATGAAATCCGCTGGAATCAGGTGCGTGCCTTGGTGCAGCAACTGGAAGAAAGCGTGCTGGCCGTTGGTGCCTGGCTCACCCCAATAAATTGGGCTGGTCTTGGTTGATACTGCTGAGCCATCATGGTGCACGGACTTACCGTTGGATTCCATGGTCAACTGCTGCAGGTATGCAGGGAAGCGGCCGAGATCCTCAGAGTATGGAAGCACCGCGTGCGACTGCGCACAGTAGAAGTTGGTGTACCACACGCTGAGCAGCGCCATGAGCGCTGGAACGTTGGACTCCAAAGGCGCGGTGCGGAAGTGCTCATCCATGGCGTGGAAGCCGTCGAGGAAACGCATGAAGTCCAGTGGGCCAATAGTGCACATCAAGGACAAACCGATGGCAGCATCAACGGAGTAGCGGCCGCCAACCCAGTTCCAGAAACCAAACATGTTGGCGGTATCAATGCCGAACTCTGCGACCTTTTCCGCGTTGGTGGACACAGCCACGAAGTGCTTGGATACAGCCGACTCATCACCATCGAACTGCTCCAGCAGCCAGCGGCGTGCCGCATGCGCATTGGACAAAGTCTCCTGGGTGGTGAAAGTCTTCGAAGAAATGATGAACAGCGTTGAACCGGCATCCAGACCATCAAGGGTCTTTGCCAAGTCCGCAGGATCCACATTGGAGACGAAGTCCGCGGAGATGCCCGCGACTTCATAGCTGCGTAGTGCTTGTGCCGCCATTGCCGGGCCCAAGTCGGAACCGCCAATACCAATGTTGACCACTTTCTTGATGGTGTGGCCAGTATGTCCCAACCAGTTTCCGGAACGCAGCGCGGTTGCAAAATCACGCATGCGGCCTAGCACCTCGTGGACATCGGCAGCCACGTCTTGTTCATCAACCACCAAGTCATCCTCGACCGGGATGCGCAGCGCGGTGTGCAGCACGGCGCGGTCTTCGGTGGTGTTGATGTGCTTGCCGGCGAACATATCCGCGCGGCGTTCTTCCACGCCAGCCTGCTGGGCCAGTTCAACAAGCGCGGAGTGAACCTCAGCGTCAATGAGGTTCTTCGACAGATCCACATGAAGCCCGGCGGCGTCGAAGGTGAGCGTGGACGCCCGGGTGGCGTCGGCAGCAAAAAGCTCCCTCAACGTTATGTCCTTCTTCGCCTCAAACAATTGTTGAAGCTTCGTCCATGCAGGCTGTTGCGTGATATCCATGATTGACCTTTCAAATGCCAGCAGCGAAAGTAGTGAAAAGAGCTACCTCTAAACTAGCCAAAATTTCTGTTTGAGGAGCGAAACAACAAAAGTCTCCTCCACAAACATGTGAAGGAGACCAAAGGCGAAAGAAGATAGCGTGCTTAGAGCACCATTGCCGCAATCCAACCAGCAATCAACAACGGAATGTTGTAGTGAATAAAGGTTGGAATGACCGAATCCCGGATGTGGTCATGCTGACCATCGGCGTCTAGACCAGCTGTTGGGCCCAGCGTGGAGTCTGAAGCAGGTGAACCGGCATCACCCAACGCACCTGCGGTGCCGATAATCGCAACGGTAGCCATGGTGGAAAAGCCCAACGACATGCACAGCGGCACGAAAATGACGGTGATGATCGGCAGGGTGGAAAAGGACGAGCCAATGCCCAAGGTGACAACCAAACCAACAAACAGCATGGCGGCTGCGGCAGCAGCCTGGTTTTCACCAAAGACGGATGCAACGGTGTCCACCAGCGATTCGACCTCACCGGTCTCCGTCATCACGGCGGCAAAACCCTGTGCGGTGATCATGATGAAACCAATCAGCGCCATCATGCGCATACCGGCGGAGAAGACATCATCAGCATTGTTCCACTTCACAGCGCCGGTGAGCAGCAAGATGGCCAATCCGACAAGCGCGCCGACCAGCAGGCCGTCTGCCTCAAAGCTAAGCGCCTGCATGATGACCTGCACAGCGAAAGTCGCAACAATGGCTACGAGTGCGACCCCGACTTTGTATGTGGAAATCTCTTGCTTTTCAGCCTCTTCCGAAAGTGGGCGGTCTTCATAGACGCGTGGCTTGCGATAGCTGATAAACACTGCGATGAGCAGGCCGACCAGCATGCCGGCAGCGGGGATGGCCATGACCTGAATGATGTTTACACCAGTGGTGTCCATGCCTGCTTCATTGATGTTGAACAGCAAAATGTCATTGAGGAAGATTGAGCCAAAGCCTACTGGAATGAACATGTAGGTGGTGACCAGACCGAAAGTCAGCACCGAAGTAATAACACGACGGTCAATGCCGAGCTTGTTAAACACCGTCAGCAGCGGCGGCACAATCAGCGGAATAAACGCGATGTGCACCGGGATGACGTTCTGGCTCATGATCGCCATCAACAGCAGACCACCAATGATGAGGTACTTGGTGGTGGTAACAGCCTTCTGATTCGCCGCGTGAATGATTGGGTCCTCGGCTTCACCGGAACCGCCGCCGACAGTAGCCGGGGTCTTAGCCTTGGCAGTGGTGGCGCCAACGCGGGCAAGTAGCACATGGGCTAGCAACTGGGGCAAGCCTGTCGATGCCACACCCATGGCAAACGCACCCAACAAGGCATAGCTCAGCGCAATCTTGGCGCCGCCGCCGAGTCCGTCCTGAAACGCCAGCATGGTGCCGTCCAGGCCTAAGTCTGCGAGTAAGCCACCGACTAGAGCACCAAGGAACATTGCGACGACGACATGCACGCGCATGAGGGCCAGCACGAGCATGACCGCGACAGCAATTAATACAGCATTCATAACGAACAGGTTATTAGCAGATACCTGTTATAGAAAATTATGAATGCCCTGCAGAAAGTGATTCTTATCCCAGCTCAGTGCAATTTCTTCTGTGCGTCTCTATTGCCAGGGAATTAGACGCGGATGAGAAAAGGGTCCGCATAATATGCTGACCCCTCACGTGGAAAGCCGCCCGCTTAAAAGATAGGTTAATTACCCGAGCTTGCCGCGTCCCATGCGCAGTAGCGCGGAGGCAATAGCCGGGCCTTCCTCGCCGAGTTCATCGCGGAACTGATTAAGAATAGAAATCTCGCGGGTATGAACCAGGCGAGTTCCGCCCGAACCCATGCGGGTTTTACCGACGGCTTGGGAGACCTTGGTGCGGCGCTTGACAGCGTCTAAGATGATGCGGTCCATTTTGTTAATCTCTTCGCGATACTTCTGAATCTCTGCATCCGACAACGGATCATCAGTGCCGGATGGCATGCGAATATCAGCGTTGTTTCCAGCTGAGATATCAGCTTGAAGTTCGTCCTGGCCCGAATTGTTGTTTGCTTCAGGAAGTCCAGATTCAGAAGAGGTGTCCATAAGTCTATTATTGTGCCACTAAGTAGGGAAAACGGAAATCACTGACCCATATTTAACTCCCAAAAGTGGTGATAGTTAGTGGTGTCCGATTCAACAGGTAGGTTGGGAGTTATTATGCGCAGCGAATCGAACAATCAGTCTCAAAACGAGCAACAGTTCCCAGATGACTTTGATCAGCTCCCTCTTCCGCCACTGGAGCCGGAGCCAGAGTTTGCACCACCAGAAGATATAGACCAGCCACCAGAAGATGTGCTGGATCTCTTTAGGGACTCCGCCGTTTCCAGCGAAGAAGCCCAGGCGAAGCGCAACCCGTTCGCGCCAGCTTCCGGTGGGGCGTCTTCCAACCCATTTAGCGGTCGGACTCGCGGCGAAGAGCAGTCGAACGCAGGTGGTTCGAACTCACCATTTAGCGCACCGGTGAACCGCGGCGGGGAAGCCCGAAGCAACCGACCACACATTGCGGTGAGCCCTGAGAAATTAGTAGACGGGCTTAACCCTGAGCAGATTGAAGCCGTTAAGCACTCTGGTGCGCCGCTATTGATTGTTGCTGGTGCAGGCTCCGGCAAGACGGCCGTGCTCACCCGCCGTATTGCTTATCTCATGGGAAACCGTGGGGTAGCGCCGTGGGAAATTCTGGCTATTACCTTTACCAATAAGGCTGCCGCTGAGATGAAAGAGCGCGTTGGCCAGCTAGTAGGGCCGGTTGCTGAACGCATGTGGGTGGCAACCTTCCACTCCATCTGCGTGCGCATTTTGCGCCAGCAGGCACAGCTAGTGCCGGGGCTAAACACCAACTTCACCATCTATGACGGCGATGACTCACGGCGTTTGCTCACCATGATTGCCAAAGACATGCAGCTGGACATCAAGAAGTTCACCTCACGCGTACTGGCTAACCAGATTTCTAACCATAAGAACGAAATGACCTCGCCAGAGACCGCACTGGCTGAGGCCGAAAAGACCAAGAACCCGTTTGAGCTCACTGTTGCTCGCGTCTTCGCGGAGTACCAGCGCCGCCTGCGTGCCGCGAATGCGGTGGATTTTGATGATCTCATCGGTGAAGTCGTGCGCATCTTTGTGCAGTACCCACAGGTAGTGTCGTTTTATCGCCGCAGGTTCAAGCATGTGTTAATTGATGAGTATCAGGATACGAACCACGCCCAGTACTCATTGGTCGCAGCACTTGTAGGACAAGATGATGAGGAAAGCCCGGAGCTATGCGTGGTGGGTGACTCCGATCAGTCCATCTATGCCTTCCGTGGCGCAACCATTCGCAACATCGAAGACTTCGAGCGTGACTACCCAGGTGCGCGCACCATTTTGCTGGAGCAAAACTACCGCTCCACGCAGACCATCTTGAGTGCAGCGAATGCCGTCATCGCGCAAAACGAGGGTCGGCGGAAGAAGAACCTGTGGACCGATCACGGTGAGGGCGAGAAAATTATTGGCTACGTTGCCGATAATGAGCACGATGAAGCGCGCTTTATCGCCTCTGAGATTGATGCCCTGTCCGATAAGGGCCGTCACTACTCGGACATTGCGATTATGTACCGCACCAACAATGCATCACGTGCGCTGGAAGATATCTTTGTCCGCTCTGGAATTCCGTACAAAGTTGTTGGTGGCACCAGGTTCTATGAGCGCCGCGAAATCCGTGATGTTATTGCGTACCTGCGCATCTTGGATAACCCAGATGACTCAGTGAGCCTGCGCCGTATTATCAATGTGCCAAAGCGCGCGATTGGTGACAAAGCTCAGGCGCAGATTGCTACGCATGCAGAAAACCTCAACATCAGCTTCGGCAAAGCACTGTATTTTGCCGAGCAAGGGGAGGTACCTGGGCTGGGAACCCGCGCAGTCAATGCTGTTACTAAGTTCAATGAGATGATGGCGGGAATCCGCGAACAGATCCCAGCTATGACCAATGAGGTGACTAAGCAGCCTGACCTGGGTGAGCTGGTTAGCGCAATCCTGGATTCCACCGGATACAAAGGCGAATTGGAAGCATCGAATGACCCGCAAGACGGCGCACGCCTGGACAACCTTAATGAGTTGGTTTCGGTTGCGCGTGAGTTCTCTTCGGAATCTGCCAACCAGTTAGCCTTTGATGGCTCGGACTCAGACGTTGAGGTTGCACCTGAGCTGACAGAAGGAGAAGCAGCGCCGGGCTCGCTGCAGGCTTTCTTGGAAAAGGTTGCCTTGGTGGCTGATGCTGATCAGATTCCTGAAAATGAATCTGGTGTGGTCACGCTGATGACTTTGCACACCGCAAAGGGCTTGGAATTCCCCGTCGTATTCCTCACCGGCTGGGAGGAAGGGCAGTTCCCACACATGCGCTCCCTCGGTGATCCGAAGGAGCTGAGTGAGGAACGCCGCTTGGCGTACGTCGGAATCACTCGCGCCCGCGAAGAGCTCTATTTGACTCGTGCGATTCTTCGTTCGTCGTGGGGTAACCCGTTGACGAATCCGGCCAGCCGCTTCCTCGGCGAGATCCCGGAGGATCTCATCGACTGGCGCCGTGAAGAACCACAAAGCTCAATGGGCTCTGCGTGGGACTACGACGATTCTTATTCTTATGGTCGTTCTTATGACTCGAGCTGGTCTGGTTGGAGCCGTAGTTCACGGTCCGCCGCGACATCCCCTTCGCAGCGAACTCGCTCTTCTAAGGCATCAGAAAGCTCGATGTCCAAGAACAAGCAATTGGATTTAGTTGTCGGTGACCGCGTCAACCACGCCAAGTATGGCTTGGGCACAGTCATCGCTGCCGATGGCTCAGGTTTGCGTTCCACCGTCACCATCGACTTTGGTTCTGCAGGCAAGGTCAGGCTCATGCTTGTTGGCGGCCTGCCTATGGAAAAGCTCTAGCGAACTAGAAGTTGATTCCGTTGCCTGCGAACCACTGCTGTGGGTCGGTTGGATTTGCGCCATCTGGCCAAATCTCAAAGTGAAGGTGTGGTCCAGTGGACTGGCCTTCATTGCCGATGGAGGCAATCTGCTGACCCGCGGTCACGCGCTCGCCAACTCCCACCAATAGGGAAGAGGCCTGCATGTGGCCGTAGACGGAGATTTCCCCGTTGTCGTGTTGAACACGAATCCAGTTGCCGTAACCCTGCGCTGGACCGGAGGAGATAACCTCACCATCCATCACTGCAACGATTGGCGTGCCAATTGGGTTAGCCACGTCAATACCGTTGTGGTGGGTTCCCCAGCGTGCGCCGTAGGTGGACGTCAAAGTACCGGAGGTCGGGAAGACCACGGTGCGTCCATCTGGAGTGCTTCCCTGCATAGGGGACAGCTGCGATGGGTCCGCTGGAGCGAACTGCTCTGCCAGTCCTGGAATGGAGCTTGGGTCCAAGACAATGGAGACACCGTATTCGGTGCGCTCAATCTTTGGGACAACGCCATTGTTCAAGACACCGTCAACGCTTGTGAACAAACCAACGGCTGCGTTGACTAGTTCAGAACCGTTGGCGCTATTTACCTGAGCTTCAGAAGAGCCGTTAGGGACACTGAGGCTGAGCGCCGGCGTGTTCGCGGTGGCGCCAGAGACGGTGGCTAGGCCAACGCCGGTGGCAGTAGCCACTGCGAGAGCAGCTTTAACTGCGCGTGGGATGCGCTTCATAGATCAAGTCCTTTGCTAAACGCTGTACTTCAGTGTTTGGTTTAGCCACATCAATCACGTGCATAAGAAAGCTTCTCCCAAAAAATTCTCCGGGGGCTAAAGCCTCAAGAGATAAAGAGAAGCGATTCGTTATGTGTTCGTGATTGCTTTGTAGCAACGTGGTTAAAGTTATCCGGTGTTTGGGCACTTCGCAATGGAAAAACCGCAGGTGATGGCAGCTCGTTTTCGATAAACTTTCGAACATGCCAGTGTGTTACGTATGTTGCAAATGTTAAAGAAGTGACGACTGTAAACCAGTGCTTCAGCCTCTGGGGGTGGCGAATGGGGGTAGGAATCTCGGCCCTTGGGAATAGTTATGGGCGTGTCGTAACGCAACTTCACCTAGAGCCGTTGTATCTTGTTCGGCTTATTTTTCAGCCGAATCATTAGCTAGTGAACCTTCGTTCTATTCGGCACATTAGCTAGATGGGTGACCCGATAAGGCTGCGTGCGATTGGCCCGATGGGGGGTTGGCTGCCACTAGAGCGGCAACGCGTGCCATTAAATCGATACTGCGTGTGCCCGGGAGAGGACAACTGTAGAAAATGTGAATCGGCGTTGTAACGTTCAGGAAAATCCCAGCGATGTCATAAATAACGCTGTGGCTTTTACCAACACTTCCCAAGTCGTGGCGACGAAGGCGAGATTCGGATTTTAAATCCCAAGAATTCTCGCCAATCTTTGATGTTAAGCCACGCTTGTGCACGGCCAGGGTGGGGTCAATGGCCGTGATCGCCGCGTTAGCCACGATGTCCGCGATATCTGAATTGCTGAATAGCTGAGACATCCGAGGCATTGCCGATGGGCTTCCGAAGCGCCCCTGGATGATCTTCACCGATTGAGTCCAGGTATGCGTGTATTGTTCCCCGCTTGTGTTTGGGTGTTTGTGCTTTGCGCGTCTAGACGCCCAATAGCGGCGTTGAATCTCAGAGTGCGGGGAGCGTTTCCCAAATATTGGTTCAAAACCGTTCAGAAGCGCACAGGGCGCCGATTTTGAGCATGCAAAAAGCCCTTCGGCTCAGCTCCTACCGGAAGATGTTGTTGGTAGTAGTAGAAGCTCGGCCTAAGGGCTGTGCAAAAGTGGTGCGAGATTAAGCGATGTTGACGCCGCGCTCTGCGAACCAAGGAATTGGGTCGACTGCGGTGTTGCCGTCTGGATGAATCTCGAAGTGCAGGTGGGTACCGGTGGAGAAACCGAGGTTGCCCATGCCGGCGATCTTCTGGCCTGCGGTGACCTGCTGGCCAACTGCAACGTCAAGGGATTCCATGTGGCCGTAAACGGAAACGGAACCATCTTCGTGCTTGATGCGGATCCAGTTGCCGTAGCCAGAAGCTGGGCCGGAATCGATGACGGTGCCATCCATGACAGCCAAGATTGGGGTGCCGTTGGAGTTCGCGATATCGATACCAGCGTGGAAAGAGCCCCAACGTGGGCCGAAGCCGGAGGTGAAAGCGCCTTCAGCTGGGCGAGCTACGGAAGGTGCGCGGGCTGCTTCATCAGCAGCGGCACGTGCCTGGGAAGCCCGAATTGCAGTGTTGAGCTGTTCGCCCAAGTTCTGAACTGGCTTGGTTTCTGCAACAGTAAGAATCTGTGGGGTGGTTGCTACAGCTGCGTCGAAGTCGCTCTGTGCACCCTTTACTGCGTTCTCAACCTGGCCGGTGACCTGGTCGAGAGGGGAAGACTTGCTGACGTGCTTGAAGTCAACGGTCTGGGTCTTGATTGAGTCCTCAGGATTAGTTTGGACCTGAGCTGCAGCAGCTCCGCCAACGCCAGCAGTAGAAACCGCGCCTGCAGCAACGGTTACTAAAGCAATGCGTCCCTTAGCCGTCTGAGCGGTGTTCACCTTGCGGTGACGTCCAACGCCAGTGCGCTGAGAAATGCTTTGCATGTATATTTCTTCCCTTTTACTGTCTCACTCCTGGAGCGGGTGCATCTGGTGATGCGATAGGGCGTTACATTGAACCCTGGCTCTTTATCGGATTGTGACCTTACTGTTACCAACGAAAGGTAACAATAGCGTCTCGGCGGAGTGCGAGCAAGCTGTTTCGGAATTTGGATTAAGGATATTCCGAATTCTGAATGGGACAAATTTATCAACCAATCTCGTTAAGCCAGTACAAACGTCAGACGGATGCTTTTTATTTCCTAAATTTCACCGCTTGAAATTTTTTGTGATTACCGCCACTGAAGGGTTTTGAGTTCGCTCAAAGTTAACTTTTCCCAAAGCGCGGTCGTCAAAACTGGGCGAAATGTCCGTTACGAGTGTGGTTATTGTGGCGAAAACGCCACTCCGTCAGACTTGGCCCTGAAAACTCTGACTGTAGGAAAATGTGCGTAGTTTATTTATTCCATATATAGGACTAGTTTCAACCTATCGTTTAAATCGAGGGTTCAATCAATTCCATTACTTGAACCATTGGCTGATAGCGGCAAGTAGCGGACACGCGTTGGGTGATGCATTTGCCGTTTTCCAGGTCACGTGCGGTGCGGTTGAACGCAAGTGGTTTGAGTGACCTGGAACTTGGCTGTGGGTCGGGGTGCCAACGCTAAAAGCGGGCGAGATCGTGGCAATGTGTATAGCTGATGAGCAAAAACACTAGCCCCCAATCGCGGTCTACTTCGGGCCCGCGCAGCTCGGCGCGCGGTCGTGGAAAGGTTAAGGCCGCCTCGCCGTCGGCAGCACGCGTTGCCAAGACTGTGGGAGAAGAGTCCAAAGCCCGACGCGCGACCGGCCCGGTCACGTGGGGATCGCGCCTGCGCCGCATGTTTTTTGTTGTGGCTGTGCCCAACTTGGTCGCGTTTTTCTCACTGGTGGTTATCGCCCTGGCAACGGTTTTGCTGACCACTTCGCCTTCGGCATGGCTGCCCACTGCAATCGCGGAGTCGTGGATGGTCACAAACCTAGCGCCGGTCGTCGCTGGCGGCATTACTATCTCCGCGTTGCCAATCCTTCCGGCATTGATTCTGGGATGGATGCTCGCGGGCAATGTACACCGCGCGATCAAGGACAAGGTCAGCATTAATGACCTGCTAGCCCTTTTAGGCTGGGTCATTGTGGTGCCGGTGATTCTTATCGGTATCGCATGGTTCATGCTCTGGGACGCCGCGCAGGTTTATGACTTGTCGCCGCCACCGCTGGGCCCAACAATCGCGCGGGCTTTGGTTCTGCATTTGACTGCTTTGGTTATTGGCATGGGCCCACGCTTGTGGCGGGCGTTGGCTAAACGCTACAAAGTTCCGCGCGCTGTGGTCGATGGCGTCGTGCTAGCTGTGCAATCCTTGCTCGTACTCCTAGTAGTTGCCGCAGTAGTGCTTCTAGCGCTGTTTATCTTCAACTTTGATAACCAGGCGCTAGTCATGGACAGCTACCCACACTTGGCCGGTCTGGGACTTTTCTCAGTCATCGGTCTCTCCCTTCTTTATCTGCCTAATATCCTCATCGCGGCAGTGGGAGTACTGCTTGGCTCTGAGTTCCATATTGGTGATGCCAGCGTCAGTCTCTTTAGCGTGCACTTGGTGCCGCTTCCGCCGTTGCCTTTGTTGGGCGTAGTTCCAGGCACCGCGGCGCCGTGGGCAATTGGCTTGTTGGCACTGACCGCGATTGCCATCGCCTTTGTGGGCGTGAAGAAGAAGCCTAACTTCCTTCAGGCCGCGGTATCCGGTGTTGCCGCTGGCGTACTCGTACTTATCTTTGGCTACTTCGTCTCCGGCGATCTCGGCTACTACCAAGTGGTTGGACCAATGTTGCTGATGTCGGCGGGACTTGCCGTGGTCTGGGTTGCCGGTATTAACTTGGCAGTTGCCGCTGGATTCGCAATCAATGCCCGCCGCAATGCCGAACCAGCTGCCGCCGCAGCCACGGACACTTCCGCTGAAGCTGCTGAA
>OMJG01000735.1_pt1 | contig 22828 bp, 25 predicted proteins | sample 1646431 | NCBI WGS metagenome assembly OMJG01 (sample SAMN03771674, study PRJEB25209) | food metagenome | isolation source: Cotija cheese | place: Mexico:Jalisco,Michoacan | collected 2011-12-12
TGGTCTTTTTTATTTATTTATAAATTATTTCAAATTCTTCACATACTACTTCCATATCTGTTATATCTACTTCTTTATTATAGATATCTTTAAATAATGTTTGCCAAAAATTGTAATGAACTTGTTTCCAGTATTTAAGTGATAAATCCCCTTCTCCTTCTTTATAGGCATGTTCTGGTGTTACTTCACAAAATTTTGTCATATAGACTTTAGTTGTCATAAGGACTGCTACTGGATTTCCACTTCCATCTAACAACATATCATAATGATGATTAGATTTTGGTAACGCCTCGTTTTCCCAGTCATACTCAACTTTAGCACTAGCTGTTGCTGTCTTGGTACCATTTAGTACAAGCTTTGCTAATTCATCAGCCATTTCATCTGTAGCTCCAAATGACCAAGCTTCACCGAATATTGGATTTTCAATCGTTGTTTGACTAAGAAATTTTTGCCAAAAAGCAGCTTCTTTTTTATTCATGTGATTATCCTTATATGATTATTTTTTTGATTGGTTATGTGTCATTTCGTGTACTTTTTTAATCGTTGTCATCTTATGATTCCAACACTCTGTTGATAAATCAACTGGATATTTTTGAGGGTTTAAATTACGTTTGTATTCTTCCCACAATGATTCTTGATTGTCTTTAGATAATTTTTTGATTTCTTCTAATGTGGGCAACTCATACACTCGATTACCGTCTATGTAGATATCTTGTAAAACTGGACGTGCTGTAAAGTTTTTCACTGTTTTATTAATATAAGTATGAACTGGGTGGAACATGTATAACTCTTCTTGATTTCGTGGATCTTCTGTCCAAAGTGTGATGTAATCTCCTTCAGATTTCCCATCTTTACCAGTAATTCGCCAAACTTGTTTTTTACCAGGTGTTGAAACTTTTTCTGCATTACTCGATAACTTGATTGTATCCACCATTTTTCCATCATCATTCTCAATAGAAACTATTTTATAAACCGCACCCAGCGCTGGTTGATCGTAAGCTGTAATGAGTTTTGTTCCGATCCCCCAAACATCAATTTTTGCCCGTTGCATTTTTAAATTTAGAATGGTCGATTCATCTAAATCATTTGATGCATAAATTTTAACATCTGGGTATCCTGCCTCATCTAACTGCTTTCTTACTTTTTTGGAGATATAAGCCATGTCTCCACTATCAATTCTAACACCAATAAAATTAATTTTATCACCCATTTCATTGGCTACTCGTATCGCACTAGGTACACCAGAACGTAATGTATCGTATGTATCAACTAAAAACACACAATCTTTATGCGTTTGAGCATACGCTTTAAACCCTTCATAATCATTTAAATACGATTGAATTAAACTATGAGCGTGTGTTCCTGCAATAGGTATACCAAACATTTTACCCGCTCTAACATTACTTGTTGAATCAAAACCGCCTATATAAGCTGCTCTAGTTCCCCAAATTGATGCATCAAGTTCCTGTGCTCGTCGTGTTCCAAATTCCATAATTAAATCATCGCCACATACTGCACGGATTCTCGCAGCTTTTGTCGCAATCAGTGTTTGATAGTTTATAATGTTGAGTACGGCCGTTTCTATCAATTGACATTGTGCAAGAGGTCCTTCTACTTGGAATATTGGTTCATTATTGAAAACTAATTCTCCCTCTAGAGCAGATCGTACTGTACACTTAAATTTAAATTCTTTTAAATAAGTTAAAAATTCCTCAGGGTAGGTTGTAACTCGTCTTAAATAGTCAATATCTGTATCAGAAAATACTAAATTATCAAGATAATCAATCACTCTTTCTAATCCTGCAAAAATAGCATACCCATTTTTAAATGGCATATCTCTAAAATAGCACTCAAATACAGCATGTCTATCATCACGTCCTAATTCCCAATATGTTTTCATCATGTTTAATTGATATAAATCCGTGTGTAATGCCAAACTATCGTCATGTAATCGATTAATCATCATCTTCTCCAATTCTTTTTCCTTTTATTCTATCATTTACATTTTACGTCTTATAAACAAAATTCTCAACTTTTATCCTTTTGAGACAATAAAAAAAGAGGAAGATTTCTCTTCCTCTCAATTATTAAAATAAATGATTATTTTAATGTAATTGAAGCGCCAACTTCTTCTAATTTAGCTTTGATTTCTTCAGCTTCTTCTTTAGATGCGCCTTCTTTAATTGGTGATGGAGCTCCATCAACTAATGCTTTAGCTTCTTTTAATCCTAAACCAGTTGCTTCACGAACTGCTTTGATTACTTTAACTTTTGAATCTCCAGCAGAAGTTAATTCTACAGTAAATTCAGTTTGTTCAGCAGCAGATCCGCCTTCAGCAGCGCCACCAGCCACAGCTACAGGAGCAGCAGCAGATACACCAAATTCTTCTTCAATAGCTTTAACTAAATCATTTAATTCTAAAATAGTTGATTCTTTTAAATCAGCAATAATTTGTTCAACGTTTAATGCCATGTTGTTTTCCTCCATTTTAAATCTTTCGATTATTTAATTTTTATTTTTTAATAAACTAAGCTGCTATTAAGCAACTTCTTCTTCTTTTTCTGCCACAGCTTTGACTGCATAAGCCACGTTTCTGACAGGAGCTTGAAGTACAGATAGTAACATAGAAAGTAAGCCTTCGCGACTTGGTAGTTTTGCCAAAGCAATGATTTCTTCTTTAGAAGAAACATTTCCTTCGATAATGCCACCTTTAATTTCTAGCGCTTCTGCTTCTTTTGCAAAATCATTCATGATTTTAGCAGGTGCAACAACGTCTTCGTTACTGAATGCTACAGCAGTAGGTCCAAAGAATACATCTTCCATACCTTCTAATCCAGCTTTTTCAGCGGCACGACGTAAGATACCATTTTTGATAACTTTCATCTCAACGTTTGCATCACGTAATTGTTTACGTAAGTTAGTTACTTCTTCTACCGTTAAACCACGATAATCCACTACAACAACAGATGCAGCTTCTTTTAGTTTAGCAGAAATCACTTCAACTTCTTGTGCTTTTTTTGCAATTGATGCTTCACTCATTTATTTTCACCTCCGTTAATTAATAGATGGTGGAATTTTTTATACAAAAAAACTCCATGCCACCGTTGACATAGAGGGACTATTGATTGTATTAATCATTGTCCTCGGTAGGAAATTAAGGTTCTAGAACCACCTACTGTCTTCGGCATAATATTTTAACCTAGATAACTATAACATCTACAGTTATCTAGGTCAACTGTTTTTATTAATTAGAATGAAAATTTATCAACTTTGACACCAGGTCCAAAAGTTGTTGTAATTGTTAAGTTTTGAATATAAGTTCCTTTAGTAGCAGCTGGTTTAGCTTTTACGATAACATCATTTAACGCTTCAAAGTTTTCAATTAATTTAGCATCATCAAATGATACTTTACCAATTGGGACATGAATATTCCCTTGTTTATCTACACGGTAAGTTACTTTACCTGCTTTAACTTCTTCAACAGCTTTTGTTACGTCCATAGTAACTGTTCCTGTTTTAGGGTTAGGCATTAATCCTTTAGGTCCTAATACACGTCCTAATTGACCAACTTGCGCCATCATGTCTGGAGTAGCTACGACTACGTCAAAACCAAACCATCCACCTTTAATTTTTTCTACCATGTCAGCTTCACCAACAAAGTCAGCTCCAGCAGCTTCTGCTTCTTTAGCTTTTTCACCTTTAGCGAAAACTAATACAGATTGAGTTTTACCAGTTCCATTAGGTAATACCATAGCTCCACGTATTTGTTGATCAGCTTTTTTAGGGTCTACATTTAGACGGTAAGCAACTTCTACAGTTGCGTCGAATTTAGCAATGTTTGTTTCTTTAGCTAAAGCTACTGCTTCTGCTACAGAGTATTCTTTTGTTACATCTACTTTTTTCAATGCTTCTTGCATTTTTTTACTTTTCTTAGCCATTTTGTTTCCTCCTTGATTGTGGTTATAACGGTTGTACCTCCCACGTATTTATATTTTTCAATATAAATTCGACTGAGAAGCTACTTCAAGACTCGCTGTAGAAGTTTACTCTACAGTGATACCCATGCTTCGTGCAGTACCTTCTACCATGCGCATAGCTGCTTCAATATCAGCTGCGTTTAGGTCTTGCATTTTAGTTTCAGCGATTTCTTTTACTTGATCTTTAGTAACAGTTGCTACTTTTTTAGAGTTAGGCTCTCCTGAACCTTTTTCAATGTTAGCTGCTTTTTTAAGTAAAACTGCAGCTGGTGGTGTTTTTGTAATAAATGTAAATGAACGGTCTTCATATACAGAAATTACAACTGGAATAATTAAACCAGCTTGATCTGCTGTACGAGCGTTGAATTCTTTTGTGAATCCCATAATGTTAATACCCGCTTGACCTAACGCTGGACCTACTGGTGGAGCTGGTGTTGCTTTCCCTGCAGGAATTTGTAATTTAACTAATTTTTCAACTTTCTTTGCCACGAGACATACCTCCTTAAGTCCGTGATGTGGTTTAATGGAGATGTAAATTTCTCCTCCCACACTGTAAATAAAAAAGAAATACGTGTATTACACGCACCTTCATATTATACTATCATTTTAAAAATAATCAATACTCTTTTTTATATTTTTACTTTTTTGCAAGTTGCTACTATATTATACGCATGATATAGTAACAGTACTTAATTTATAACAAAAGGAGGAACCGTTCAAAATGATTCGTTTTGCAGAAAAAAAAGATGCTAGCCAAGCCATCGACTTAGTGATGATCGTTCTAAGAGATATGGAATTAGATATCTTCGATAAATTACCTGAGGATGAGGTAAAAAATTTACTCGTTACTGGTTTTATAGAAAAGCCAACCCATCGTTACGGTTACAAAAATGCATTGGTAAAAGAAATTAATGGTGAAGTCGCTGGTGTGGCTTTTGGCTACCCACAACATTTAGAAAAAAATATTGATGAAGGATTCTTTGACATTCTAGAACAACACAACTTACCAATAGAAAAATATCGTTTATTTACTGAAAAAGAAGCCTTTGATAATGAATGGTATTTGGATACATTAGTAACCTCTCCTAATCATCGTGGTAAAGGTATCGCAAAAGAGTTGCTTAACTCTCTTTCTGAATTAGCGACACAATCAAATCTTTCTACTATAGGTTTGAATTGTGATTTAGTTAATGACAATGCCAAAAGAATTTATTTGAACAATGGTTTTGAAAAATCAGGTGAAATTGATATTGCCGGTCATAGATACGAGCATTTACAGAAACATATTTAACCAAAATTATAAAACCTCGATTATTCGAAAAAATAATCGAGGTTTTATTTGCTTTTTCTTGTATAAGGATATATAATTTAAATATGAATAGATATTCATATGATTGCCCACTTATATAAAAAGGAGTTGAACCACATGTCACAATCACAACATGCCGTTGACCATAATCATGAAAAATGTAGCCACGCACATAATCACAATCATGGTAATCTACCAGTCGTTCTATTCTTTGTAGGTTTAGCAACATTTCTGATTAGTTTATTTTTACCAGTTGGCACTTTAAAAACCATTCTTTCCGTTTCAACTATTGTTCTTTCTGGGTATCACATTATGATTGAGGGTTTTGAAGATACCATTAAAGAAACCAAACGACTTAAAAAATTTATGCCAAATGTCCATGTTTTAATGTCCCTTGCAGCAATCGGGGCAGTACTTATCGGAGATTATACCGAGGGTGCTCTTCTAATTCTTATCTTTGCTGCCGCTCACTTTTTAGAACATTATGTGGAAAATAAAAGTAAAAAAGAAATTACTTCTTTAATGAAAATGAATCCAACTGATGCTAAATTAATACTTTCAGACGGTTCTACTAAGACAGTAGATATTGCTCAGCTAAAAATTGGCGATCATTTGAAAGTATTAAATGGGGAACAAATTCCAACTGACGGAACCATTCTAACTGGATACACATCAATTGATGAATCATCAATCAACGGTGAAAGTATTCCTGCTGAAAAAACAGTTGGTGATAATGTTTTTGGTAGTACAATCAATGGTGATGGAACTATTACAATGGTTGTAACAAAAGATAGTACAGACACTGTATTTGCTAAAATTTTACAGTTAGTCAATGAATCTCAATCAAACCTATCTAAAACTGCCACAAAGATTAAACGTTTAGAACCCAAATATGTCACGAGTGTTATGGTTCTTGTATTCTTATACATTGTATTAATGCCACTTGTTTTCAATATAGCTTGGTATGATAGTTTTTACAAAGGCATGGTATTCTTAACAGTTGCTTCGCCTTGTGCCCTTGCTGCGAGTGATATTCCAGCGACACTATCTGCCATTTCAAACTTAGCTAAACGCGGAGTTCTATTCAAAGGCGGCTCTTACCTTTCAAACCTTTCAGAAATTAAAGCTATCGCATTTGATAAAACTGGTACATTAACCGAAGGAAAACCAAAAGTCACTGATGTTCACTTTATTGATCACATCACAAACGAAGAAACATTCTATACTGATTTAATTATAGCCATGGAAAAACAAGCCAATCATCCATTAGCTAATGCGATTGTCAAATCAATTGAAATAGTTAATGACATTCCATTAACTATTGAAAATCAAATTGGGAAAGGACTCGTATCAACTTATAAAGGACATACATACAAAATCGGGAAAGCTTCTCAATTTACTAACGTATCTTCTGACATTGAATCATTTGAAAGAAAATATGCTGAAGAAGGAAAAACAGTCGTACTATTTTCTGAAGATGATGTGGTCATTGGCTTAATCGCCATGATGGACTTACCAAATCCAAAAGCACAACAACTTGTTGCATATTTCAAAGAACATAATATTCACACTACAATGATCACCGGTGATGCTGAACGTACTGGTCGTGCTGTAGCAAATACACTTAAAATTGACGAAGTTGCAGGAAATGTTCTACCTGAAAACAAATCACAAATTGTTAGCTCACTTCAAGACAAATATGGTTTAACAGCCATGGTTGGTGATGGGGTCAATGATGCACCAGCTCTTGTAAAAGCTGATATTGGTGTGGCTATGGGTGATGGAACGGACGTTGCCATTGATGTAGCAGATGTTGTTTTAATGCAAAACGACTTAGACAAACTAGGTTACGCTTATCGTCTATCTAAAAAATTAGATAAAGTGGTTAAACAAAACATTATTTTCTCTATGGGTGTTGTCGCATTACTTGTTGTATTAAATATTTTTGGTCAAATGAACTTACCTATTGGTATTTTAGCCCATGAAGGATCTACATTAGTTGTCTTATTTAATGGATTAAGACTTTTAACACCACTTAAAAATTAAAATATATCATTATATTCAGGAGAGAGACTAAATTCTATCTCCTGTTTTTTTGTATCGCCGATTGTAAAATTAAGATAGACAACCAAAGAAAACAAGGAAAGTGATCACAATAGTTTAAATAATTGGTTTAAAAAAATTTCCATGCCATCTATTTAAATCAATCAGCAAGCTAAATAATATTGATATTTATTTTGCCAATTCAGGAACACCCTAAAAAAGACTTAAACGAACTCTTTAATGGGTTATTAAGCAAAGATAGATTACCTAATCAAATTGATTTCAATGGAGTTAAGGAATCTTTTATCCAATCTATCGCATCTAAAAGAAATAATATCCCTAGAAAATCATTAAACTATAAAACAACATTGGAAGTATTTTTGAGTTATATAGATAATGATATTTTGTCTAGCTTAATTTGACAAATAAAAAAATAAAAAATAGCACTTAAAAAGTACTATTTTCTTATTATTCGTTATCTTTTTTTTCTTCTTCAGTGACTGGTTCTTCAACCACTTCAACTTCAGTTACTTCAACTTCTGACGTATTATCCTCTATAGGTTCATTAGATGTAGGTGCTGCAGGTGCTTTAACTGTTTTAATTGCTCCTCGTTCAAATTCTAAATAGATTCCTTCACAATCAAGAGTCACTGTGCCTTTTTCTTTATCTACTTCATGAACGATTCCGTATAGTCCACCAATAGTCACAACTTCACTACCAGGTTGCATACTATCTAATAATTGTTGACGTTGAGCTTGTTGTTTCTTTTGAGAACGACTCATAAAAAACATCATTCCACCCATCACTAATATCAATGGTATCAATGTTTGCATAACTTAGTTCACCTCTTTCTTATTTCACTCAACTATAACTGTAACAAATTTTTAATTATTTAACTACAAAAATTCTATAAATTTTAGAAATTCTTGGCATTTTCTTTATTAAAGCCATACTCTTCAAAAAACGCTTGTCTAAATTCTAATAAGTTATCATCCATAATAGCTTGTCTGACTTGTTTCATGGTATTTAATAAGAAATACAAGTTATGATAAGACGTCAAACGAATACCGAATGTTTCATCACATTTAATGAGATGACGAATGTAAGCTCGTGTGTAATTGCGACAAGTGTAGCAATCACATTTCTCATCAATTGGACGATAGTCTTCTGCGTATTTTGCATTTTTAACGACCAAACGTCCTTGACTTGTCATACATGTTCCGTTTCTTGCAATACGTGTTGGTAACACACAATCAAACATATCAACTCCACGAATTACGCCATCAATTAATGAGTCTGGCGTTCCAACACCCATTAAGTAACGAGGTTTATTTTCTGGAATCAGTGGTGTTGTGTATTCAAGCACTTTGTTCATCTCTTCTTTAGGTTCTCCTACTGACAATCCTCCGATAGAATAACCAGGGAAGTCTAAGCTAACTAATTCACGCGCACTTTGTTCACGCAAATCTTTGTACCCAGCTCCTTGAATAATACCAAATAGTCCTTGTCTATCAGGATTTTGATGAGCTTTTAGTCCACGTTCAGCCCAACGTGATGTTCTCTCAATAGATTTTTTCACGTAGTCATGACTTTCTTGGAATGGTGGACACTCATCAAAACTCATCATGATATCTGGTCCTAATTTATTTTGAATTTGAATAGCTTTTTCTGGTGATAAAAACATCTTAGAACCATTTAGGTGGTTTCTAAAATGAACACCAGATTCTTCAATTTGTCGCATATCTGATAATGACCAGACCTGGAATCCTCCAGAATCGGTTAAAATTCCTTGGTCCCAGTTCATAAATTTATGTAGTCCACCTGCACCTTCTACAATGTCCTCACCAGGGCGTAACCATAGATGATAGGTATTACTTAAAATAATTCCGGCACCCATCTCTTTTAATTCTTCCGGTGCCATTGTCTTTACAGTGGCAAGTGTTCCAACAGGCATAAACATTGGCGTTGGGAATGTTCCATGAGGGGTAATAATTTCACCTAGTCGTGCGCCAGTATGTTTTTCTTTTTTTATCAATCGGTATTTAATTGCTGGTTCTGTCATGTCTTTTCTCTCTTTCTTTATTTAACAAACATCGCATCCCCAAAGCTAAAGAAGCGATATTTTTCTTTTACAGCATGCTCATAGGCATTAAGGACGTTGTCTTTTCCGGCAAACGCACTGACTAACATAATCAATGTTGACATTGGTAAGTGGAAATTAGTTAAAAACGCATCGACTATTTTAAACTCATAACCTGGTTTAATAAATATATCTGTCCAACCGTTGTCTTCTTGTAATTTTCCATCAAACTTTGTCCCAATGGTTTCAAGCGTTCTGATAGATGTTGTTCCAACTGCTACAACTTTTCCACCTTGTTCTTTGACTTCATTCAATGTGTCTGCCGAATCTTTAGTTAAACGATAAAACTCACTATGCATTTTATGATTTTCCACATCATCCACACTGACTGGTCTAAATGTTCCAAGTCCAACGTGAAGGGTTAAATATACTAATTTAACCCCTTTATCTTCAATTTTTTTCAAGACATCTGGTGTGAAATGTAACCCAGCTGTTGGAGCGGCTGCTGACCCATTTTCTTTCGCATAAACGGTTTGATAGCGATCGTTATCACTTAGTCTCTCTTTGATATATGGTGGCAATGGCATTTCACCAAGTGACTCCAAAATCTCTAAAAAGACACCATCATAAGAAAAAGTAATCATGCGACCACCATGTTCTAGTTCTTCCTCAACGACTGCTTTTAATGCCCCATTTCCAAATGAAATCACGGTACCTTTTTTGGCACGTTTGGCTGGTTTAATTAAGGTTTCCCATGTGTCACCTGTTGTATTCGTTAACAATAAAACTTCTAAATGACCACCTGTATCATGTTTTTCTCCGTGAAGCCTTGCAGGAAGAACTCTTGTATCATTCATAACAAGAGCATCTCCTTCATTTAATTCATCTATAATTGCAGGAAATTGCGTGTCCTCAATTGCTCCATTTTTCGAATCTAATATTAATAACTTTGATGCCGCACGATTTTCTAGTGGTGTTTGTGCGATTAACTCTTCTGGTAAATCAAAATCAAAGTCAGAGGTTTTTAATGTCATATCCTCACCTATTTCCTTTCTGTTCTATCTCCTGTTGTATTTTAACACTTTTACTCTTAAATAAAAACAGTCAAGATAGCTTAACTATTTTGATTATAAGGATAACCTAAATGTTGATACGCGTATTCTGTCACAACACGTCCTCGTTGTGTGCGTTTGATGAACCCTTTCTGGATAAGGTAAGGTTCATACATATCTTCTACTGTTTCACGTTCTTCGCTGATATTTACAGAAATGGTCGTTAATCCAACTGGCCCACCATTGTATAACTCAATCATCGCACGAAGCAATTTCTGATCGACATAATCTAATCCTTTATCATCGACTTGGAGCATTTTTAATGCATCATCAGCAATTTGTTTTGTGACTACACCTTCCCCTGTGACTTGAGCAAAATCTCTCACACGTTTTAATAAACGATTGGCAATACGTGGCGTGCCACGTGAACGTCTAGCAATTTCATACGCACCACTTTCCTCTATCACCACATCAAAAATATCTGACGAGCGAATAACAATTTCTTTCAAATCAGCTTCATCATAGTATTCCATATGACAAATAATCCCAAAGCGATCTCTCAAAGGTGCTGATAACATACCAGCTCGTGTCGTTGCCCCTACCAAAGTAAATGGAGGCAACTCAAAATGAACAGGATGAGAAGTAGGGCCTTGTCCTATCATAATATCGACATAAAAATCTTCCATAGCTGAGTACAAAAGTTCTTCCGCCACACGTGGTAAACGATGAATTTCATCAATAAATAACACGTCCCCTGGTTCTAACTCATTTAGTATTGCCACTAAATCTCCTGGTTTTTCAATGGCTGGTCCACTCGTTGTTTTAATGCTGACATCCATTTCATTTGCTATCACCATAGCCATCGTTGTTTTTCCTAATCCCGGTGGTCCATAGAGTAAGACATGGTCAAGTGCTTCATTTCGTTGTTTGGCTGCCTTGATGTAAATTGTCAATTCATCTTTCACTTTTTTTTGACCAATGTATTGCGATAATCGTGTTGGCCTAAGCGACTTTTCTACCATTTCTTCCGCGTCTAATGTTGCAGAAGAGACAAGTCTTTCTTCTTGTTCTGACATCTTCTTTACCATCCCCTACTTTTTCATTAATAATTTCAACCCAATACGTAAGTACTCGTCTGTTGTCTTATCTTGATAACTTTCAAGCTCTTTTTTGATTTTCTTAATCTCTCTTTCAGAATACCCAAGTGCTTTTAGGGCTTCGATTGCTTCATCTAATTGTTGTGTTGTCTCTACAGTAAATAAATCTTCTTGTGTGGAAATAGTGGTCGTTTCAGATGCTTCGACTGCAACATCATCTAATTTACCTTGTAAATCTAAAATCATTTGTTGTGCTGTTTTCTTTCCAACACCTGGGAATTTCGTTAAATACGTCGCGTCTTGCGCTTCGATTGCTTGAACTAAACCTGAATGGTCATCTAACGCCATAATCGCTAATCCACTTTTTGGTCCAATTCCTGAGACACTAATTAATTTTAAAAATAGTTGTTTTTCCTCTAATGTGGCAAACCCATAAAGTAAATGGGCATCATCACGAATAACCTGATGCAAGTAAACCGTCACCTCTTGATTTAAATAAACTGAATAGCGAAATGGATTTGCCACCGCAATTTGATAACCTAATCCATTTGTTTCAACGACTATATAATAAGGACTAGTAAATGTTACTGTCCCTTTGATGTATTCATACACTTGTTTTCTTCCTTTCACGTACGCATGTTCCCTAAAATTGTACCATATCCCGAACAATTATCCTATGCTTTCCTTATTAAAAAAAGCCCCCATAAATATGGGAAGCCCTAATTAATTAAACAGTGCTAAATATTCAGCATAGCCTTCTTTTTCTAAATCTTCAACTGGAACAAAACGTAACGCAGCACCATTAATACAATACCTTAGTCCACCTTTGTCTTGTGGTCCGTCTGGAAACACATGACCTAAGTGTGAATCAGCTTGCGAACTTCTGACTTCAGTTCGCACTCTTGCAAGCGTAGTGTCTTCAAGTTCTTTTAATGTTGCTATAGGCTTTGTAAATGATGGCCACCCACATCCAGCGTCATATTTATCCGTTGAAGAAAACAATGGTTCCCCACTAACGATATCTACGTAAATGCCATCTTTATCAAATTGGTCGTACTCACTTGAAAAAGGACGTTCTGTTCCATTTTCTTGTGTTACTTGATATTGTAAGGGAGTTAATTGTTCTTTTAATTCATCTTTATTTACCAACTCATTCACCTTCCTAATTCTTTAAATAGTTGGTTTAAATAACCAACTGGTAAGCCAACGATTGAAAAATAATCTCCTTTAATTTCCTTAACAAACACACTTGCTTTACCCTGAATACCATAAGCGCCTGCTTTATCCATTGGTTCACCTGTTTCAATGTAACCAGCGATATCTTCTTCACCCAAATCATAAAACAACACATCCACAACTTCGACATGTTCGTAAGTTTTTTCAGGAGTTATCACACAAACGGCTGTCATTACGCTATGTGTCTTACCACTTAGTTTTTCTAACATATCGTAAGCATCTTTTTCATCAATCGGCTTCCCCATAATGTCATTATCTAACACAACTGTTGTATCACACCCAATTACTGTTTCATTTGGATAAAGTTTAACAATTTCTTTAGCTTTTTCTCTGGCCATGCGACGAACATAATCTTTGGGTAATTCATTTAAATTGACCGTTTCATCTATATCGGCTGGGCTTATCGTAAAATGACTTGTCACAAATGACAATAACTCTTTTCTTCTAGGTGATGCTGACGCTAGTATCATGTACGTCTTCCTTTCTAATGTGGCTCTTGAATTCGTTTAAATAATTTTTCCATATCCTGATTGGTAAAGTGAATCAACACAGGGCGACCGTGCGGACAATTAAACGGATTCTCACATGTTTCTAACTCGTCTAATAAGGCTCGTGCTTGACGTTCATCCAAATGATGGTTGGCCTTAATTGATTGCTTACAACTCATCATAATTGCTGTAGCCTCACGAAAGGATTTCACTTCAACTTTTCCTTCTTCTAGGAAAATATCAATCATTTCACGGATGGTCGACTCTTCTTTTCCAACTGGATACCACGTTGGATGAGAACGGATAATAAAACTCTGTTGTCCAAAATCCTCTAACTCAATCCCGACTTCTTCAAACACCGATAGATTTTCTTTAATCTTTATGTAATCATCTACTGAGTATTCCAAAATAATCGGCACAAGAAGTTGTTGTTTGTCTTCCCCAACGTCCCCTATTTTTTCTCTAAAATACTCATACTTGATACGTTCTTGAGCGGCATGTTGATCAATAATATAAAGTCCCTCATCACTTTGGGCAAATAAATAGGTACCATGCATTTGACCAAAATATTCTAAATGGGGAAAACTGTGCGTTGATGTTTCTTGCGTATCAGTTTTTGGTAGATCAACCACTTCTTCAATCACTTCATGAGAAACAGCATTTGACTCTATGTCACTCTCTTGCGTATAAGTCGCATCATCTAATTTTTCTGACACACCATTTGTGTAATCTTTTGCTTCTTTAAACAGTTCTTTTTCTTCATTATTTTTTAAATAAAATTCGCCTGTCAATGAATCATACGCTAAATTGGTATCTTGCATTTGTTGTTTACGCTCTAGTGGTTTAGCAGAATGCTCAAATGGTAATTGTTGTTGCTCTACTTTAATCGTTTCAACTTGTTTTTTAAATGGTTTGCTATCATTCACGCGAGGAATCAGCACCTCCTCACCCAACGTTTTAGCAATGCTTGTTTCAATTAGCGTAACGAGTTCTTTTTCTTTACTTAGACGAACTTCTTGTTTAGTTGGATGAACATTCACATCAACAAGCAATGGGTCCATCTCAATTGATAACACGGCAATCGGAAATCGACCAACCATCAATTTTGAACCATATCCAGATACAATGGCTTTATTTAAAATAAAGTTTTTGATGTAGCGACCATTGATGATGAGTGAGATATAATTACGGCTAGCTCGTGTCACTTCTGGTAAAGACACATAACCTGTTAGCTTAAAATCCAAATCATCCCCTGATACTTCAATCATTTTTTTTGCTGTATTAACACCATAAACACCGGCAATCGCTTGTTTTAAATCACCACTTCCTAGTGTTCGTAACATTCGATGACCATCATTCGTTAATGAAAACGAAATATCTGGATGGCTCATAGCTAACCGATTGACTACATCACCAATATTAGCTAACTCTGTTTGTAATGTTTTCACATATTTCAGTCTAGCTGGTGTATTAAAAAAGATATTTTCAACCGTTATACTAGTTCCTTTACGCAATGAGTGAGACTTGTGCTCTTTTACTATACCACCTGATAGAAAGAGATAGCTTCCTTCTTCACCAGTTGATGTTTCAAGTGTCACCTCAGATACTGAGGCAATACTTGGTAATGCTTCACCACGAAATCCTAGTGAACGAATACGAAACAAATCTTCACGTGTATGAATTTTACTGGTAGCATGTCGCTTAAAGGCATTTAATACATCATCTGATGCAATACCTTCACCATTATCAATCACTTGAATTTTCTTTAATCCTGATTCTTCAATAAAAATATCAATTTTCGTACTACCAGCATCAATCGAGTTTTCAAGCAACTCTTTGACGACTGAAGCGGGACGTTCCACTACCTCACCAGCAGCAATTTGGTTGGCTAAAATCTGTGATAACTCTTCAATTTTCGCCATGCTTCTAGCCTCCTTTTACTGCACTTTTTTTTGTAATTCAGATAAAATATTTAACGCTTCGAGTGGCGTTACACTTAACAGATTTAAATTTTTAATATCATTCACCACTTCAACTGATTCAGGTGTTTCTTCTGAAAACAATGATAGTTGTGCCGCATCTTCTGTTGATGTTATTTCTTTTTCAAAAATTAGATGTGCGTCACTAACTTCTGTTGTATGAACTGCTTGTGATTCAAAATTTTCTAATAAATCAGATGCTCTATGTAGTAAATTCGTTGGTAATCCTGCTAGTTTAGCTACATGAATCCCGTAACTTTTATCAGCTGGACCTTCCATCATTTTGTGTAAAAAGACGACTTCACCATTTTCTTCCACTGCTCCAACATGACGATTGCTAACACCTTTTAATTCTTGTTCAAGTGTTGTAATTTCATGATAATGCGTAGAGAAAAGAGTTTTAGCTCCCACATATTCGTGAATATATTCGATAATTGCTTGAGCTAATGCCATTCCGTCATACGTTGCAGTTCCACGACCTAACTCATCAAATAAAATCAAACTATTTGGTGTCGCATACTGCAATGCTTGATTTGCTTCCATCATCTCAACCATAAACGTACTTTGTCCTGATATCAAATCATCTGATGCCCCAATTCGGGTAAAAATCTGATCAAAAATAGGTAAAACTGCTTTTTCAGCGGGAACAAAACAGCCAATTTGAGCCATAATAACTGTTAGAGCTAGTTGCCTCATATAGGTACTTTTTCCTGACATGTTTGGTCCAGTTATTAGTAAAATCATCGTGTCTTTATCCATCTCAATACTATTTGGCACATATTCTTGACTGCCTAATACTTTTTCAACAACCGGATGTCTTCCATTATCTACTTGAATAATCGATTGATTCGTTGTCATTTCAGGTCGAACATATTGATATGTTTCACTAATTTCAGCAAATCCTTGTAAAATATCAAGTGTTGCCACAGCTTTTGCGAGTGACTGCAACCGTTCAATTGACTCTTTGACCGTTTCTCTTACTTCTAAGAACAAACGATATTCTAATTCTTGTGATTTTTCTTGTGACTCTAAAATTAGTGTTTCCATCTCTTTCAACTCAGGTGTAATATATCTTTCTGCGTTGGCTAGTGTTTGCTTTCTTTCATACCGATCAACTGGTACATCTTGAATATTACTTTTTGTCACTTCAATAAAATAGCCAAATACTCGGTTAAATTTAATTTTTAATGTTTTTATGCCTGTCGCTTGGCGTTCTTTGGCTTCCATTTCGGCTAACCATTGTTTGCCATTTTTCATAGCATCACGGTATTTATCTAACTCATCATTAAAGCCATCTTTAATAACATTCCCCTCAGTAATCGATAAAGGGGCTTCTTCATTAATTGACTCACTAATAATCGCAACTAAATCATCCATTGGTGTAATTTGTTCTAACAATGTACCAAACTGACCATTATCTAATCCTTGAATGATATTTTGAATCATCGGAATTTGCTCAAGTGATTGTTTTAATTGAAGCAAATCACGCCCATTAACTGTCCCAAATGCCACGCGTCCGGCTAATCGCTCTAAATCATAGACATGGCGTAAATACTCTTTTAAATCCATTCGATCAAAATAAGCTTGAGTCAAACTTTCAACCATTTCTTGCCTCTCTTTAATAGCTGATAACTTTAATAAAGGGCGATCAATCCATTGTTTTAATAAACGCCCACCCATCGCTGTTTGGGTTTCATCAAGTAGCCAGAGCAATGTGCCTTTTTTATCTTTTGATCGAATGGATTGCGTTAATTCTAAATTATATTTAGAGTAATAATCCATTTTTAAAAAGTGACTTGGCTCATAGACTTGAGCTTGCTGTAAATGACTTAACTGTCTTTTTTGTGTGTTGGAAAGATACGTTAGTAATATCTGTGTTGATAATTTGGCTAACTTATCCTCTATTTTTTCCATCAAATAACTAAATTCAGATTCTATTTCGCCTATCGTTTGAGGTGACTGAACAATCGATTGTGATTCAAGCCACTCTAATAACGACTGTGGCAAGTCACTTCCGATTACGATTTCTTTCGTTCTTAACCCACTACACTCATTTTGAACTGTCTCTTCATCTAGCAATGTGGCAACATTCATTTCCCCTGTACTTAAATCCGTATAAGAAAAACCATAGCGGCCACTAACCTCATCATAGACAATCGCTGTTAAAAAATTATTTTGCTTTGCATCGGTTTCTTGCTTTCCTAGCGCAGTCCCTGGTGTGACTAACTGAACGACTTCACGTTTCACCATACCTTTTGTGGTTTTAGGATCTTCAACTTGCTCACAGATTGCCACTTTATACCCTTTTTCAACTAAAATATCAATATAATTGGCAGCAGAATGATGGGGCACCCCACACATTGGTATCGGATTTTCTGCATTTTTATTTCGACTAGTTAGCGTTAATTCTAATAATTGAGATACCTTTTCTGCATCCTCATAAAACATTTCATAAAAATCACCCAAACGATAAAATAAAAAAGCGTCTGGATATTGCGCTTTGATTTCAAAATACTGCTCCATCATTGGCGTATGTTTTGTTTTTTGTGGCATACAATCACTTCCCTACTCTTTTTCATTTAATAACTTTTCTAATGACTCGTTCACTTGCGATTGCAATAAAGACGTTAAATGATGCAACAAATCATTGGCTTCAACCAAACACTCCCTATATTCAAGTACTAGTGGATGATGATCAAATGCTTCTTGCAGTTCATCGGCTTGTCTTAACACTTCTTTTTCAGCATTTGGTTTGTCATAGTGAGCAAACTTCACTGCTTCTTTTTGCAGCTGTTTGATTTGTTCCACCATCTCTTTTAATCCATCGTGTTTATCAATTTTTTTCTCTATTCTTTTATAAGCTTTTATGGTGTCGTGATCTTCTAAACTCTCTAACAAGATAGATAAAGACTCATTTATTTGTGCATCATAGACTTCTCTTTTCTCCATCATAAAAGCCCCTTTCTTATTACACTATTCTCTAAACGGACTATCTGCACTAATGGTATTTGCTTCTATTTTTTTCGCTTTTCCTGTCTTATCATCAATATCAATCACACAATAAGATAAGATTGAACGCCCACTTGTAACCACTTCAAAACGATGTGGCAAAGCGGTACGAAACTTTTCAATAACAGCTGTTCTTTCCATACCTAAAATACCATCATATGGCCCTGTCATCCCAACATCTGATAAATAAGCTGTTCCTTCTGGCAAAATACGTGCATCATTTGTTTGAACATGTGTATGTGTCCCAACAATAGCAGAAACACGTCCGTCTAAAAACCAACCCATTGCTTGTTTTTCACTCGTTACTTCTCCATGAAAATCAATAAAAATATGAGATGTTCTTTGTGATGCTTCTTCAACTAATTTATCAATCACATCAAATGGATCATCTATTGGTATCATAAACGTTCTTGCTTGTAAGTTAATGACGGCTAACTCAATCGTATTTACTTTGACATAAACAATCCCTCTTCCAGGTGTTGTGTCTTTTGGAAAATTCACTGGTCGAACCATTTTTTTTGCGTCCTGTATAAACTCAAAAATATCGCGATTATCCCAAGCGTGGTTACCCAAAGTCACCACATCTGCCCCATATTGTAAGATTTCTTTGTATATTTTTTCTGTAATCCCACGACCTGCTGCGGCATTTTCACCATTCACAATCGTGACTTGGGGATGATATTTTTTCTTTAACTTTGGAAGATAGGTGCCTAAGGTTTCTCTTCCTAATGACCCGACAACATCTCCAACAAATAATAAACGCATTTATTTTCCTCTTTTCTAATTAGCTACCTGTATATTTTAACAAGTTTCAAACCTAAATAAAAGAAATCAAAATTTTTTCTATCTTTCATTCTATTATTTTTATGTTAGAATGGAAAAAATAGTGTTTCTTGAAAGGGTGAAACATCATGCCAAACACACTACTTATCTTCGGAGGAAGCGGTTTTATTGGAAGAAACATTTGCCAAAAAGCTTTAATTCAAGGATATCACGTCTATAGCATTTCAACGCATGGAAAACCTAGTTTAAATGAAGATTGGGTCCATCATGCGAACATGACTTGGATTGCAAGCGACGTAGTAGACCATGACACTTGGCAAAAACAACTTCCACAAAATATCTACTATTGTATTAATTTAATTGGAATATTAATCCCATCAAACAAGCAAACCTATCAAAGTAGTATCATTAAACCAAATAAAATTATCAGCCAATGGGCATCATCTCACTGTGTTCCTTATTTATTTTTATCAGCTAAATTAGGACCATTTGGCTATATCAAAGCTAAAAAAGAAGCTGAAAGCTATTTAATAGCTCAAAACAACGTCAATACAATTGTCTACTCTGGTCTAGTCACACAAAAAAAGAAACGGCTTAAACAAATGCAAGCATTAGCTTTAAAATTAGGTTCTAGCTTACCTCTTTTATCGTACTGGTGTAGACAAGTCTATCCTATTGATGTAGACAAACTTTCAAAAACTATTTTGAACATTATTAGTACACCGGATAAACAAAGTAAATATGTTGATTTAACACAGTAAAAGGAGCTGTCTGAAGTGAATATTTTAATAACTGCAGGAGGAACATCTGAAGCCATTGATTCGGTTAGAAATCTAACCAATCACGCCACAGGTTCTTTAGGAAAAGTCATAGCAGAAACGCTAAGTCCACATGTCCATACTATCTTTTATGTTCATGGGCCAAGAGCTGTTTTACCAGATAAAGATAATATTCATAACTATCCTATTTCTTCTGTCAGAGATTTAGAAAAAACGATGCATGATTTATTAACTACTCATACCATTCACACTGTCATTCATAGCATGGCTGTCAGTGATTATGAGCTTGATTACACAACATCAGAAGTTAATCTTGCCAAACAACTAGCCGATGTCATTACAACTAAACAACCTGCAACAAAAGAAAATCTTGAGACATTAATTAAAGAAACTCTAATATCTAATCAATTTGCAACAAATAAAGAGAAAAAAATTCGTTCAACCTCTGAACAACTGATTATCGCGTTAAAAAAAGCACCTAAAGTGATTCATTCTATTAAGAAGTGGCAACCAACCACTCAGCTGATTGGATTTAAATTATTAGTGGGTATCCCAGAAATAGACCTAGTAACAGCAGCAAAAGAAAGCATTGAAAAAAATAAAGCTGATTATATCGTAGCAAATGATTTAGAACATATTTCAACTACTCAACATCAAGCTCTCATCATTAATCAAACAGGCATTAAAGAGCGATGTGAAACAAAACAAGACATTGCTAATAGTCTGTTAAATATCATTAAACAGGAGGGATAAACTTATGCCAAAAGTATTATTAGGAGTTTCTGCGAGCATTTCTGCCTATAAAGCAGCTGATATTATCAGTCAATTAAAAAAACAACAAATCGACGTCGAAGTAATTATGACAAAAAATAGCACGCAAATAATTCCACCACTAACCCTTCAAGTGCTATCAAAAGAGATGGTTCATACTGATGTCATGTATGAGGGTAAACCGAGTGATATTAATCATATTGATATGGTAAAACGTGCGGATTTATTTTTAGTTGCACCTGCTACTGCTAATATTATTGGGAAAATGGCTAATGGAATTGCAGATGATATGCTATCTACCACAGCTTTAGCTGTCCATGATATTCCCAAATTGGTTGCTCCTGCCATGAATACCTATATGTATACAAATCCTGCTATGCAACGAAATTTAGCACAGTTAGAAGAAGATGGTTACACGATTATTGAACCAAAAGAAAGTTTACTAGCTTGTGGTGATTATGGTAAAGGTGCCTTAGCTGATGTTGAGGTTATCGTTGATATAATCAAAAAGCAATTAATCAAAAAATAAAAAGGAGTTTCATTGTGAAAACAAAACGTTTAACACTTACCGCTATATTTTTAGCAATCATCATTTTATTTTCTTTTACACCACTAGGGTTTATCAACTTAGGTTTTATAAAAGCTACACTCGTACACATTCCTGTTATTATTGGAGGAATTGTCTTAGGACCAAGAATCGGAGCATTTTTAGGGTTATCATTTGGATTACTGAGTATGACAATTAATACCATGACGCCATCTGCTTTATCATTTGCTTTCTCTCCATTTATACCAGTCATTGGGACAAACAATGGGAGTTTATGGGCAATTGTCATTGCGCTTATTCCTAGAATATTAACTGGTGTTGTCCCTTATTTTGTCTATAAATGGCTAAATTCAACTAATAAGCTACCTGATAGACTATCGCTCTTTATATCAGGTATTGCTGCTTCAATGGTTAATACACTTCTGGTTATGAATTTAATCTATCTATTATTCCAAGATGCCTATTCTCAATTAAAAGGGGTAGCCATCGGAGCTGGTCTTTATAAAGCTGTTTTAAGCGTTATTTTTATTAATGGTGTCCCAGAAGCATTAGTAGCTGGTATTGTAGTAAGTGCTATTACTGGCGTATTGTTGAAAATCTATCAAAAAGGTGGACAACATCTATAGAAAAAATCGTTGTTTTTTTGAACAATTATGATAGAATAATAACTGACTTTATTATGAGACATAACCCGTATATCACTTACGCTTGCTTATGTACTTGTATCAGTCTACCCCACTTTAACCAAAGTGGGGTTTTATATTTAAATTAATCTACTAAAGAACAGAACATTTCCCTTAACTAATTAAAAATATAAAGTGCATTAACATGGTTATTCTAACATCATTAATATTTTTCAAGTTTATTAATTGTCTGTCTCACTACTTTTCTAGGTGGTAAATATCTTCCTGATTCCTCATATCGTGTTGCTTTTAAATCCAATTGACCTATATTTGATAATTGACTCAACTCAGATAATGACATTCCATTTTTCTCAGCCAAATGCCACATATAATTTAATTCTTTTTGCCGTTTAATAGAATAATATTTTGCAACAGATAACATGGTTAGGTAAGCTATCATTAACCACATTTTTCCAGATATTAATAATACAACACAATAAATCCCAATCACTAGATATAAATAATATATTTTTTTCATTATTATGATACCTCCTTCTCTCTATTAGTATAACAAAAAAACTCTTACTTTTTCGTAAGAGTTTTAGTAAGTCATAATCATATCATCTTCATCATTTTCTGGATTTTTTGCTTTTATCTCAATCACTAGTTTATGTGGTAAACAGATACTGGTTTGGCCCACACGACTAATCCAACTTGTCATGACTGCTATTTGATCAGGACTATTGTCTTCTTTTACTCGAATACGTGTGCCGTCCACTTCCACTATATTATATTTATCTCCACCTGGATAATACGTTTTTTCAAAATGTTTGGTGTCCTCATTTAAATCAAACCGATCAACTTCTTTACCATTGATAGTTACAATAGCTATTGTGCCACTATCTTCTTTTTCTTTTGCTTGACTCATTCCAAAAACCACATACGGAACAAATGACAACACAACCAAACAAATGATTACAACGCCATCCATATATCGCCATTGTTTTTTTAATTCCACTGTAATTCTGCAACGGAGTGTTCTAGCAGATAATTG
>OMJG01000736.1_pt1 | contig 22811 bp, 22 predicted proteins | sample 1646431 | NCBI WGS metagenome assembly OMJG01 (sample SAMN03771674, study PRJEB25209) | food metagenome | isolation source: Cotija cheese | place: Mexico:Jalisco,Michoacan | collected 2011-12-12
CCTTTATGGGTTTTTGTGTCCACTAGTGTTCGGTTATATTTTACAATCTGCCAAGTAAAAAAAGAACCCAGAAAATTAATTTCTGAGTTCTTTTCTTCATTATCTATTAAAATTCAGCGTTACCAGGTGTTCTAGGATAAGCAATGACATCTCTGATATTTTCCATACCTGTGATGTACATAACTAATCTTTCAAAACCGATACCGAAACCTGAGTGAACTGTACCACCGTACTTACGTAATTCTAAGTACCACTTGTAGTCTTCTTCGTTCATATCAAGTTCAGCCATTCTAGCTTCTAGTTTGTCCAAACGTTCCTCACGTTGTGAACCACCAATCAATTCACCAATTTCAGGAACTAACAAGTCGGCTGCAGCAACGGTCTTGCCATCGTCATTAGCACGCATGTAGAAAGCCTTGAAATCCTTAGGATAGTCAGTGATAAAGACCGGTTTCTTGTAAACTTGTTCTGATAAATAACGTTCGTGTTCAGAATCAAGATCTAGTCCCCAGTAAGGTTTAACTTCAAATTCAACGTCTGTAGCTTTTTCTAGGATATCGATAGCATCTGTATAAGTTACGTGAGCAAATTCTTCGCCAGCTGTAGCTTTTAAGCGGTCGATCAAAGTATTATCAACGTTTTCGTTCAAGAATTCTAATTCTTCTTTAGCGTGATCCATTACGTAGTTGATAACGTACTTCAATAGTTCTTCAGAGCAATCCATTTCATCTTTCAAATCAGCAAAAGCTAGTTCTGGTTCGATCATCCAGAATTCAGAAGCGTGACGACCAGTATGTGAGTTTTCAGCTCTAAATGTAGGACCGAATGTGTAAACATTTCTAAATGCCAAAGCAAATGGTTCAACCTCTAGTTGTCCAGAAACCGTCAAGTTTGTTTCTTTCTTGAAGAAATCTTGGCTATAGTCTACTTTTCCATCGTCTGTCTTAGGAACGTTATTCATATCTAAAGTTGTAACTTCAAACATTTCACCAGCACCTTCAGCATCAGAACTTGTGATGATTGGTGTGTGAACATAAACGAAGTCATTGTGTTGTAGGTATTCGTGGATAGCAAAAGCAGCTAGTGAACGAATTCTAAAGACTGAGTAGAAAGTGTTAGTTCTTGGACGCAAGTGAGCTACTGTTCTCATAAATTCGTATGAGTGAGCTTTCTTTTGCAATGGATAATCAGCATCTGAAGATCCTTCTTCGACTACTTCAGTAGCATGGATTTCAAAAGGTTGTTGAGCTTTAGGTGTCAAAGCTAATTCACCAACAACTTTGATAGTTGTACTGATTGGGTACTTAACTACTTCAGCATAGTTTTCCATATCGCTAGTCATAACAACTTGCACATTCTTGAAGAATGAACCATCGTTTAATTCGATAAAGCCAACTCTCTTTGAACCTCTGATTGTACGAATCCAACCAGAAACAGTGATTTTGTCACCGTCAGCAAATTCTTTTTTGTATAAATCTTTAACCAAAACGTTTTGCATTGTTTTCTCCTTTTAAAATCCAGAATACTATAAACTAAAAAAAATCCTCCATCCCTAATAAAAGGGACGAAAGATTTTTTCCGCGGTACCACCCAAGTTTTTTATAAAAACACCTCAAAGTACATAAATATACTCTCCAATTGTAACGCATTGGGTCACGTCCGTACCTACTCTACATATGTATTTCAGCCAGAAATAACGAAGATGTTTTTCCTATATACCGACACGTTAAGTTCTCACTTGCCTTAACTCCCTGTGGATAAAGTATACAGTACTCCTTCTTCTAATATTATTCATATTGATTTTCTTAAATGTAGCATATTTTCATACCAAATGTAAAGTACAATAGAGAAGTATTTATAAGGGAGGATTTTATGAAGAAAAAAGTCTGGAAATGGCTATTAGGAATTTTAATCGTTCTACTGGCAGCCATTTCAATAATGGTCGTTGTGATTAAAATTAAAGAGTATCAACCAAGCGAAACAGCTGTATCTACTTCACAAGAAGCTTCAATCGTAGATAATGTTATTCGTTTCGAAGGCGACAATAACAAGCCTAAAGTGATTTTTTATCCAGGAGCTTTAGTCGAACCAGCAAGTTACAGTATTTGGGCTCAAAAAGTGGCACAGGCCGGCTATTCAGTCTATATCGTCCACTTCCCACTCGATCTAGCTGTTTTGAATAGTAATGCTGCTAATAGAATTTCTAAGAGCAACGGCTACATTATCGGTGGTCACTCACTCGGTGGAACAATGGCGGCCAAGTATGCCAAAAACAACCCTAAGAACCTCAAGGGGATTTTCTTTTTAGCAAGTTATCCTGAAAACAAAAATGATTTACATGAAATAAATGTACCAGTTCTCTCACTAACTGCTACTAAAGACGGTGTTTTGAACCATACCAATTATCAGAAAACTAAAAAACTACTACCGAACAATACAATTTATGAACAAATAAAAGGTGGCAATCATGCGGGCTTTGGTAGCTACGGCAAGCAAAGTGGCGATAATACTGCATCCATCAGTAATGCAAAACAGCAAAATATTATAAGCAGACTTTTAATAAATTGGTTAAATAACTCAATTAGTGAATAAATTAAAACGTTTTCATAATTTCCACAAAAGCGCATACATTTTTGTTATACTAACATTAATCGTTACAATTTTTGGGGGAATTATGACAGTCTTATTTAATGAAAAAATAAATTTAACTGAGGATGCAACTGGATTTATCAATAAATATATCGACTATGTCAAAGAACTCAATCATAAGGATCTCTTTGAGGGATTGAAAGATAAACAAATTCTCAAGAATAAGTTCATCTTTAAAATATACCAATTAGAAAATTTGGATTCAGCCATGGTCGACATCCACATTGCAAATAATCGTGTTTATGTTTTAGCAAGTGTCTGGACTTCAAAAGTCATTACAATTGGCTCAATTCCTCTCACGCCAAAACTAAAAATAGCTTTATCAAATAATTATTATCCAAAATTAGGCATCACTGGTGGCTTCTTCAAACAAGTCGTACCGAATGAATTCGATAAGGACAAAATTGTCGATGGCTTTGATCCATATCAACTAACTTTAGAGATTTACAAAGCTGATATGACTGTCTACAAGTCACAAAAAATAGATTCTATCTATCACGCTACTTTCAAGACAGAAAATAGTCTGATTACCGTATCGAAAAATTTAATGCGTTGCTTTGCTGTTTTTGGATTATTACTAGGATTAGGATTTATGTTTCTAGGTTTCATGCTAACCGGCTTATTAGTTATCATCGCCTTCTTCGGTGTAAACTCTTATACCTTGATAATTGCTGATACGCATATGCAAACACGGCCGCAACGTCAAAGAATCAGTTAATACGTGATTTATGTAAAAGCCTCATAAAAATGTTGATAAATACATTTTTATGAGGCTTTTTGGTATGTTTTATAGTATTATTATGATAAATATTTCCAAAAACGTTCGCTATTCACGAACAATGGGGGTTACGAAAGGGTGATATATCTTGGAAAAAAAGTCATTAAATAGGAGTCTGTCTTCAAGACAAATGCAAATGATTGCTCTTGGTGGAACAATCGGTGTTGGTCTATTCATGGGTTCAGCTTCGACAATCAAATGGACAGGTCCTTCGGTTTTAATCGCATATGCTATTGCTGGTTTGATTTTGTACATGGTTATGCGTGCTTTAGGTGAAATGATTTACACAGATCCATCTACAGGCTCTTTTGCAAAATTTGGCTCTGAATATATCCATCCAGTTGTTGGCTATTTAACTGCTTGGAGTAATGTCTTTCAATGGCTAGTCGTTGGAATTTCTGAAGTAATTGCTGTTGGAACTTATCTTGAATTCTGGTGGCCCAATTTGCCACAATGGCTCGTTGGGGTTGTCGTTGTCGCCACTCTTTGTCTAGCCAATTTAACTTCCGTTAAGGCTTATGGGGAAATGGAATTTTGGTTCTCATTAATCAAAGTTATCACCATTATCTTTATGATTATTATGGGACTTTTAGTTATCTTATTCGGTCTCGGTAACAATGGACATCCCGTTGGTATCAGTAATCTTTGGACTAACGGTGGTTTCTTTACTGGTGGTTTGAAAGGTTTTATCTTTGCTCTTTCAATCGTGGTCGCTTCTTATCAAGGTATTGAAGTTATTGGTATCACGGCTGGTGAAGCAGAAAATCCTCAAAGCAGCATCGTACATGCGATTCGGACTATCGTTGGAAGAATTCTGATCTTCTATATTGGTGCAATTTTTGTTATCGTTTCAATTTATCCTTGGAACAAATTAGGTACGATGGGCTCTCCCTTTACCGAAACTTTTGCCAAAGTTGGAATTACCTTTGCAGCTGAAATCATTAATTTCGTTGTTTTAACAGCGGCACTTTCTGGATGTAACTCAGGTATGTTCAGTGCCAGTCGAATGCTATACACATTAGGATTGGAAAATAATTTACCAAAATCGTTCAAGAAAATTTCTAAAGCTGGTGTTCCTTATATCGCCGTTATCACTATTTCACTAGGTATTTTAATTGGCTTGATCATCAACTTCTTGCTTCCCGTCTTACTTCATACTTCTAGCGATGTCTTCGTAGTTGTTTACAGTTCCAGTGTCTTGCCAGGTATGGTACCGTGGTTCGTTATTTTATTCAGTGAACTTCATTTCAGAAGACTTAACAAAGATAAGATGAAAGATCATCCTTTTAAAATGCCATTCTATCCGCTTAGTAATTACTTAGCCATTGCGGCATTATTAATAATCTTAGTCTTCATGTTCTTAAATCCAGAAACGACCATTTCATTATTAATTGGTGTAGTTTTCTTAGTTTTCATGACTTGTTTCTACTTTGTTCGTGAAAGATTTCAAATACACAAGGAAAAATAAAAAAACTTTGACTGTTTTTAAGTTCTTTCTTAAGTTAGGTTAGTGCTGGATGTCGTCGTCCGTTCCGCTTTGTGGACGCTGGAACGTACTGGGCGCAACTTGAAGCTAATTCCAAAACCGGGAATCATCTCCAAGATTGACCTTTCACTAAGCAATAAATTGCTAAGTGAAATTTCAGTACTGAGCATCCACAAAGCTGCCACTACCGACTAGATAACATCATTTATTGTTTATTTCAAATAATTCAAAGTCAAAAATAGCATCTATTCAGATGTAGTCATTGGGCCATTATTTGAATAGATGCTTTATTTGTTTGATTGTATAAAAATACAAAGCCACTATCTAGTCCGGAATAGCAAAGAAAATTGGCTCAGTAGTGAAGTTATTCTTAGCAACTTGTTGCTTAGAATAAGGCCGAGTTTTGAGATTTTGCGCACTTGGTTCATGCAAAAGCTCAAAATCGTGCTCACTACGTTCCAGCCAAATTTGCTTTGCTATGGAGGACGGCATATTACTACTAACCTAACTTAAGAAAGAACCGTTTTTAAATAGTCGAAGTTTTTTCATTACAAAATAGAATCTAGATGTACTACTTTTTATAAATCCCCTTATCCTTAATATACCAGGCCACGTCATCAGGAACGTAATATTTCAACGACTTACCTTCACGAACTCGTTTTCTTATCACCGTTGAACTGATTTCAATCACTGGTGTATTGACCCACATAATTGGATATTGGAATTTTTTTTCGTAGCCTTTACGACAAACACCGACAAAGTGAACTTCTTTAACCAATTCATCAATGTGCGACCATTTGGATAAACTCTCAACAATATCATAGCCGACGATCAAATAGTATTCCGTATTAGGATTGCGCTCTTTCAGTCGTTTAATCGTTTCATAAGTATAACTGACACCACCTAACTCAATATCGGTCATATCGAGTTGAAAATTAGGGTTATCTCTAATGCCATATTTAATCATATTTATACGGTCATCGACACTGACTTTAGGAATATAGCGACTAACTCCACGATGTGGCGGCACTTTACTAGGAATAAACAAAATTTTATCCAAATTCAATTGTTCAAAAACTTGTTGCGCAATCATCAAATGTCCATTGTGAATCGGATTGAATGATCCACTGAGAATGCCGACATGTTTCTTTTTAAAATTAAAATCTAATTGCGGTTGGACTTTGGTTCTAGTTAAAACTGCTCCAGCTGTATTCATATTTCTCGCCTGCTTTAACAAATTATCTTTTGTTATATATTATACCAACTGTACAAAAAAATCTCCCACAACTAATTTTGTGAGAGATTTTTGTTATTTCTGATAATCTTTGAGCGATTTTTCTAAACGATTCAAACCATCTTGAATCATACTTTCGGGACTGGCGATATTCATCCGAATAAAATGTTGCCCATCCCCACGATAAACGGAACCAGAATTGATAATCAAGCCACTGTCATCTTTAATAAATTGAACTAATTTGTCAGCATCATTAGTAATTTCTGAAACATCAAACCACAATAAATACGTTGCCTGACCTGGTACCCATTTGAGTTGAGGAATCTTTTCTTTGATAAAATCTAAAACTAATTGGCGGTTCTTCAAAAGTTGTTCTTTTAAAGCTTTTAACCATGGACCGCCCTTTGTATAGGCAGCAATTGTGCCCGGAATGGCTACGAAATTTGGTTCCGCTAATTCTTCACTATTTAAGCCTCGACTCACTTGCGCACGAAGATTTTTATCTGGAACAATAATCGTTGCTGCATGCATAGCCGCCACGTTGAAAGTTTTACTTGGTGAAACTGCCACCACAACATTATCAAGATATTTACTATCTAAACCAAAGATAGGATTATAACCATCTTCGTTGAAAGTAATATCGCCATGAATTTCATCACTGAACAATTTAACATCGTATTTTAGACATAAGCTAGCGATTTTTTCTAATTCAGATTTCGTCCAAATTTTGCCAACTGGATTGTGAGGATTGCAAAGAATCATCATGTTAGTTAGTGGATCGCTTAATTTAGTTTCCAAATCTGTGAAATCGATTGAATATGAACGAGTCTTGCTATCGTAAACTAAATCATTAGAAACTACATGACGCCCGCTATTGACGATAGAATTATAGAAAATATTATAGACCGGTGCTTGAACCAATACGTTATCGCCTAACGAAGTCAATCGTCTGACAGCTGAAGAAATAGCCGGAACTACTCCTGTTGCAAAAATCATCCAGTCTTCTTGTGGACGAGCATGATGTTCTTTTTCATACCAATTAGCCACAGCTTTGAAATATGCTGGTGGGATCTCTTCATACCCAAACAAGCCCATTGAAATTTTTACTTGCAAGGCCTTTATGATTTCTGGAGCAACTGGAAAGTCCATATCAGCAATCGTCATCGGCAGATCCCCATTGGGAACATCCCATTTAGCTGAATTACCAGCTCGTTTTTTATTTAAAGTTTCAAAATCATAAGCCATCAAAACACCTCATTGTTTGATTTTTTCAGCGATTTTAATTTTAGTTTCATCAGGATCGATTTGAGGGTCATCAAAGATAATCTTATCAACAGATTTCACTTTGATTGAACCACTGATTGGATTCTTGATACTCATCACGTCAGTTGTAATATCGGCATCAATATTTGAACAATATTCAAAAGCCAAATCAGTCCGCAAAACTTTACAGTTGATCATCTTAAGACCATCGATATAACAAAATCCCTGATCACTTTCGATTGTACAATTAATCAAAGTTAAATTCTTGGTATTCCAAGCTAAATATTCACCACTGATTTTAGAATCATAAATCGTCACGTTCTCGCAATTCCAAAAAGCATCTTTAGAAACGAAAGTTGAATCATGTACTTCGATATTTTTGGCACCATCGAAGACGTAATTACCAACGACGTTCAAATTTTCTGCATAAATATTTGAACTATCTTTGCCGAAGTAATTTCCGTTAACTTGAACGTCTTTTAACTTGATATCGTCACAAGTCCACATCGTTTCTTCAGCATCAGCAAAGTGAACGTTATTCAAACGAATATCTGAAGCTCTTCTGAATAGTTTTGGTGCCTGTAAAGCTGAGTCATTGATTTCAATATCGTGCGTATACCAAATCCCTGAACGAGACATGGTTTCAAAGATACTATTATTTACAACGACGTGGTTAACGTACCAAAGTGGATACTTCCATTTAAAAACTACATCGTCTAGATTGATATTACTAGCTTCTTTTAGTGGTGATTCACCTTGTCCAAAAGTAGTATCAACGATCTTTGCATCATTTATTTTGAACAATGGACGTTCACCGTCAAAATATCCTTCATTAATTTCTGTTGTCATATAATTTATCTCTCTTCATTATTTTGTAATTCATATAATTCTGCATAATGCCCACCAAGTTTTAATAATTCCTGATGTGTCCCTCGTTCAATAATGCGACCTTTGTTTAAAACTAAAATAAGATCCGCATCTTGAACAGTAGATAAACGGTGAGCAATTGCAATTGTTGTTCGGTCATCACGCATTTTGTGCAATCCGTTAGTAATGCTTTGCTCGGTCTGAGGATCAATGTTGGCGGTAGCTTCGTCAAGAATCAAAACTTTCGGATTTCTAACGATGGTTCTGGCAAAGGAGATCAATTGTCTTTGACCGGTCGAAAAACTAGCACCTCTTTCACTAACTTTGGCATGATACTTATCAGGAAGTTGTCGAATAAAGTTATCAGCATCGACAAATTTACCAGCCTGTTCAACTTGTTGGTCAGTGATCGAGTCATCAAACATACGAATATTCTTGGCAATGTCACCATAGAACAAATAAGGTTCCTGAATAACGAGACCAAGTTTCTTACGCAATTCTTGAGTTGAATAGTTACGGATATCATAGTCATCAATTAAAATCTGACCTTCTCCAAATTCATAAAATCTCAACAACAAATTAATAATGGAACTCTTGCCACTACCTGTATGACCGACAAAAGCTACTGTTTGACCAGGTTGAACGGTAAAAGAAATATCTTTTAAAACAGGTTTACCCGGTTCATAGCTGAAGGTTACGTGACGAAATTCGATTTTTCCTTGAGTAATTTCTTCAGTACTATTTTCAAGTTGCTTAGGAGCAATCGTCTGATTATCGAACAATTTCATGATTCTGAAACCGGCTACTAAACCATCTTGGAAAAATGACATGTAGTTCATCACATCAGACAATGGATTGAAAAAGTTTTGCTGGTAAGACAAGAAGGCATAAATTACACCCGCTTGCACTAGAAAATGCATACTATCCCAACCAAAACCACTCAATGATACAACTTCAGCCAAGATGAACATTAAACTGATCGTCGGATACAATAAGAAAGCATTAACGTTGATCATCTTGTTGCGCATTCCAAAATAGGCATTGTTTCGATCTTCAAATTCAGCTGTCATTCGCTTTTGTTGGCCAAATTGTTGAATAATACTAATACCCATCAGCGACTCATTTAACTTCGTATTGATCTGGCTCAAAAATTCACGTAAGTTTTGATAAATCTTAAAGCTTAGCTTCTGGTAAAGCCAAACTAATAAATACAAAACGATCACAAACAAAGCTGTTAACAAAGCCAAAGTTTTGTTAACTGACATCATCGCTACAAAGGCTGAAACCATTGCAAAGAAAGCTACTATGATCATCAAAAACAAAGTCCAAAAGTTATACAACGTCTTCGTATCATTAGTGACTCTTGAAACGATTGACCCTGCCGGTGTGACGTCAAAATAATTTAAACCCAAGGTATGCAATTTATGAAATAATTTGCTCCGGATTTTTTCCAGCGTCCGTTCGGCACCCATCGCAAAGGCAAACTCCTCAACGAATTGAACGATTGCTTTGATAATTGTGCCAATAGCATACAAAATGGCAAATGAAATAATTAAGCGTACACCAGTACTTTGGTCAGTTAAATAATGATCCATATAAAACTGCAACATTCTTGGCAATAACACGTTGACAACACTCAATAAGATGGCAAATACAATGGCAATTCCAAATTGCTTTTTGAATAACCAAGCAAATTTAAACAGACGTTTCAAAATTTTTCGTTGATCTTTTCTAGTCAATGAGTGAATCTCTTCAAGTGTTTTCTCATTTTCATTTTTCATTATTCAGCCTCCCCTCAAGTTGTTCGTTTCGAGCTTGTAAGTTATAGGTATCAGCGTACCAACCAGCTTGGTGCAACAATTCTTGATGAGTACCTTTTTCAACGATTGTTCCATCTTCAACAACAATAATCTCATCAGCATCTTCAACTGAGCTCAAACGACTGGCCGCAATGATAGTTGTCCCAAGTTGTCGATTTTTAGCGATTCGTGATTCAATGTGACGTTCAGTTTTAGAATCGACCGCTGAAAGTGAATCATCCAAGATCAGTAATTTAGGATTACTCAAAATAGCTCTTGCAATCGCTAAACGTTGCTTTTGACCACCGGATAGTGAAACTCCGAGTTCGCCAACTTGGGTGTCATACCCATCAGGCATTTGTTTAATGTCAGCATCTAAATCAGCGACAAAACTAGCTTGTTCAACTTCCTCTTGAGTAGCATCAATATTAGCAAATCTAACGTTATCTCTGATGTCGGTTGAGAATAAAAAGTTAGTCTGAGGGACGTAACCGATCGTGTCTAAATAACTGTTCAGATCATATTTTCGAATATCGATTTTACCAACATTAATGAATCCTTGATAATGGTCAAAATCACGCATTAACAAACTAATAATGGTCGACTTGCCACCACCAGTTGGACCGACGATTCCCAAAGTTTGACCCGGTTTTAATTTAAAATCGACATCGTGCAAGGCAATTTTTTTATCATCAGGATAGGAAAAACTATCAATTTGAAAATCTAACAATCCACTAGGGACAGTTTTAAAGCTATCCTTAGTTTTGACAGCTGAAGATTTCTCATTTAATAAATCACTGATTCGATCATAGCTGGCAGAACCTCTTTCCAATAAATTGAACAAACTGCCAACAGCGTACATTGGCCACATCAATTCAGCCATATAAGTAATGAACGATACTAGTTGACCAATCGTGATTCTCTGCTGCAATACAGCTAATCCACCAAAGATAATCGTTAATGTATATGAGATTCCCATTATCAAAGTCGTCAAAGGATCAAACATTGCATCTAAACGATAGGAACGCTTATTAGCTTTAATATTTTTATCAACATAACGATCAAAATCTTCTTCATCTTCAGTCTCTTGACCTAATGCTTTTAAAACCTTAATTCCAACAACACTTTCTTGGGTTTTATTGTTGATACTCGAAAACGCAGCCTGTGAATCACGAAAGGCAACATGGATCTTATTTCCAAGAACATTAGCCATAACCGCTAATAACAATAGTGGTAAAACAGCCAATAAAGTCATCTTCCAGTTAACAAACATTCCCATTGCTAAAATCATCGAGATCCCCGTAATCAAAGAATCAGCTAGAGTTAAAATTCCTGGTCCCGCAACATCTCTAACAGCGTCGATATCATTAGTGGCATGAGCCATTAAATCACCAGTTCGCCATTTTTGATAAAAAGTTTTATCCATCTTCATAAAATGATGAAAGAGTCGGCTTCTTAAATCACGTTCCAAAACATAGGAACTACCATAAATCATTTTCTGCCATAAAAACCGCAATAAATACTGCACGATAGCAACAATAAACAGTGTCACCATGTTAATAACTAAAAATCTCACCGTCATATTTTTATTGCTGACAGAATCAACTACATTACCGATAATTCGTGGCGGTATCACATTACAAACCGCTACTAAAATCAAGGCCACCACACCAATTAAATATTGTTTCCATTGGTGTTTAAAAAACCAACTTAAACGAGAAAAAATTCCCATATATTTCACCCACCTGTTACCTCCAAAATGACCTCAAAAACTACTTTACAACCTAAAGTCGACTTTAACTCAAGCATAAATTTGAAATTATTTTTAGAAAAACGTTTTCTATACAAAAAGAACAATCCCCGGATTAAATCTAGGAATTGCCCTCTATGATTAAATTCAATTTTATATTATTACAACAATTATAATAAATCAACATTCTTAACATCGTGAATCGTCTTAGTACCAGCCAATTGCATTGTAATGGAAAGTTCTTTGTTCAAGTATTTAATGACATCAGTGACACCTTGAGCACCACCAAGATTCAATCCATAAATAATTGGACGACCAATAGCAACTAGATCAGCTCCACTAGCTAAGGCCTTGAAGACATGTTCCCCACGACGAACGCCACTATCAAAGACGATTGGCACACGTTTGTCGACGGCTTCTGCAATCGCAGGCAAGACATCAAATGAAGCAGGACCTCCATCAAGTTGACGACCACCGTGATTTGATACCCAAATACCATCAGCACCAAATTCAATTGCAAGTTGTGCATCATCTGGTGATTGAATACCTTTGACAAAGACTGGCAAACCTGACATGTCTTTAATCTTTTGAATATCTGAAGGTACGATACCTTGTTTAGCAGCAGCGTAAATTTCAGAAATTCCTTTGCCTTCACCATCACCATCTGAAAAAGCAGCTAAGTTTGGCATTGGTAGTGGGAATTGGAATTTGTTGATAACATCTGCTTCACGATAACCACCAAGAGTTGAATCAACTGTCAAAATAATCGCTTTAACACCGGCTTTGACAGCTTTCTTGATCAAGAATTCATTGAACTTGTCATCTTTACTCATATAGAGTTGGAAGAATTGTGGAGCATCAGGAGCGGCAGCAGCACCATCTTCAATAGAAGTACTACCGTAAGTGCTCATTGAGAAAATTGAACCGGCTTTAGCAACACCCTTAGCAGTATCAACTTCACCTTTTGCATGGGCTAAACCGTGGGCAGCCGAAGGAGCTTCAATGATTGGAGTCTTCAAATCGATATCCCAGAGCTTAGTACTTAAGTCAGCATGATCGATGCCTTGTAAAACACGAGGCATGATTCTCTTTTTATTGAAAGCCTCAGTATTTTGTTTCATTGTCCACTCATCTTCAGAACCACCACGAATATAACCAAAAGCACCCTTTTCGTTACTCATGTGATCCTTAACACGTTGTTCCAAACTAGCGATATTGACGATATCAATATGTTTTTCTTCTGTACTTGCTTCATACTTTGCCATAAAAATCCCCATCCTTTTTTGATGTTACTTTTTATTTAACAGGTACATTCTAGTCCATAACGACATACAATGCTAAAACTTATTCTCTTAAAAAAGATATTCTTATTGATTTGTCTCTTTTTGACCACCGTTGATAATTTTATTGAAAAGTATTGGTCCAATCAAACAAGTTATAATAGCTGCTAAAGTAATTGCTCCCGATTGAGCAGTAGTGATCAATTTCAAATTACGACCGACTTGCAAGATTGGCAAAACCAAAGTAATCGTTGTTGAGGTGACGATCGTGGCGGCAGCAGAATATCTTTTTCCAAATTTCTTTCGAAACGCAACGTATACAAGCATTTTGGAAAGAATGAATGCGATGAAGAAAACCGGAATCAAGATCAAAGCCTGTTTATTGGTTAATAAGGTTCTCAAATTTAAATTGACCCCAGTCGTGATGAAGAAAACTGGAATGAAGAAACCATAACCCATTGAGCTCAATTTTTCTTCAGTATCAGCTTTAGGTTTGAGCAATTTCATAACCGCCCCAGCTAAGAAGGCTCCAAGAATATTCTCGGCACCAATTTGTTCAGCAAAAGTTACTAAAATAAAGATCAAGAAAAATGCTAAACGAATATCTAATTGAGTCGTACTTTTGTCAATACCCTCAAAGAAGATGTAAATTCGATTAAAACGGCGCAATAAAATAATAGCGATAATGAATATCACTGGTAAACCAAAGACTGACAAATAATTTTGTTGTTTAACCGCTGAATAAACAGTCAAAGCCAGTAAAGGAATAAATTCCCCAAAGGCGCTAGTCAATAAAATCGTTTGTCCGTAATTAGTACTCAACAGGCCTACTTCTTTTAACAACGAAATAATTACTCCCAGAGCAATCGTACTAAATAAAATAACCGCTAAAACAAATTCATTGAATATTCCCGTCGCGTATAATAATGTACTCAAAATCACTGACATCAATAGAACTGACACAAAACCCCAAATCGAGGTCCCTAATGGTGAAAAAGTATCTTTATCTTTTTTAGGTTCAAGTAATGAAAAGTCAATCTCCATTCCACCTAAAAAGATCAACATGATAACACCTAAACTAGAAATATATTGCAAACTAGCATCCGGTTGAACAATATTCAAACCAGTTTTTCCAATAATTATTCCCATAATAATTTCTGAAATTGCTGTCGGCATTCGAGTCAAGTGAAACCTTGCGGTAATTAAAGGTGTCGCCAAAGCTGCGAACAAGACGATTAATAGTGCAAATCTCTCCATAATGTATATCCTCGTATCCTCTGATAATTTCAACACCTGATGATATAATATTTTATTCAAAATATAAAATAAAACGATTTTTGAGACCAATTACAGAAGAATTTACTTAGAAACAAATAAGCATCTATTCAGATAATGACAGCCGTTAATCGACTATATCTGAATAGATGCTATTCTTAATTTCAAGTTCCGCCCAGTACCGTTCCAGCAATCCACAAAGTTTCACTTACGACGGCATCGAACAGTAAACTAAGATTTTGTACTCTATTAGAGCCTAACCACTATTCTTCAGTATTTAATTTTTTAGGTTCACCAACAATCAAGTGATCCAAAATTGAAATAAATAAGAAAACAAACGCTACAATACAAACTCCGGACCAACCGAATTGTCCCCAGGCCCAAGTAGCTGATAAGGTTCCGATTGAACCACCTAAGAAGTAACTGAACATAAAGACTGAATTGTTACGACTGCTTTGTTTGCGATTGATAGATTGAACGATTGCTTGATTAGAAACTTGACTGAATTGTGTCCCTAAGTCTAAGAGAACAATTCCGACAATTAATCCAATGAACCAAAATCCAACTAGCCAAAAGATCACAAAGGCTAAACCAGATAAAATCATACTCAAGCCAATTGTCAGTTTAGGTGATTTTTGATCAACTAAGTCTCCGACCCAAGGTGCTACTAAAACTCCAGCAATACCTAATAATCCTAATAAACCAGCAACGTTACTACCTAAGTGATATTGATCTGCTAAATAAAAGGCTAGTGTTGACCACAAAACGTTTGACATCCCAAACATACAAAAACCGTTGATTGAAGATCCACGTAATTCTCTTTGACTAACGAACAACTTTGGCAACATCTTAATTACAGATAAGTAATTTAAATCTTGATGACCACGCTGATCCTTTGGCATAAAACGGTGCACGATAACTAAAAAGATTAAATCGATCACTGCAGCGACCAAATAAATATCTTGCCAAGGCATGATGCTACCTAATAATCCACTAAATGAGCGGGACAATAAAATACCCGTCAATAAACCGCTCAAAACGATTCCTAAAACTTTTCCACGTTGTAAGGCCGGTGCTAAATAACCAGCATACGGAATGATAATTTGTGGTGCAACTGATGTGATACCAATTAAAGTCGTGGCAATCGCAAATACGATCGTATTAGGTGCTAAAAAGGCTATTATCAGTGAAATAATCGACAAAACCATCATGAATTGAATTAAATGATAGCGATCAAAAATATCTCCCAATGGAACAATCAACAATAAACCAAAGGCGTAACCTAATTGCGTGACCATTGCTAATATTCCGACAACTGCTTTGGACACTCCAAAATCATTTGCAATCAAATTCTCAATTGGCTGAATAAAATTTAAATTAGCAACAATGACTCCTGTTACTACGGCCATCAATAAAATGGTCTTTTTTGACATAGTTTTTTCCACAGTTAATTCTCCCCCTCATTTAACTGTTTAATCGATTCTCTTACCCAATCTAAAGCTGCCTTCATCTTCATTTGTTCTAATTCGATGACCCATATGGCATTCTTCAAATCAGTCTTAGAAATCTTAGTATTTTCTAAATCTTGTGCTTGTTGAGCCAATAAACTTCGACTCTCTAATAAATAAGTCTGATAATCATGTAAAATTTGTTCTTTCAATTTTAAACCCACTTGATGAAAACTACGGAATTTCACACTATAAGTAAAATCTAAATTTGGATTCAACGGAACCTTTTGTGCCATTAATTCATAAAAGCGCTCTTTACCCGCTTTAGTAATCGTCGCAACTTTAATAAAACGATTATTTTCTGACTTCACTTCAGAAATCGTAATATAACCAGCTTCATTCAAACGATTGAACAGCGGATAAATCATCCCAAAACTGATCTTTCTTTGCCGTCCGACAATTTGTTGCAATATGTTTTGCATCAAATATCCACTCATTGACTCATCCATTAATTGACCCAAAACAAACAAATCATACATAATTTCACCTCCATATCAGACTGATATAAGCATAACTTTTTTAATATATATCAAACTGATAGTTGTGTCAAATACAAAAAAGCTCCTATTTCCCCCTAAATAAGAAGAAATAAGAGTTTTTAAATGGCTAATCGTATCAACGCCAGTGAAATAATTCCGACAACTACAATCAGTAATAATTTTTTAGTAAGAATGGCAGTCAAAACAGTTGGTACTGAAGCCAACAAATTAGCAAAGTCAATCTGTGGTAGATGCCCAATTTGTTGGTGGAACAAGTTTTCAAACCATAAAGCAGCCATGATAGTTATTGGCACAAAACCGAGAAATTCGACTACTTTTGGTGACAAATTAAACTTTTTTAAAAGAACAAATGGCATGATTCGAGACAGCCAAGTCACTAGACCACACGCAATTAAAGTCCATAAAACAAATTTAGTTGATGGCATGTTTCAAAATCACCCCTATCGTACAACCAATTAAAGTTACAACTAAAATCAATAAATCGCTAGAAATAAAAATTAGTCCAAAATATACTAATGGCAACATAATACCAACAACAATCAATTGAACTTTCAAAGAAATTGATTTGTCACTAATCAATTGCAAGTACAACAATCCAATAAACATTGCCACTAAAGCAAAATCTAGGCCTAGTTTCTCCGGATCACTGATGATTTTTCCCAGCATTGCGCCAACAGCAGTTGATACAGCCCAAACTAGATAGGCCATCACATTGACAGTATTGAACCATTTAAAAGTTAATTTGCCATCCGTGTAATTGAGTTTATTCATACTCAAGGCAAAGCTCTCATCAGTAATTAAGCTTCCTAGCAAAATATTCTCAAATAAAGAATTCTCCTTAAAGAAATTTGCGGTCGTCATACTCATCAAAATCATCCGCGAGTTGACCAAAAAGACTGACAAAGCAATCGAAACAATCGGCGTTCCAATTACTAACAAGCTGACCAAAATAAATTGTGCCGAACCTGCATAAACTATCAACGACATTAAAGTTGCCATCAAAACACTCATTCCAGCAGATGCGGCTACAATACCAAAGGATAAACCAATTCCAATGTAACCAAATACTGTTGGGAGCGTATCTTTGACAGCGGTCTCAACACTTAAACTATTATCCATATACTTTCCCCCTCCTCCTCAGTTTAAATAATTATAATAATTTTAATTTAGTTAAATGTCAATTAGATATAATATATTAACTCAAAAAACAAATATTTCTTAAAAAACGTTATAATCAAAGTGATAAATCAATGGAGGCGTCATATGAAAAAAGCTGTTTTTAAAAAAGTCGGTCAAATGAAAATCGAAAATGTTGATAAACCTACCATTCAAGCAAATGATGATGTAATTATAAAAGTTATCCGTGCTTGTGTCTGTGGTTCAGATCTCTGGGCTTATCGTGGTCTTGAAGACAAGGCTCCAAACTCTGAAAACTCTGGTCACGAAGCTATCGGAATCGTTGAAGAAGTTGGAAAAGATATCACAACTGTTAAACCCGGTGATTTCGTAATTGCCCCATTTACTCACGGTTGTGGACACTGTCCTGCTTGTTTAGCCGGTTTTGATGGCGATTGTCAATCACACAAGGATAATTTCAGTAACGGTAACCAAGCTGAATACATCAGATTTCAACATGGTCAATGGGCTTTGATTAAAGTTCCTGGTCAACCAAGCGATTATAGCGAAGGAATGCTCAAATCACTTTTGACTCTAGCTGATGTTTTGGCAACTGGTTTCCATGCTGCTCGTGTTGCCCACGTTAAAGAAGGCGATACGGTTGTTGTCTTGGGTGATGGAGCTGTCGGTTTGTGTGGAATTATTTCCGCTAAGCTACTTGGCGCTAAGAAAATTATTTCTACTAGTCGTCATCCTGATCGTCAAGCACTTGCTAAAACATTTGGTGCCACTGATAACGTCGCTGAACGTGGTGATGAAGGTGTTAAAAAAATGCTTGAACTAACCAACGGCTTTGGTGCTGACGCTGTGCTTGAATGTGTCGGAACCGAATTATCAACTGAAACTGCCCTACGTATCGGTCGTCCTGGTAGTGTCGTTGGTCGTGTTGGTTTGCCACATACTGGTAAAATGGATATCGCTACTCCATTTGAAAACAATATTTCAATCGCCGGTGGTCCTGCTTCTGTTTCTACTTACGACAAACAACTTCTTTTAAAAGCTGTTTTAGATGGAAAAATCAATCCAGGATTAGTCTTTACAAAGAGCTTCAAACTCGACGACATTGATGCAGCTTATAAAGCTATGACTGATCGTAAAGTCATCAAATCACTAGTTGTTGTGAGTGATTAATTAAAAAATGGTCTCGCCAATTTGGTGAGGCCATTTTTATTAATAATTTCGATGATAACTTTTCTTATAATAATGACGTTGTTGGTAAGGATTCTGCACTTCAGGAACTTGAAATTCTAAATCTACCTTTGAACGACCAGTCGCATAGTCAAATTGTAAGTGATCTTCAACATTCCATAAGTAACGATTCAAATTCATACTTCCATCAGTTGCCAACGCCTGTACCCAAACGCCTCGAGCCATCAATTCATTGCCACGAAAAACTGGTGTAACTTGATAAATAACTTTTTTATTTTTAGCCAATGAATTTCGAACTGTCTGTTCTACTTGAACCATCGTTTTTTGATTAGAAAAACTCGTTTGAGTAAACAAGTTATAAGGATTATCAATACTACCTAACTGTCCTTGTTGAACTTGGCCAGATTTATTCAAATTAAAGGTCATCGTATAGGCTATCAGGTGTCCTCGATTTTGAGGAATAATTCGTTGTCCTTTAACGTATCTAGGTTGATTATTCCATCCTGTCGGGCGCCAAGTCTGTTCAGTTCTAGTATTCGATCGTCCCAAATTATTTCTCGTTAAGTAAGCTGTTGCTGTTTTAGTTCGATTAAGTTTATCTAAACCACCATAATCAATATGTTCACTTTTGAAATCAGACGCTTTAATTGTTGAGGGTCTGTCATCATTTAAAATCTTGACTGGTTTATTACCCGATGAATAAGTCCATTGACTTAGTTTTTCAGCACTAATAACCGAATCAACTTTGTTAGAAGTATTCTCTTGTTGACTTTGATTATTAGTATTGGCTGCACAACCGCCTAAAAGTAACGGTAACAATAACAATAATAATTTCTTCAAATTAATCTCCCTTTAAAAAGCCATGCGTGATTTAATTTTTAAATAACTATCCACTAAAATTTCATCATGAGCTTTGATGTAGTTAACGTTATCGATGTCACAAATATTATCTAATTTATTCGTAGTAATAATAATTGTTTTATCCAATTTGACTAATTCCCTAATCCAGCTAAAGACCTCTTGAGATGAGACAAGATCCAAACCCATTTCTGGTTCGTCAAATAAATATAATTCTTTTTCTACCATAATGTTGAGGTAAATAATTACGAGTTTTTTCTCAACCATTGATAATTCTAAAAATTTTTGTCGTTCTAATTGTAAAATACGCAAAGGTGGCGTGAATTTTTTAGTTCCATCCAATTGTCTGATAAAATGCAAAATTTCTGCCACCGTCAAATTAACATAGAAGTCATTTTGTTGTGCCAAATAAGCAATTTTGGATGTCTTAGGAAAACCTATCAAATTATTTAATGATTCATTTTGGGCAATCTGATCTAATAAGTCGGTCTTCCCACTTTGACGTTTACCGAGCACAAAGTTCAACTGGCAATCTTCAAAATAAAAATTAACATCTTTAAAAATGATTCTTTTTTGCTTAGATAAATTAAAATTTTCGATTTTCATCGTAATTTTTCTCCAATCGAAAATTTCTTGAAAACTAGCACACTAATTATTAAGTATAGCAAACTACAAAAAGCAAGAAAGACAGCGTATTTAATAGTCGAACAAGGTATTACATACAATCCATACGCAAATTGAAATGGACTAAAGATGGTTAAAAGGGCTTTGTTAAAACCTTGTGGATGAACTCCCAACAATAATACGCCAACTGTAAAAATACCCCCTGATAGATAATTAAAGACAACACGACGGATTTTTAGAACAAAAAAAATTGACGTCATCGCGATACACAAAACTGTTATTAGTGAAGACGCCAAAAAGCCATATACAAAAGTCAGTGAAGATACGTGTGTAATGAAAAAAGTAACATACAAATTAAATAGAAAGATTTCCAATTGCACAATTATTAACTGAACCAGCAAATTAGCCAGAACAATCGAATGCCGTGAACCGCTCAAATAAGTCAGTGTTTTTAAAAAGCCACTCTCACGTAAACGAATTAAATTCAGTAAAAATCCATTAAAAACAGTAGTCACCACGATATATGACCAATATACATAAATAGATTCATTATCTTGAAAATTCAAAGTTTTATTCAAGAAGACCATAAACATCGGTACGATCAAAGTATAGACAAAGTAAAAGCGTTCTTTAAAAGCTATTGTTAGCTGTATTTTAAAAAGTGCCCAATCATTTCTTAATTCCAAATTCAATCCCCATTTTCTGCAAAAATCATCAATTAAATTAATATATTTTAATCAGACTGTCAATTGTAATTCTGATATATTGGAAATTAAGAATTATTTATAAAACCATATAAAAAAGCGGACTATATGAGCCCACTTTTATTTTTATTTGCCACCACCAAAAATGTGGTCCAAAGTTTTATTAAATTTTTGACGATCATCAACTGTATGTGGTTCACTACTCAATTGCAAACCATCGTGAAATGATGTCAACAAGAAGTCCCAGAAAGTTCCAACTAATCCTAATTCTTCGTGATCAGCCGGAGCAATCGTATAGCGGATGGCATTTTCATCACCAGCGATAACTTTTTGAACCCAGTGAGGTTCACGTAGACTTTCACGCCCAATTGCTGCAAAATCAATACCATTATCCAAAACTTTTTCAGCATCGGCTGGAGTTTGAATATCACCAACGCCAATCAATGGCAAATTACCAAGATGTTTCTTGATAGTCAAATTCAACGGCGTAGTAATGGATTTGTCATTCAAAGATTTTCTCCAAACATCCCCCATTGACACATGCAAGTAATCAATTGGTGTTTTCTTCAAAGCATCGATCAATTGCAAGGAATCCTCAAAACGAATACCAGGAGTTTCAATTTCCTCTGGTGAAATACGATACCCCATCAAAAATGGTCTGTTTGCATAATTATCAATTGCTTTTTGAACTTCAGCTACTACTGCTAATGGAAAAGCCATTCTCTTTTCTAAACTGCCACCCCATTTGTCAGTCCGACGATTAGAATGTGGTGAAAAGAATTGTTGAATCAAATATGTGTTAGCACCATGAATTTCAACACCATCAAATCCGGCTTGAATCGCTCTTCTAGTAGCTTCTCCAAAATCTTTGATTGTTTGTTCAACTTCTGCTTCGCTCAAGGCTCTAGGTGTTTGCGAATTTTGACGAGTAGCCTTAACAGCACTAGCACTGACAGGTTGTTGTCCACGTAAAATTTCTTTAGAAGACATTCGACCAGCACTAAAGATTTGCAAAATTGCTTTAGTTCCGTCTTTATGCATTGCTGAAGCTAACTTGGTTAAGCTGGGAAGAAATTTATCGTCACTGACACTGAGCTCCCCCTCAAAACCTTTGCCCAACGCGTTGACATTAGCAGTTCCTGTAATAAACATCCCAGCACCACCACTGTGCATATGATAATAACGTAATTCATCGCTAGTTACTTCACCATTTGAAAAACTCATTTCCTCAGTCATTGGTGGAATCACCATACGATTTTTTACCGTGATATTCTTTTTACTAAATGTATATGGTTTCAAAAATTTATAATCTGCCATGACAATCCTCCTCTTTCTAGTTCAGATTATCACAGTGATTACAAATGTAAATTATTTTAACTTTTATTTTTATCATTACAAATAAATTTCTCAATTTAAAAAATAATTCGTGTCTTTTTAGAAAAAATCGGGTATGATATTGAGAGAAAAATTTTAACCGAGGAAAAGCTTATGAATTACTTACTACTACTAGTATCAATCGGTTTTGAAGTTTTGGGGACTTCACTTTTAAAGAAGACGGATGGCTTCACTAACTTGTTACCTACATTGGGTACATTGTTATCTTACTTCATCTGCTTATTCGTCCTCTCCCACGTATTAAAAAGATTACCTCTCAGTTTGACATATGCCACTTGGGGTAGCGTTGGGTTGATACTAGTCACAATTGCAGGAATGGTCTTTTATCACGAATCATTGTCAGCTGCTTCAATCGCTGGACTCGTTTTAGTAGTATCGGGAACCGTTCTAATAAATGCATTCTAAAGAAAAAACGTGTGAACTTGAATTCACACGTTTTTTTTATTTTCTTTTTCTATAAATGGCAGATTGCAAGAAATAACCGAACATTTTTTAAAACTTAATATTTTCCATAAA